>Ga0315268_10003809_pt1 | contig 16513 bp, 12 predicted proteins | sample C1_top_MG_FD_204535 | JGI IMG/M metagenome (GOLD analysis project Ga0315268, IMG submission 204535) | Sediment microbial communities from Yellowstone Lake, YNP, Wyoming, USA - C1_top | ecosystem: Environmental > Aquatic > Freshwater > Lake > Sediment | place: USA: Wyoming | collected 2017-08-01
CGACCCTGACGCTCCCGGGCATCGCCGGGATCGCGCTGGGCATCGGGATGGCCGTGGACAGCAACGTCCTGATCCTGGAGCGGATTCGGGAGGAGCTGAAGCTGGGCAAGACGGCCCGCTCCTCCATCGATGCCGGGTACGACAAAGCGTTCGTCACGATCGTGGACTCCCACGTGACCACGCTGATCACGGCCGCCGCCCTGTTCCTGTTCGGCACGGGTCCCGTCAAGGGCTTTGCCGTGACGCTCTCCCTGGGCGTGGCGATCAACTTGTTCTCCGCCCTGGTCGGCACGCGCGTGGTCTATGACTGGATGACGTCCCGGCGCGAACTGAAGCGGCTGAGCATTTAGCGCGGGGTCAAGCCAATTGAAAATTGAAAACTGACAACCGACAACCGGCCAGTTCCAACTGAAAACGGACAACCGACAACCGGCCAGTTCCAACTGAAAACGGACAACCGACAACCGACAACCGGCCAGTTCCAACTGAAAACGGACAACCGACAACCGACAACCGGCCAGCGAGGAACCTCGATTTTGCATTGTCAGTTGTCGGTTTGAAATTTGAAATTGACCTTTGACTAGCGAGTGGACCTGTGGAGATTCTCGGCAAGACCAACTTTGACTTCATCGGCAAACGATACATTGCCTACGCCGTCTCGACCGTCCTGGTCCTCCTGGGGATCGTGGCGCTGATCCAGATCTCCCGGGGCGCGGCCAACATGGGGATCGACTTCGCGGGCGGCACCGGCACCCAGGTGAAGTTCGAGCGGCCCGTGGACCTGGGCGCCGTGCGTGACGCCCTGAGCAAGAACGGGATCAAGGACAGCGAGCCGCAGCAATTCGCCGATGGGCGCACCGTGATTATCAGACTGAAGCGGGGCACCAGTGAGGTGACCGGGACCTCCGAACTGATCCAGAACGCCTTGCGCAAGGAGTTCAACGATAATCCCTTCACGGTGGAGGCCTCCACCGAGGTGGGGCCGGCCATCGGCAAGGAACTTCAGCAGAAAGCCTTGATCGCCATTGCCATGTCGTTAGCCGGCATCATCGTGTACATCGCCTGGCGCTTCGAGTTCCGCTTCGGCGTGGCCGCAACCGTCGCCACCTTCCACGATGTCCTGGCGGTTCTGGGCGTCGTCTTCATCCTGAACAAGGAGATCACGCTCCTCATCGTCACGGCCCTCCTCACCATCGCCGGGTACTCCTTGACGGATACGGTGGTGGTCTATGACCGGATCCGGGAGAACCTTCGGGCGCGCCGCAGGGAGCCCCTGGGCGACATCATGAACGCCAGCATCAACCAGGTACTGAGCCGGACGGCCATGACGTCGATCACCACACTGCTGGCAGGCCTCGCCCTCTTCCTCCTGGGCGGGGAGGTGCTGCACGACTTCGCCTTCGCCCTCCTGATCGGGATCCTCGTCGGGACCTACTCCTCCTGGTTCGTGGCCTCGCCCATCATCTACGAGTGGCGGGTGCGGGTCGAAGCTGCCCGGCGCGCCCGGCGCTGAGGCCAGGGACGTTTCCCGCAGTGTCAGGGGGCCCGGGCAAGAGCAAGCGCTGGCGGATCGCCGAGGGTCCGCCCGAGGCGGACGCCGCGGCCCTGACTCGCGCGCTGGGGGTCTCCCCCCTCCTGGCGGGCCTCCTCGTCCGCCGGGGCTGCGGCACGCCCGAGACCGCGCGCACCTTCCTGAATGCTCCCCTCACCGCCCTGCACGACCCCCGGCAGATGCTCGGCATGGATGTGGCCGTGGACCGGCTGCGGGCGGCCGTCGGACGACGTGAGCCGGTCCTGATCTGCGGGGACTACGACGTGGATGGCGTCAGCGGGGCGGCCCTGCTGGTGGCCGGCCTGCGCCGGGCGGGGTGCGAGGCCGAGTACGTCATGCCCCGGCGATTGGAGCACGGGTACGGCCTCCACGTGAGCATCGCCGAGCAGGCGGCGACTGCGGGCGTCCGGGTCCTGGTCACGGTGGATCACGGCATCTCGGCGTACGAGGCCGTGGCCCTGGCGCGCGCGCGGGGGATGGACGTGATCATCTGCGACCACCACTTGCCCCCGCCGACGTTGCCCCCCGCCACCGCGATCCTCAATCCACGCCAAGCCGGTTGCGCCTACCCGTTCAAAGACCTGTGCGGGGTGGGGATCGCGTTCAAGCTGCTGCAGGCGTTTTTCGGGCGGGAGGCGGGAGAGGAGATGTGGCCCTTCCTGGATCTCGTCGCCTTGGGCACAATCGCCGACTTGGTCCCCCTGCTGGGCGAGAACCGGATCCTGGTGAAGCATGGTCTCATCCAGCTTGCCGGGACGACCCGTCCCGGCCTTCGGGCTCTGGCCGACGTGGCGGGGGTTCCGCTGTCCGCCCCGGGTGGCCTCGGGGCGGGACGCGTGGCCTTCGGCCTCGCCCCCCGGATCAATGCCGCCGGCCGCCTGGATGATGCGACCGCGGCGGTCCGTCTGCTGCTCACCCACGATCCGGGCGAGGCGCGGCAGTTGGCCGCGGACCTGGACCGTCAGAACCGGGAGCGCCAGGAACTCGAGGGCTCCATCCTGGCGGAGGCCTTGGCCCAAGCCGATGCGGCGTCCGCCGGAGGTAGACGGGATCGCGCCATCGTCCTGGCATCGCCGGCGTGGCACCCGGGAGTGATCGGCATCGTGGCGGCCCGTGTTGCGGAACGCTTCGGGCGACCGACCGCCCTGATCGGGACCGGCGGCCCGGAGGCTCGGGGCTCGGCGCGGAGCGCTGCGGGCTGGCACATCGCCGACGCCCTGGGCCGCTGCGCCGACCTCCTCTTGCATTACGGAGGGCACCGGGCGGCGGCCGGCTTCTCCCTCCGACCGGATCGAATCGAGGAGTTCCGGGAGCGGTTCCTGTCCCTGGCGGCCCAGGAGTTGTCGGAGGATGATCTGGTTCCCACACTGACTGCCGACACCGAGGTTTCCCTGGACAGGGTGGACCTCGCGCTGGCCAACAGCGTGGTGCAGCTCGCCCCCCACGGCGTGGGAAATCCGGAGCCCCTTCTCCTCGCCCGCAACCTCCAGGTCATGGCGTCGCCCCGGCGGGTGGGGCAGAATCACCTGAAGATGAAGGTGAGACAATCCGGGAAAAGCGGCCAGGTGGTGGAGACCATCGGATTCAATCTGGGGTCCTACGTCGATATCCTGAATCAGGTTCCCTCGCCGTGGATAGACCTCCTCTTCGTCCCCGAGCGAAATGTGTGGAATGACCGGGAAATCCTCCAGCTCCGCGTGAAGGATCTGCGCCTCCTGGAAGGCAGCGGGGAACACCCGGCCAATCGGCCGCTAGGCGGCGGGACGGCCGGGCCTCGAGGGCTCTAGAGACGGCGGCGGGCGAGGGGGATTCCGGCCCGGCATGGGGGCTCACACGACCGCCCAAGAGTGTGTGAAGAAATCGTCGCCGGGCCGAGAGCCCGACTGTAACCTGTTGATTCTCCGTGGATGAAAAACGCGCCTGGCGCCGATTCGCTGGTGCTTTCACACACTCCCAACAGATGGCAGGATGGTTTTTTCTTGACAAGGCCGGAACGGCAGTGTAGTTACCCGAACGGAAAACCTCAGCGGGGACGCGGTGTTCCACGATGGACCGGAGGGCCGGTCTGAGGTTTTGGACCCGTCCGGGTCGGGCGGGATTTCCTCCCGGCTGAGAACTTGACACGATACGATGCAGGCTGGCATCCATCAGATGTTCCGGGAGAGCGCGGCGGTGAAGCTCCGCTTTGCCGAGGAATACGCCCCCCGGATCGAGGCCGTAGCCCGGCGCATGGCCGACGCTCTCCGGCGGGGGGGAAAACTCCTGTTCTTCGGGAACGGGGGAAGCGCAGCGGATGCCCAGCACTTGGCGGCGGAGTTCGTGAATAAGTTCCTGCGGGACCGCGGTGCCCTGGCCGCGGTGGCCCTGACCACGGACACATCCGCCCTCACCAGCATCGGGAACGACCTGGGATTCGACCGGGTGTTCGCGCGGCAGGTGGAAGCGCTGGCGCGCCCGGGCGATGTCGTGGTGGCCATCAGCACCAGCGGGAATTCTCCCAACGTGCTTCGGGGCGTTGAGGCTGCGCGGCGGCTGGGCTGCACCACCGTGGGGATGACGGGGGGGTCTGGGGGCCTGCTGGCAGCGACCGTCGATGAAGCCTTCGTGGTCCCCAGCTCCGAAACGCCTCGGATCCAGGAGACGCATATCACGCTGGGGCATGCCTTGTGCGCCACGGTTGACGAGATCCTGCTATCGGCCGGCGATCCGGCGAGGCTGATGACGGATGGCTGAGTCGGGCCGGGGAACACGGCGCAAGAGTGGAAACGCCAGGATGGCGGGGTCGGGTGACATGCAGCCCCGCCCCTTCCGTTTCGGAGCCAGCGGAGGGGTGTGATGCCCGGCCTCCAAGGATCCTTTGACTTGGGGGGAGCGTGATACGACGAATTCTGTGCGGCGGATTGCTGGCATTCCTGGTTTCCGGGTTGGCCGGCTCGGCCCCCGCGGCGCCCAATCGCTCGGGCATCCTCAGCTCGCCGGGGGACCGGGGCGTCCGGGTGAGTGTTCTGGCGCGGCATCGACACCGCGCGTCGCCCCCGCTCCTGGAATTCCTGGACCTCCCCCGGCCTGCGTCTCAGGCAAGCCCGACACAGGTCAGCGCGGCCTCCGCCATCCTGATGGACGCCGCGACGGGAGAGGTCCTCTTCGAGCAGAACGCGGACGCCCCGCGTCCACCCGCGAGCATCACCAAGATCCTGACCGCGCTGGTGATCCTCGAGCGCGGGCGACTCGAGGATACGGTGGTTGTCAGCCAGGAAGCGGCCAGCGTCGCCGGGTACCGGCTGGGACTCCGGCGCGGGCAGCGGATTTCGTTGCGAGACCTCTTGGCGGCCATCCTGATCCGATCCGCCAACGACGCCTCGGAGGCCGCGGCCGGGCATGTTGGCCGCGGGGTGCCTGCGTTTGTGGCGCTGATGAACGCCAAGGCGCAGGAGTTGGGCATGCACCACAGCCACTTCGAGAACCCCCACGGCCTGGATGAGCCGGGCCACTATACCACCGCCCGGGATATGGCCGTCCTCACGCGAGCGGCCATGGAGCATCCGGCCTTTGCGCAACTGGTGCGGACCCGAGAGACCACAGTCAAGATCTGGCAGCCCGGGCCCCGGGGTCTGTTGCAGCGGGCGCGCACGATCCAGACCCACAACAAGCTGCTCGGTCGTCTGGAGGGCGCAGATGGGGTCAAGACCGGATACACGGATGCAGCGGGGCGGTGCCTAGTCGCGTCGGCCAGCCGGGGCGGCCAGCGGATGATCGCGGTGCTGCTGAAGGACCCGCAGCGATGGACGGATGCCGCCACGCTTTTGGAACTCGGATTTGAGGCTGCCGGCGGGGAAGGCCGGCCCAGCGGCGGCCCGTGGCGGGCGGCAGGCACTGGGGGCAGTCGGGGCTGAGCCCCGGCCCTCACGGAGGAGTCCCCATGAAACGAAGACGCGGTGGCTACCTCGGCAAGCTCGGGCTGATCGTGCTCTGCCTGGCCGTTCTCCTGGCGACAGCCGAGGCGCAGACCCCGGCACCGGGGGCCGGGATGCCGTCCCCGTCGGCGACGGCCGGGCCCGCGGAGAGCGAGGGCACGTATGTCGTGAAGAAGGGAGATACGCTCTGGGGGATCGCCAAGAACCTTCTCAACGATCCGGTCCTCTGGCCCCAGATCCGGGAGCGCAATCCCTTCATCACCGATCCCAACCGGATTTTCCCCGGCGACACGCTGGCCATTCCCGGACGGGAGCCCGCGCCACAGGCGCAGGTCCCCGTGGCAGAGGCGCCAAAGCCGGAGCCACCCAAGGAGGCGCCGAAGAAAGAGGAGGCGCCGAAGGAAGAAGTCAAGGCCCCCGCCCCGACGCCCCCGCCGGCAGCCCCCCAGGCGATCTTGGCCCCGTTGCCGCCGGTCCCGCCGGCCAGCCAGATGGCCATTACCTGCTCCCCGGTTCTCCTGGATGAGGGATCCGTGGAGGCCGCGGGCATCGGCAGCATCATCAGGAGCGCGGACAACCGCCTGATGCTCTCCATGGAAGATTCCGTGTACGTCGGCCTGGACAGGGACCAAGTCCCGAAGGTGGGGGATCGCTTGGCGGTCATTCGCCCGGGCGCGCGCGTATCCCATCCGTGGCAGAAGACCGCCGTGGGGCGAACCCTCAACACCTTGGGCGTCCTGGAGGTCACGGAGGTCCGGGACAAGACGGTCCGCGCACGCATCGCGTATAGCTGCGAGGCCATGGCAATCGGGGACCGGGTCGGTCCGCTCGTTCTGGCGCCGTTCCCGGAGGACAAGATCCCCCGACCCGCATCCCGGCAGGTCCAGGGGTTCATTGTGGACAGCCCGCGCTCGCTGCAGCACCTGAGTCTGCAGAGCACGGTGTATCTGGATGTCGGCAAGGACAAGGGGATCAGCCCGGGCGACGTGTTCGCCATCTACCGGCCGAGCCTGCCGGCTGCGAGTCCTGGGACGGGTCAGCTATTTCCCATCCCGCCGGACCGCCTGGGTGAGGCAACGGTGATCCGCGTGACCGACACCAACAGCACGGCGGTTATCACGGCGAGCGGGAAGGAGATCCGCGCCGGCGATCGGGTGGTCTTGAGCCGGCAGATTCAACCCTGAGAAGGGTCCGCTGATCCGGTCGGGGCTCCATCCTCCGCACTTTTCAGGGGGCGGCGCCGGACGGAGCGGAGGGCTCGGCATTTCGGCGGATCACACTTTTGGGAAAGCGGGGTCGGACCGTGACAAGCGACGCCCGGCCCCGGAGCGCGGCGGCAAGTCCCGCAACGGAGGCGGAAGAGCGGGAAGCGCGCTGGGCTCTCGGCCTGGTCCCCCAGCTCGGGGGCGTGGCGCTCCAGACGTTGCTCTCGGTCTTTGGCTCCGCCGTCAAGGCCTGGGGGGCGACCCCGCAGGCGCTCCTGGCCGTGCCGGGGATCAGTCGGGGGACGGCGCAGGCTATGCGCCGCTTCCCGCGGGCCCGGGCGCTCCGGGATGATCAGGCGCGTGTGGCGCGAGCCGGGGTGCGCGTGATCATCTGGGGAGATCCGGAGTACCCCGTGCGCCTCCAGGAGATCCCGTCAGCCCCTCCGGTCCTGTATCTTTTGGGCACGCTGGAACGGGAGGATGAGGCCGCCATCGCCATCGTGGGGGCTAGGCACGCCACGGCCTATGGGGAGACCGTGGCCCAGGAATTGGCGGGTGAGCTCTCCCGCCGCGGCCTCACCATCGTGAGTGGACTGGCACGGGGCATCGACGCCGCGGCCCATCGCGGCGCGCTGGAAGCGGGCGGCCGGACGCTGGCGGTGCTGGGGAGCGGGCTGGATCAGATCTATCCGCCGGAACATGGGGGGTTGGCGGGCGAGGCCGCGGCGCAGGGGGCCCTCCTCAGTGAGTTCCCCCTGGGCACCCCACCGCTCCGGCTGCATTTTCCCCGGCGCAACCGGATCATCAGCGGCCTGAGCCTGGGGGTCATCGTGGTGGAGGCCGGCGTGGGAAGTGGCGCTCTCATCACCGCCCATCATGCGCTGGAGCAGGGGCGCGAGGTCTTCGCCGTTCCCGGGCGGGTCCACGCCCGGTACAGCGAGGGGTGCAATCGGCTCATCAAGGCCGGAGCCAAGCTAGTGGAAACCTGGGAGGACGTGCTGAGCGAGCTCGTCCCCCATCTTCGCCGGCGCTCCCCCCGGCGGGCGGCGAGCCCTCCGCCGCCCGCGCTGACTGCGGCCGAACAGCAGGTCTTCGACATCTTGGCCGGGGGGCCGCTGCACATCGATGCCCTCATCGTTCAGGCGGGCCTGCCCGGGGGGCGGGTGGCCTCGGCCCTGGTCGGCCTGGAGATGAAAGGCCTCGTGCGGCAGCTCAGTGGCAAGGTGTTCGAGCGGCACGACAGCAGTTAAGGCTGCGGCCCGCATCATCGGGAGGTCGAGGGACCCAAGGCCGATGCGCGCCTTGGGTTTTCGCATCTCAAGGTTCGAGGTTGGAGGTTCAATGTTCAAGGTTGACCTCCGAACGTTGAACCTCGAACCTTGCACATCGAACAGAAAGGGAGTCTGAAGGCGTGGCGAAGTCGCTGGTGATCGTCGAATCCCCGGCCAAGGCCAAAACCATCAACAAGTTCCTGGGCCGGAATTATGTGGTCAAGGCGTCCATGGGGCACGTGCGCGATCTGTCCGTGAAAACCCTGGCCGTGGACGTGAAGAATAATTTCGCGCCGAAATTCGAGGTCGTCCGGGGCCGGGAGAAGGTCCTGGGGGAGATCAAGAAGACGGCCAAGGCCTCGGAGGCCATCTACCTGGCGGCCGATCCCGACCGCGAGGGGGAGGCCATCTGCTGGCACCTCGCCGAGGAGCTGAAGCGCCTCCGGAAGCCCATACACCGGGTGATGTTCAACGAGATCACGAAGCGGGCGGTCCAGGAGGCGTTCGCCCATCCCGGCCGGATCGATCCGCGCAAGGTGGATGCGCAGCAAGCGCGGCGGATCCTGGACCGGCTGGTGGGGTACCAGATCAGCCCGCTGCTCTGGGAGAAGGTCCGCCGCGGCATCTCGGCCGGCCGCGTCCAGTCGGTGGCGTTGCGCCTGGTGGTGGATCGGGAGAAAGAGATCCGGGCCTTCACGCCGGAGGAGTACTGGACGATCACGGCCCAGCTCACCCGGCAGGACGCGGTCGGCCCCGCGTTCCCCGCCCGCCTCTGGCGGGTCGACGGGGCGAAGGCCAGCGTGCCGTCCCGGCAAGAGGCGGATCGGGTCCTGGCAGATCTCGCGCCGCTCTCCGGCGAGTTCCGGGTGGCCGACGTGGTGCGGAAGCAGAAGCGCCGGAATCCCGTCCCGCCCTTCACCACCAGCAAGCTGCAGCAAGAGGCCGCGCGCAAGCTCCGCTTCACGGCCCGAAGGACGATGCAGGTGGCCCAGCAACTGTACGAGGGCATCGAGGTCGGGGACGAGGGGGCGGTGGGCCTCATCACCTACATGCGGACCGACTCGACCCGAATCTCGCCCGAGGCGCAGGCGGAGGCTCGGAGATTCATCGCCCAGCGGTACGGCGCGCAGTTCCTGCCGGAGAAGTCGCCCAGGTATCGGAGCGGCAAAGGCGCGCAGGAGGCGCACGAGGCCGTCCGGCCCACCTCGGTCCTGCGCGAGCCGGGCCAGGTGGCGTCCTTCCTCACCCGGGAGCAGCTGGCCCTCTACACGCTGATCTGGAACCGCTTCGTGGCGTCCCAGATGCGCCCCGCCCTGTTCGACACCACGACGGCCGACATCGCGGCCGGACGGTACACCTTCCGGGCCAGCGGGCAGCACATGATGTTTCCCGGCTTCATGCAGGTGTACGTGGAGGGCCGGGACGAGCCCGCCCGGGACGAGTCCGCCGGAGGTGGAGAGGCCGAGTCGGAGGGGGACGAGGAGCGAAGCCTGCCGCCGCTGGAGGAAGGCCTGGCTCTCCTCTGCCAGGGCGTGACACCCGAGCAGCATTTCACCCAGCCGCCGCCCCGGTACAACGAGGCCACATTGGTCAAGGAGCTGGAGGAGCGGGGGATCGGCCGGCCCAGCACCTATGCGGCCATCCTCAGCGTGATCCAGAACCGGGACTACGTGGTGAAGCAGACGGGGCGGTTCAAGCCCACGGAGCTGGGGGAGATCGTGGTGGACCTCTTGGTGGAGAGCTTCCCCCGGATTTTGAACCCCGGCTTCACCGCCCAGATGGAGACGAAGCTGGACGAGATCGAGGAGGGGAAGGCGGACTGGCTGGAGGCCATGCACGAGTTCTACAGGGCCTTCACCAAGTGGATGGAAAAGGCCAAGCAGAAGATGCGGAACGTGAAGGCCATGGAAGAGCCCACGGACCAGGTCTGCGAGAAGTGCGGGCGCTCCATGGTCATCAAATGGGGGCGGTTCGGGAAATTCCTGGCCTGCTCCGGGTACCCGGAGTGCAAGAACACGAAGGAGTTGCCTGCCAGCCGAAGCGGCGCAGGCGGGCCCGGCAACGGCAACGGCGAGCCGGCCGCGGGGGAGAATGGTCGGGGCGAGACAGTGGGCGAGGGGCAGCCCTGCGAGAACTGCGGGAAGCCCATGGTCCTGAAGCGCGGGCGCTTCGGCCCGTTCCTGGCTTGCTCCGGGTACCCGGACTGCCGGACCGTCGTCCGGATCGGAAAGGCCGCGCTGCCGTCGCCGGAGCCGACGGACCAGCTGTGCGACAAGTGCGGGGCGCCCATGGTCATCCGCGCGGGGCGGTACGGCCGGTTCCTGTCGTGCAGCACGTACCCCACGTGCAAGAACATCAAACCGATCCCCATCGGCGTAAACTGCCCGCGGTGTGGGTCGCCGCTCACGGCGCGCCGCTCCAAGCGGGGGCGGACGTTTTACGGCTGCAGCGCCTACCCCAAGTGCGATTTCACCCTCTGGGATCGCCCCATCCCCGAGCCCTGCCCCAAGTGCGGGGCCAAATTCCTCGTGGGGAAGCGGCTCAAGGCGGGCGTCAGGATCCAGTGCGCCAGCGAGGGCTGCGGGTACAAGCGCGAGGCGGCGAAAGCCGCTGCCGCTACGGCCACCGCTCCCGAAATGACCAATGTCCAATGACCAATTCCCAATGGTCGAACAGCTCTCTGATCGGTCTTGGGATTTGGTCATTCGCATCTCACGATGGGTCCCGGAGCTGTAGGCTGATCGCTGATGGCTGAGGGCTGCATCACCGTCATCGGCGGGGGCCTGGCGGGCTGCGAGGCGGCCTGGCAGGCGGCGGGGCGCGGCTGCATCGTCCGCCTGTTCGAGATGCGCCCGACGGTCCCGACGCCGGCGCACGCGACCGATCGCCTGGCGGAGCTGGTCTGCAGCAACTCCCTGAAGTCGGAATCCCTGGAGGATGCCAGCGGCCTGCTGAAGACAGAGATGCGGGCCCTGGGCTCGATCATCCTGGAGTGCGCCGAGGCGACCCGGGTCCCAGCAGGGTCGGCGTTGGCCGTGGACCGGGAGCGATTCGCCGCCGCGGTCACCGAGGCCATCACCGCACACCCGCGGATACGGATCGTCCGGCAAGAGGTCCCGGAACTCCCCGCAGAGCGGCCAGTCATCGTGGCCACCGGCCCCCTCACCTCCGACCGCCTCTCGGTCGATCTCGCGGTGCGCTTCACCGCTTTTCTCGGCTCGCGGCCACCCGCCTCTCCGAAGGAGTCCGGAGTCCTGCGGACCGGCGGGTACCCGGCTCTCGGCTCTCCGTCGAACCGGCAACCTCGAACCGGCAACCTCGAACCTCGGACGGGGGACCTCGGACCTCGGACCTCGGACTTGCTCTACTTCTACGACGCGATCTCGCCCATCGTCTCGGCCGACTCCGTGGACCACAAAATCGTCTTTGCGGCGTCCCGGTACGGGAAAGGGGGGGACGATTACCTGAACTGCCCGCTGACGCGGGCCGAGTACCTCGCGTTCCGCGAGGCCCTGCTCAAGGGCGAGCGCTACCCCCTCCACGAGTTCGAGGAGCCGAAGTATTTCGAGGGGTGCCTCCCCATCGAGGAGCTGGCGGAGCGGGGCGAGGACGCGCTGCGCTTCGGCCCCATGCGCCCCGTCGGCCTGAAGGATCCCCGAATGGGCAAGCGGCCGCATGCCGTGGTGCAGCTCCGGCAGGAGAACCGTGGACCCGGCGGGCGCCCCAGCATGTACAATCTGGTCGGGATGCAGACCCGCCTCCGGCGCGCGGATCAGCTCAAGGCATTCCGCCTCATCCCGGGGCTGGGGCAGGCGGAGATCCTTCGCTACGGATGCGTCCACCGGAACACGTTCATCATGGCGCCGCTGCTCCTCGCCGACACGCTCCAGTTTCGAGGTGATGCCGAGGTGTTCTTCGCCGGGCAGCTCATCGGGGTCGAGGGATACCTGGAATCGGCGGCGACCGGCCTCCTGGCCGGGATCAATGCCGCGCGCCTGACACGAGGGGAGGGGCGGGTCAGCCCGCCACCCACGACGATGCTGGGCGCCCTCCTGCGATACATCACCCAGTCTGCGCCGGAGACCTTCCAGCCCATCAACGCGAATTTCGGCGTGCTGCCGAGGCTACCGCAGCTCATCCGGGACCGCCGCGAGCGCAACCGGCACCTCACCGACCGGGCTTTGGCCGAGTTCCGCATCTGGCAGCAGACCCTGTAATCACACTCCCCGCCCTGCCATTCATTCCGCACTCCGCATTCCCCATTCCGCATTCGCTCCGCTTCTCGTCTCTCGTGTCCTGTCTTACCGACTTCTGAAAAGAGGAACCTGCTCCGGCAGCGGTCCCCTAGCCGATGGACGTTCAGAGCCGACCGATGAAAAGCGAGAAAGATTCAGAGCTTGAAGCTGGGACGAGAATAGTGTATATACCATGTATAAACGGAGGATGGAACCATGGTCACGGTCGTCAAGAAGTGGGGGAATAGCCTCGGCATCCGCTTGCCGAAGACGGTTGCCCAGGAAGTAGAAATCGGCGAAGGGGCGTCGGTCGTCATTGAGGCAAGGGACGGGCGAATTGTCATTACGGCAGCCCACAAGCGGCGTTACCGCCTTTCGGATCTTGTGCGCGGCATCACGCCGAAGAACCGACACGCGGCGGTAGATACGGGTGATCCCCGCGGGAAGGAAGCCTGGTAGTGGCTGGCGCATTCGTCCCCGATCGGGGCGACCTCGTCTGGCTGGAGTTCAATCCGCAAGCCGGACACGAGCAAGCCGGACGACGCCCGGCCCTGGTGCTGTCACCACGCTCTTACAACGCTGCAGCCGGGCTGGCGCTTCTTTGCCCCATCACTAGCCAGGTGAAGGGCTATCCGTTTGAGGTGGTTCTGCCGCCGGGTGGTCGGGTGCAAGGGGTTGTGCTGGCCGACCAGGTCAAGAGCCTCGACTGGCGCGGGCGCAAAGCACGGCTGATCGGTCCTGCGCCGGCGGTAGTGGTCGCAGATGTCGTGGCCAAAGTGCAAGCGCTGCTTGAGTGAGTTTGCGCGAAGAGGGCTCCGCGCCGGCGCTCTCGTCTCTCGGCCCTCCCAGTCATTCCGCATTCCCCATTCCGCAATCGGTTGTCCCCTTGTCTCCTCTTGCGCCGGAGGCTGCCATTTGATATAGCTCACCCACAACTTACAGTCACCCTCGGATAGCAGGGCTGGTCGGTATCGGGCACCTCACTCCCCCCAGTCCCCAGTCCCCGATCCCCAACCTCCGTTCTCGCTGGAGGGAGCCTTGAGCAGAGCCGCACGCCGATTCTCACGAGCGAAGGGGACCCGGCATTATAAGTCAAAGTGCTGTTCCCTCACCTCGCGGTCGCGAGGACGCCAGATGAGTCGCACCTGTGGCATCCCGCGGCCCCGCCAAGCCGACCTACACCCCGCTCCTTCGTATTGACAATCCAACCCGTCAGGCGTAGCGTTTCAGGCGGGCCAAATGACATTTGAATTTTTCGCCACAGTACCCCAGGCCATGGAGTCGCTCCTGGCCAACGAACTCAAAGGGCTTGGCGCCCAAAACGTCAAAGAAAAAAGAACCGGTGTGTCATTTTCCGGCAGCCTGGAGGTCGCCTACCGGGCCTGTTTGTGGTCCCGCCTCGCCAATCGCGTATTGTTGCGTCTGGGTGAGTTCGATGCACCAGACACCGACGCCTTGTACGTAGGTACCCAGTCGGTGCGTTGGCCAGATCATCTGGACGTCAATGGTACGCTGGCCGTCGATGTCAGCCTGCGCCAGTCGGGCATTACCAACAGCCTGTTTGCTGCCCAACGCGTCAAGGATGCGGTCGTTGACCAATTTCGGGACCTGTGCGGCAAGAGACCGTCGGTGAATGTTGGGCAGCCGGACCTGCGCTTGCGCGTCCATGTAGATAAGGCCCGGGCCAGTCTGAGTATTGACCTGTCGGGAGACAGTTTACACCGGCGCGGTTACAGGCTGGCCCAGGGACAGGCGCCGCTCAAAGAAAATGTGGCGGCAGGCCTTTTGGCGTGGGCCGATTGGGCCAGCATTGCATCATCCGGCGGCGCCTGCGTGGATCCGATGTGCGGCTCTGGCACGATACCGATCGAAGCGGCCTGGATGGCCACCGATACTGCGCCAGGACTGGCGCGCCGATATTTCGGGTTCTTGGGTTGGCGCAGCCATGAGCCCGCGCTTTGGCTCCGGCTCTGCCAAGAAGCGCGGCAACGTCAAGAGGACGGCCGCCGCCATGCGCCGATCGTGGTGGGGTACGACGTGGACGCGCAGAGTGTACGCGCGGCCATCGCGAACATTGAACGGGCAGGCCTGCGCGGCCTGGTGCATATCGAGAGGCGTGATATCGCCGACTGTCAAGCCCCCAAAGGCGTCACAACCGGCATCGTGATCATGAATCCGCCCTATGGCGAGCGTCTGGGCGAGTTGGATGCCCTCAAGGTTCTCTATACGCAATTGGGCGTCGAGTTGAAGACCAAGTTCCCGGGTTGGACGGCCTACGTGCTCACCGCCAGCGAGATTCTGGGCAAGCGCCTGGGCCTGCGGGCCACCCGTTCGCATCAGTTTTTCAATGGGGCGTTACCCTGTCGTCTGCTGTGCGTGCCGATTCACCTCGCCGCGGCCGAAAGTGAGCAGTCGACGGAACCGGCAATGAGAACGTCGCCCGCCGTGGCGGGGCCCCACGGCCCGTTGCCGCCATCCGGGGACACAATGTTCGCCAACCGGCTGGCAAAAAATCTGAAACGTTTGAGGCCCTGGGCCAAACGACATGGCATCTCATGTTTTCGAGTCTATGATGCCGACCTGCCCGAGTTCGCCGTAGCCATCGACGTCTACGAGCAATGGGTGCACGTCCAGGAGTACGAGGCGCCGGCGACGATCAATGCCCTGCGGGCGGCCGGCCGTTTGCGCGGCGTTATGGCGCAGCTGCCGGACCTTTTGGACGTACCCAAATCCCACGTGACGCTGAAAATTCGACGGCGCAAAAGGGACCGCAGCCAATACCCGCGTTTTGACGCAAAAGAGAAATTCCACGACGTGCGGGAGGGGGACTGCCGGTTCCTCATCAACCTGTCCGATTACCTCGATACCGGTCTTTTCTTGGACCATCGGCTGACGCGCGCGCTGATACAGACGATGGCAAAGGGGACACGTTTTTTGAATTTATTCGGCTACACCGGCGCGGCCAGTGTGTACGCGGCAAAAGGGGGCGCCCGCTCAACCGTGACCGTGGATATGTCCAAGACGTATTTGGCATGGGCCGAAAAGAATTATGAACTCAACGGGCTTTCACGTCGGACCAACTCTCTGATCGACGCCGACTGCCTGGTGTGGCTGGAGGCGGCGCGCGGTTCCTTTGATCTCATTTTTTTGGATCCGCCGACGTTTTCGAATTCCAAGCGCATGCGTCGGACGTTTGACGTGCAGAGAGATCACGCATGGTTGATTAAAAAAGCCATGAAGCTCTTGGCGCCCGGCGGCACGATGATCTTCTCAAGCAACTTCCGGCGTTTCAAAATGGACGCCAGTGCGCAGGATGAATTTGAAATCCAAGACATCACCCGGGCGACGATTGACGCCGATTTTTCGCGCAATCCGCGCATTCACCATTGCTTCCGAATTCGGGCGCGGTAAGACCGAGCGCGCGTTCCGCTAACGCGCCGCTACATATCACGTACCGGACACACATGACTAGCGGATTCCACTGAGAGGCCCTTTGCATTCTTGTTCTCAGCGATTCTGCTTGACTATGAGGGCGAACGCCAGTATGTTACAGGCCGATTCTCGGTTCAGACGGTTTCGCGAGTTTCTCAACGCCGCGAGGAGCCAAGCCTCGCGGCGTTTTTTGTCTCCAGCGCGCGATTAGGATCAGGGCTGGCGGGAAGTGGCCGAGGAGGATTCATGACCTTTTGGAATGGACGGAATGGGGACAGCTTCGCCCGGGCCGATGGGGGCGCGTCGCGCCACCGTCCGTTGGAGGTGACCGTCGGGGACCGCGGAGTGGAAGGCGCCCTCCGCCTGTTCAAGCGGCTGGTCCTTCGCGACGGAATCCTGCGGGAGGTAAAGCGGCACGCCCATTACGAGAAACCCGGCGACCGGCGCCGGCGAAAGGTCCGGGAGGCGGCCCGGCGCCTCCGGAAGCGATTGACGCGGGCCCGGGAGCGGGGAGAACAGATCGAATAGCCGCCGAGGATCGGCCGGCTTGGGCCGGGCGTGGCAGGAGCGACCCCACGGCCGGAAGATACGACACCGACGGCCGCTGACGATGGAACACTGCCCCGCGGCTGCGGGGCGAAGGGAGTCGAGGATCATGGGAACGAGACTGTATGTTGGGAATCTGCCGTTTGACACAGACGAGTCGCAGCTCCGCGCCCTATTCCAGGAGGGGGAGCGCAACGTCACCGAGGTGAAGATCATCACGGACCGCGAGACGGGTCGCGCCCGAGGGTTCGCCTTTGTGGAGATGGGTAGCCAGGCGGAGGCCGAGGCAGCCGTCAAGGCGATGAACGGCCGGGAAGTCGGCGGCCGGGCGCTGACTGTCAACGAAGCGCGCGAGCAG
>Ga0315268_10003810_pt1 | contig 16512 bp, 15 predicted proteins | sample C1_top_MG_FD_204535 | JGI IMG/M metagenome (GOLD analysis project Ga0315268, IMG submission 204535) | Sediment microbial communities from Yellowstone Lake, YNP, Wyoming, USA - C1_top | ecosystem: Environmental > Aquatic > Freshwater > Lake > Sediment | place: USA: Wyoming | collected 2017-08-01
ACTTTCCTTGGTGTGGGAGCAAGATAGAGGATTTTTGAATAATCAGGGCCTTTTATTTTATTGACTGCTGTCTTAAACAGAATCTCTGTTGATCCTCTATATCGGAAGGGGATGTAAAAGACTTTAATAGACATCTCGCGATTTTTATTTATTATAACATCCCTAAATGTAGTCGAAAGACAAGAGTTCAGAAGTCAGGACTTTTTTGTCTGATAAATAATAACTTTGAGAATGAGAAAGCAGCAGGTTATAATACCATGCATCCCTCTTTATCCTTCCCTTACTAAGGGTAGGGCGGGTGGGGTTTTGTTGATTGCTATTTTTATAGAATATAGTTATTATTGGGTTGGTTAACAGAGGAGAATCTTAATGGTTATAGGTAAGCCCTTTCTCACCACAGAGCAGATACAGGATAAAGTTAAAGAACTTGCAGACCGAATATCAAATGATTATGCGGGTAAAAACATGGTGGCTGTGGGAATTCTTAAAGGTGCATTTATGTTTTTTTCAGACCTTGTCAGGGCTATAAAGGTACCACTGACAGTAGATTTCATAATAGCTTCAAGCTATTTGAAGACTGACACTACAGGAGAAGTGAAAATCTATCACGACATTAGAGAGGATATTTCAGATAAAGATGTGCTTCTCATAGAGGATATCATCGATTCTGGAATAACTCTTAATCAAATAAGAGAACGGATTCTTTCGAGGAGCCCAAGGACTCTCAAGATATGCGTATTTCTGGACAAAAAAGAAAGAAGAATAGTTGATATACCTCTTGATTATGTGGGTTTTGTGATGCCAAATGAATTCGTGGTTGGTTACGGACTGGACTATGATAACAAGTTCAGAAATCTTCCGTATATTTCCATATTCAAGAAATCTGTGTAATGTGTAAAATGTAGAATCACAGATCCTCTCAAGATTAAATTCAGGGAATTTTATAATGTTTGAATTAACAGCGGAAACTACATTCTCAGCAGCGCATCAGTTGAAAGGTTATAGGGGAAAGTGCGAACGCCTCCATGGTCATAACTGGAAAGTGCAGGTTCATGTCGTCGCAGAAAAGCTCAATGAGATAGATATAGCAATAGATTTCCATGAGATCAAGAGACTTACAAATGAAGTTATTTCCTCTCTTGACCATAACATCCTGAACGAAGTCTTCCCCTTTACTGAAAAAAATCCATCCTCTGAAAACATAGCTAAATGGATCTATGACTCACTAAGAAAAAAAGTGGATTCTGAAAATGTCCACCTCTCTTCTGTAACTGTCTGGGAATCCGATACTTCTTCTGCCACATACTATGAGCTCTGAAAACAGTTTTGCTGAAAATCTTGTAAATCTTGCTCTCAGGAAGGGAGCAGATGAGGCAGAAGTTTATATAAAGTCTTCAAAGAATCTTTCAATCGAGATAAAGGATCAAAAAATAGACGCTCTCGAATCTTCTCTCAGCTTTGGTTTTTCCATGCGTATAATTAAAGAGAGAAGGCTGGGTTTTTGTTATTCAACAGACAAGGACAGTTTTGAATCTGTTGTGGACAAAGCAGTGGAGGCTGCAAGATGGGTTGATAAAGATGAATACCTTGAACTACCGGCACCCTCTGATTCAGACAGTGTAGAAATATTCGATGCCAAGATAAGTTCAATATTTGAAGAAGAGGCTATAGAAAAGGTTTCTATACTCGAGAAGACAGCATATGAAGAAGATGAAAGAGTCAAAAATATTAGAAAATCACGTGGGACCTTCCGAAATACAGACATCACAATAATAAATTCTAAAGGCGTGGATAAAAAATACGCCTCAACTACATGCACGACACAGATCACAGTCATAGCAGAAAATGGACTGGATAGCCAGATGGGCTTTTATTTTGCGGGATCCAGGTTTCTAAATGAAGTCCCATTTGAAGATGTGGGGCAGAATGCAGCAAGGCGCGCTTTACAGCTTCTTGGTTCAAGAAGGATGAATGCCCAAAAAGCATATGTGATTCTTGACAACTTAGTGGCTATTGAGTTTATGGGAATATTTGCATCCTCTCTCTCATCAGAGAATGTACAGAAGAGGAAATCTCTTCTATCAGGCAAATTGGATAAAAAGGTTATCAGCCAAAAGATAAACGTAATTGACAATGGGCTTCTTCCTGGCAAACTCGGCAGTAGGCCTGTCGATGACGAGGGCGTACCTTCACGAGAGAATACCTTGATAACAGAAGGTGTCCTTTGTGGTTTTCTTTACAATACATACACAGCAAAGAAGGAGGGAGTTTTATCAACAGGCAACGCTGTAAGGGGTGGATTTTCAGGACTTCCTTCTGTTGGAATATCGAATCTCTATATTGAGGCTGTTTCTATGGCTGATGCCATGAGTCCAAAAGAGATATTCAGAGCAGTGGATAAATGCTTATACGTTACCGAAGCTATGGGAATACATGCTGCTAATCCGATTTCAGGGGAGTTTTCTATAGGTGTCTCAGGGCTCTGGATAGAAAAGGGCGAAATTGCTTACCCTGTTAAGGAAGCAGTGATTTCAGGGAACATCCTATCCTTTTTTGAAAATATAGAAGTAGTAGGAAATGATCTTAGATTTTTCGGTAATATGGGTTCCCCGACTATTCTCTTTGGACCAACTGACATCAGCGCCTGAGAAACAGATTTATCTTGATAGTTAAAAACTAAATAAGTATAATCTACCCTAACAGTATGCAGGTATAAAGAAATGAGCAAGATACCGATAAAGCTTGTTTTAGGTTCTATAACATATCTATTCAGTGAAGGTCTAAAGAAACTCCTTGAAGATGACCGTGACATAAATGTCATGGGGATATTCACTGAAGGTATTGACCTAAAGGAAATAGTAAAGCTTAATCCCGATGTCATCATTGCTGACTTCGATATCTTTCGTAGCTTTCCTGAAGAATTCACGATTCGTAATCAACTGAAAATCCTGCTCATGGTCGACTGGACATGGCTTTATTCAGCAGATAAGCAGATTCCGAAGCTTGTCTCAAAAGGGGTAGTCGGCATCCTTCCTCCTGGTGTAGATTCGGATCTTTTAAAAAAGGCAATAAAGGCTGTCTCTTTAGGAGAATTATGGATAGATCGTAAGACCATAAGAGATTACCTATCTTCCGAGGGCCTTCCTGAAAGGAAGGTACTTCTTTCCGAAAGAGAAAAAGAGATAGTCTCACTTATCTGTCAGGGATATAGAAACAAGGAAATTGCCCATAAACTCAATATCAGCGAGCAAACAGTTAAGTCCCATTGCAACCGGATTTATGAAAAGGTTGGGGTATCAGACAGACTTCAACTTGCACTTTATTCTTACAAAATTTGGCCTGATTTCATCCAAGGCTATAAAAAGGTGTATAAAGCATGAAATGTCTTTTGGCTAAAAATTTAGCTCTTAGGGTAATTCCAAGTAACAACAATAAGTGAATCTTAAAAGGAGGTGCCCTAATGTTGAGGCTTACATGCCCTAATTGTAGAAAGGACTCGTATAGTATTGATGTAGAATCTTTTAGCGCATGTATCTGCTGTGGGTTTAGATTCAGCGGCAAATACGGGCCAGACAAAAGGTGTGAAACTCGTGTTCAGCAGGAAATTCCTCTTGCCTTTTCTCACAGTAGTCAGGATTTTAAAGCAGTCACATCAGACCTTTCAGAGAAGGGGTTAGGCATCAGGATATCAGGTAATGCCCATGTAACAATAGGTGATGTTTTGAACCTGAGTATCGGAGGCAATTCAATAATGGCGAAGGTCATGTGGCTTAAAAAACTTCCTGACAGATCCTTCGCTGGTCTAAAGAGATTAAACTAATAATTTACTTGTTTTAATCTTAAATTTTAAAAACTTCACAAACTTTTTTAAACCGTAACCTTTCAACTAAACTTCTAAAAGCCCTTCCTTTTCTGTTACAATTAACACCTAATAGAACGTCGAAAATCATGAAACGGAGACATGGTGACTCGGGGACACTGAGAAGTGGGATCTCACCGTTTCACCGATTTGCCTATTCTCCGACTCATAAAATACCGGAGGATTAAAATGGACTACTTTTTAACTGAGGATCAGATGATGATAAGGGATTTGACTAGGCAGATTGCTGAAGAAAAAGTTATTCCTGTAAGAGAAGAACTTGATGAGAAAGAAAAATTTCCATGGGAGATCATGAACGTCCTTGCACAGTCTGACCTTTTTGGTCTCTTTATACCAGAAGATTATGGAGGTCTTGGAAAAGGAAGTCTTGAGTTGTGCATTGCTGTTGAGGAGCTATCAAGGGCATGCCTTGGTGTATCAACGACCTATGCAGCAAATGCCCTTGGTACATATCCGATATTTCTTTTTGGCTCTGAAGAACAGAAGAAAAGATACCTCCCTGATATTGCAGCAGGAAAGAGACTTGTTGCCTTTGCCCTCACTGAGGCGAATGCAGGAAGTGATGCTGCAGGTATACAGACAACAGCAAGGCTCGAAGGTAATGAATATATATTAAGTGGAACAAAGCAGTGGATTACAAATGGAGGAGAGGCAGAGATTTATACAGTTATAGCTATAACAGATAAATCAAAGGGTGCAAGAGGTGCCTCTGCATTTATCATTGAAAAAGGGGCTTCTGGTTTTCATTTCGGTAAAAAAGAGAAAAAGATGGGTATAAGGGCATCTTCCACAAGAGAGCTTATTTTCGATAACTGCAGGATTCCTAAAGAAAATATCATCGGTAAGGAGGGACTGGGCTTTATTGTGGCTATGAGGACTCTTGACAACTCAAGAACTGGTGTTGGTGCGCAGGGCATTGGCGTGGCACAGGGTGCCTTTGAAGAGGCCCTAAAATTTGCTAGACAACGTATCCAGTTCGGACATCCCATAATTAGTTTTCAAGCTATTCAGCATATGCTTGCAGACATGGCTATTGAGATAGAGGCTGCAAGGACTCTTATATATTCTATTGCAAGGTACATAGACAGTGGTGCAAAGGACATAACGAAAGAATCTGCTATAGCAAAGGTCTTTGCGACGGATATGGCTATGCGTGTCACTACAAATGCAGTCCAGGTTATGGGTGGATCAGGATATATGAGAGAATATCCTGTTGAGAAGATGATGCGCGACGCAAAGATCCTCCAGATTTATGAAGGTACGAATCAGATACAAAGAAACGTTATAGCTCAGGCTCTGATAAAAGAAGCAGCAAAACTAAAATAGGATTCAAGGGATACAGGATTCAGGGTTTAAAAAGTTAAGCTAGAAATTTAATCACTAAAATCCTCGCCCCCTTATTAACACAGATAATGCAGATATTGCTCAAAAATTTATTTAACTCGATAAGATTATTAAAATATCTCTTTCCTCTTTATGGATAAAAATATTCACAAAACCATCTGTTCAGGGTACATTAAGGTATCGAAAAATAAATAAATTTTTTCACAACATCTGTATTATATTAATTGCATTTTGGGGTTTAAATATTTTTGAGCAAGTTCAATACTTCTTCTTCGCTCAAATCATACCAGTTTCTGAATGCCTCAGCAACAGCATAAGGATAGCCCTCTCTGATATTGAGACAGTAAAGGACATCCACAAAAGGAGCAATCTTTTTAACAGTTCTATGAGAACCAGTTGGGACTGCTATTACTGTTTTTGATGGATTACGTTTCTTTACATATTCAATAGCAGCAATCATTGTATATCCTGATGCAAGGCCATCATCCACGAGGATCGCCGTCTTATTCTTTAAGGAAGGGAAGTCCCTGCCTTTTCTGAATAATTCATCTCGTTTCACGAGTGTCTCTTTTGTCTTCTCAATCTGGGAGGCAATCACTTTCTCTGGAAGCTCGAGTTGCCTGAGAAGCTCATCGTTAAATATTACATATCCGTCAAGATTTATTGCTCCAAAACCTGCCTCAGGATTCCAGGGTATCTGAATCTTTCGAACCACTGAGAGATCAAGGGGAAGTGATAGGGCATCCTTTATCTCTTTTCCGACCGCTACACCTCCTGCTGGTATGGCAAGAACAATAGAGCTGGAATCCTTATAATCCGATAGAAAATCAGAAAGCTTCCTTCCTGCATCTGCCCTGTCTTTAAATACGAATACTTTATTTCGCAGTTTTTTGTCTTCTATTATTTCAGCCATTATTACATACTCAACAAATCCCCCTTAATCCAAATAATGCAGACATTGTTCAAAAATTTATTTAACTCGATGAATCATTGGAAATATCCTTATTGGTTATATCCATAAAAATATTCCTATAACCATCAGTTAAAGATGCACTAAGGTATCGAAAAATAAATTTTTTCACAACATCTGCATTATGTAAATGCATTTTTCGGGTTAATCCCCCTTTACTAAAGGGGGACTGAGGGGGATTACTATACCAGTAGATGTACATTTCCAATCCTCACATTCTTGATCCCTTCTTCTTGAGCTACCTTTAAACATTTCGTTGCGAGTGCTTTCGCTGTTAATGGCATATCCGACATATAGAAATGTGGATAAAAAGCGAGAAGACTGTAAGGTATGTCTGGATTTATAGATGCTATAAATCTTGAGATGTTCCTTATCTCATTCTCATCTATATAATCTGGTACAAGAAGGGTACTTGCAATAAGAAGGGGAGGGATGGGTCTCACCTTTATTTTTTCTCCAACTCTTGAGAAATTCTCCAGGGTTCTTTTATTCGTAATACCTGTCAGGGCTATATGGAGGTTTTCATCCCATGTCTTCAGATCAAACTTTACACACCCACCAGAATTAAGAGAAAGGTCTATCATTTCATCAAGGAAACTCCTGTTCATGGAGCCATTAGTCTCCCAGCATATCCTGAGGATTCTTCCTCTATCCTTTTCGAGGGCAAGTCTCGAAGCCTTGAGCGCAAAAGGAAGTTGGGGTGTTGGATCACCTCCAAAATAACAGATACAGGAAGTCTTTTCATCAACATCAGAAATTAGTTTATGTATAGAGGTTGTTCGAGGCTTTAGGGTTTCTCCTCTGAAGTGCCAGTTCTGGCAATAAAGGCAATCGAGAGAACAGGCATAGAAAAATACAGCAAGATTTTTGTACCCCATCTCAGGCCCTGAAGTATAAGCATATTCTGGATAACCTGTGCCTGTCCCTCCTGAGCATACCCAGTCGGCGACACAATTTGTTGGAAGGGGATCATAATACCATGAAAGCTTACCTTCTTCTGGGGATACTCCTATAATCTTTCCTCCTTCGTTTTTCCTTAATCCACAGTAACCTGTTCTACCTTCAGGAATTCTGCATTCATTTACACAGATGTTACAGGCGATTCCTCCAGGAACATTTGGAGGGTTTTCAGGAAGTCCAAAGGAAGACCTGCTCTTCCTATGAGCCTCTGTAGCAATCGTGAGGGCATCTTCTGGTCTCTCTCTTATACATTTAAGGCATACGCTGAGCTCCCTTGAGACGGAGTTTGAAATAGCATTGCATATCTTGCACTGAGCCATTTATTACTTTAAAAAGTCCATAACCTTTCTGATTAACGACTCTTTGTCATAAAGGTGTGACTCCTTTTCTGTTTCCCTGCGGGCTATGTGCTTTATTCTCTGCTTAGGCATTCCCTTCAATTCCAATTTCGTAAAGACATTAGGGACGTCTAAGAACCTTGAGATTTTATTAAATTGGGTTATACCGCCCCTCGTTCCCTCATGATGTAAAGAAAGAAAGAGACGGTTTTTAGCCCGTGTAACGCCTACATAAAAAAGGCGATTTTCTTCCTCAATCTCATCCTCATCATCCAAAGCAAAGGCAACAGGCAGAACACCATCCATCAAACCAATAAGGAATACGCACCCCCATTCCAGACCCTTTGCCCCATGTATTGTAGATAAGGTAAGGGGTCTTTCTTCCTCAGGTGTTGATGGTTCTACTCTCCAGATACCTCTTTCTGGTGGCTCAATAGCAAAATCTACAAGCAGTTCTTCTAATGAATTGTATCTTATGGATATTTGCTTTAAGGTCTCTAAGTCATTAGCTCTAAGGTGCCAGTCATCAAATTTATTTTCTAATATAGGATTGTAATAATCAAGTGCTATATCGAATTTATCCCCAACCTGCAGTGTTTCATCAAAAGCACCCTTTAGTGTAGTTTCAAGCCTTGCCAAACCCTCGGAATAACTATAGCCTTCCTGGTATTTATGAAAGATCGTTTCCAATATTTCTTCAAGTGAAGAACATGCCGAGATCTCCTTTAAGATTCGACCCGCTATTTTCGGACCAATTCCTTTAACAAGCATAAGCACCCTGTTCCAGGCAAGCTCGTCTTTTGGATTTGAAATCACCTTTAAATGCGCCATTAGATCTTTCACGTGAGCCATCTCATAGAATTTCAGTCCGCCGAATACAATAAAAGGAATATTCCTCCGGCTTAATTCTGCCTGGAGCGGGATAGAAAGATAAGATGAGCGAAACAAAACACTCTGATGCCTAAAAGCAATATCTTCATCCCTCTGATTTTTAATCTTCTCCGCTATCCATTCTGCCTCATCATATGCGTCTTTGAAGAAAAGAATTTGTGGTTTCTCACCGATCAGTTTCTTAGCTGATATTAGACATTTAGAATATTTATTTTTCATGTTTTCAAGAACAGCATTAGCCACATCAAGGATAGACTGGGTGCTTCGATAATTCTCCTCAAGCTTTATGACCTTACATTCGGGAAACCGCTCTGGAAATTCCATGATATTTTCATGCGTAGCACCCCTGAAACCATAGATACTCTGAGCATCATCACCAACTATCATTACATTTCTATTCTTTTCGGCTAAAAGGTATGTAATATCTCCCTGTAATTTGTTCGTGTCCTGGTATTCATCCACCATGATGAATTTATATCTTTCAGATAGACGGTTTCTGATATCTTCATTCTCGAGTAAGAGCCTTAGATAAATAAGTAGATCGTCATAGTCTAAGTAGTTAGAACTTATCTTGTATTCTGTATACCTTTTCCTGAGGGTATCTATTTCAGAAGCATATTCAAGGAAATGTGGATACTCTTTCCTTAAAACTTCATTTAGAGGGATATGTTTATTGACTGATATGCTTATGATATTCTTTAAGGTGTCTTTCCTCGGAAACCTTTTTTCTTTCTTAAAAAATCCGAGATCAGTACAACATCTATGGATTGCCTCCTCTGCGTCGGCCTCATCAATAACATTAAAGGAATCAGGGAATCCAATGGTTTTTGCATATCTCTTCAATATCTTGTAACCAAAGGAATGAAAAGTTCCACCTTGAATATTTTTGCATTGAGGTTCGTGTTTAGAAGCGCGAGAAATCATCTCACGAGCTGCATTTCTCGTGAACGTCAAGAGGAGAATGGAATTTGGACTGATGTCATTCTGAACAAGATATAAAACGCGGTATTCAATAACCCTTGTCTTACCAGATCCTGCACCAGCAATAACCAGAACAGGCCCATGGATTGTCGTAACGGCCGCGAACTGGGAAGGATTTAGTTGTTTTTTTAGATCCATTTATTTCATTGTAAAACAAATCCAAGTAAAACAAATCCAACAAACGTCGCAAAAGCCCCTTTTGGGAGGAATGAAAAAGCAGGATATAGTATCTTCGCTCATTCTCGGGCTATTGCCCTGCGAGGCTTTTGTCTCTTTATATTCGCCATAGGGCTAAGGACTATCGACAAAAGAAACCACTCAGATACTATATCCTGCCATCACAAAATTTTGGATATATTACCGCTTAAAAATTAGGTTGACTTCCTCACGAAAAAAGAGACACTTCCGTATAGGAAAAGCCATCGCATAGTATTTAAAAAGACATGTCCAGTGAAAAATAGCTTCGTGCTTATCTAATAAATTCCAATCCCACTCGATATCTATTACTCTCAATCTCTTTTACCCATCTTACAACAGAGGATTTTGGTAAAATGTTATTTATTTTAACCTTGGGTTCAAAGACCAAAACATCTCCTCTAATGAGGGGAAAGTATGTTATCATTCCAAGCCCTCCTTCACTGATATCAACTGAATCACCATAGCTATAGATTCTATCGCCATCTCTATGTGGAGCTGGTAGGTAATATTTTATGCTTTGAGCAAATGGTTTTCTTTCGTATCTGCGCCTTTCTTCGAAGGATAAATTGTTCATCCGCAATTTCACTCCCTTTAATATTAATTACAGAACAATATCACTATAAATTTAGAAGTATTAAGCAACTATACTATTCAAACAAAGGAAATTTTTCAACTTTTTTATTGGTTTTGATAGCATCCACAATCCCGTGATGCAGGATAGAGTATTTGAGTGGTTTCTTTTGACGATCCTGAACTTGATTCAGGACCCAATGAGAATATTTCTATATATAAAGAGGCAAAATCCTCGGTCTACGACCCATGGGGTAGAGATGGCAATAGCCCAGTCCGCCTGAGGCGGAGAGCGAAAATACTTTATCCTGCCTTTTTATTGCTATTTATAGATTAATAGTCAACCTTATTACAAAAAAGAGAGGCTTCCTATTGATTTGACAATATCACTCCATTGAGAGTTAAATAATATTGAAGATGATTAGATGTTGAATGAAAACTCCTCTCACTTAGTCCATATCCCAGCAGATTCTGTCTTCCTCGAAGGAACCCTGGATGTCCCTCGAGATGTACAAGCACTTGCAATATTTGCCCACGGCAGCGGAAGCAGCCGGCACAGCAGGAGAAACATTTATGTAGCAGAGGTTCTCCGCGAAGCGGGACTTGGCACATTGCTCTTTGATCTGCTTACCAGAGAGGAAGATACCATTTATGAAAATCGTTTTGACATTCCTTTACTGGCAAGGCGTCTAACAGCAGCTACCCTATGGATCAAAGAACAGCCCCAAACCAAAAAACTCAAAATTGGTTATTTCGGGGCAAGTACAGGGGCTGCAGCAGCCCTCATTGCAGCTGCCGACCCTGGTGTAGAAATAGGTGCAATTGTCTCACGGGGCGGCCGCCCTGATCTGGCAGAAAAAGCCCTTGAATACGTTAAAGCCCCAACTCTTCTTATTGTCGGTGGAGATGACCATATTGTCATCCAGCTCAATCAGTTGGCATATAATCTCATCAAGGCCGAAAAAGAGCTACAAATTATTCCGGGTGCATCACATCTTTTTGAGGAACCTGGTGCCCTGGAGCAGGTAGCACGCCTTGCAGCTGAATGGTTCAGAAAGCACCTGCTTCCGCGATAGAAAGCTTATATTGACTATCAAATCCGAGTTTTATAAACTGGGACATACTCCAGAATGAGCGCAATTTCTGACTTTTTGATAGAATTGTGATAAGATTTTTTTGAACCCTATTTAGCAACTAACTGAAGAGGAGGTTAGAATATATGGTATTAATGAGAGGAATTGCATTGCTTCTTTTATTCTCAACCCTCATATTGCAAGGCTGCGTTGCTGTGATTGGTGCAGGTGCTGGGGCAACCACTGTCGCATATCTTGAGGGAGAACTTCAAACAAACTATGCAGCTCCTTTTAATCGAACGTGGGAAGCTGCTCTGGTCGCGTTAAAAGATCTGGAAATAAAGGTTTATAATACGGCGAAGGACGCAACAGGAGGAGTCATCGAAGCTACAAAAGCTGACGGAACCAAGATCAAACTTAATCTGAAACCCTCAGGTCCAGACACTACTTCAGTAAAGATTCGGGTTGGCATCTTTGGTGATGAAGAAGCATCAAGGACAATCAGTCGACAAATCTCGGTGCGTTTAGGAAAGGTATAATAAAGGAAAGCGACGCGGAAGAATTTTTGAATCTTTCTAAGTCAATATGTTTACAGGATAAGATTTATACTAATCCCTGTTGCCTCAAATGAAAATCTATACGAAATCTTTACTTTTTTCATATTTTTCATATAATAAACTCCCAAGAGGTTAGGCTGATGTTTTTTTAATAACTTTAGTTTTAATATTTTTTAAAACTTCTTTATCGAAAATTTGAACTATTGCTGGATTGACAAATTGAGAAACTTTATAGATTATGTTATCAATAGATTATGCTATCAGGTGTAAAAGAGGGGATATTATTTTCATTTAATAATTAATGCCTTTTTCGACCAACTAAACTATCTATAGGAAGAGGGTGGAAATTGGTAGGTTGTACTCTGGGTAGCTGAAATGGGGTAAATAAACCTACATCAATAGCCAAAATAACCCGTCCAAGCTTCTCAGGAATTTTAAATCGTAAGAGACTTTTTCGCTTGTTTGATAACAGTCGAAGGTGCCCTGTCATATGGGTGACTGGTCCACCAGGTTCCGGGAAGACTGCACTGGTAAGCAGCTACATAGAAGCCTGTAAGCTTCCCTGTCTTTGGTATCAGATAGACGAGGGTGACTCGGACATCGCAACCTTTTTCTATTATATGAGCATAGCAGTAAAAAGGACTGCAACAAGAAAACGAATATCTCTACCTCTGTTCACAACAGAATATGTTAAGGGAATAGCTGTTTTTACCAAACGCTATTTCGAGGAACTATATAGCCGCTTTAAAGCCCCTTTCATATTGGTCTTTGACAACTATCAAGATGTGTCAGTCAGTTCAGAATTCCATGAAATGATTAGTTACGGTTTAGAAATGCTCCCTGAAAATCTAAATGTTATTGTAATAAGCCGAAAGAATCATCCATCTATATTTACACGTTTGCATGCGAGCGATAAGATTCATTTTTTAGGATGGGATGAAATCCGATTTACCAAAGAGGAAGCAAGCGAGCTTTCTTTGATGAAAATGCAGAGGAAGCTTAGTGAGAAAGTCCTTCTTCAGATATACAAGAAGACAGAGGGTTGGGTTGCAGGCCTTGTACTCATACTCGAGGGCTTAAAGTTAGAAAAGTCAGAATTAGATGAGATTGATTATTCTTCATTGTACAGGGCTTCAAAGAAAATAATCTTTGAGTATTTTAAGAGTGAGGTCTTTGAAAATAGAGATAGGGAAACTCAGGAATTTTTGCTCAAGACCGCCTTTTTCCCAAGGATGACCCCACAGTTAGCTGAAAGGCTCACAGGTCTCCGTATATCCCAACAGATACTGTCTGAATTAAGTAAGAGCCACTACTTCACAGAGATGTTTCCCCAAGATGAGCCTATCTACCAATATCATCCTCTTTTCAGGGAGTTTCTGGTGTCCAGGGCAAAGAATTCATTCACTCAGGATGAGATATCCACGATACAGCGGAGTGTTGCTACTTTATTGGAAGAAGATGGGCAGACTGAGGATGCGGTAAAACTTTTCTCTGAATCTCATTACTTTGAAGGCCTTAAACAGTTAATACGTAAGAATGCGGAATTCCTGATCGAACAAGGAAGAAGTCAAACACTCCTTGAATGGCTTAATTCCCTTCCAAGTGAGTTTGTAAAAGATGATTCCCATCTTCTTTACTGGATGGGTGTTTGCCGTATGCCTTTCAATCCCGATGAAAGCCAAGTTTGCTTTGAGAATGCCTTCCAGATGTTTAAAACACAGAGGGATGCGCCAGGCATATTTCTGTCACTGGCAGGGGTAATTGAATCTATCGTGTATGGTTATGAAGGCCTAAAACCTCTTGATACATGGTTTTCCTGCACCAACGAGTTTCTAAAAGATTTCAATGGATTCCCCTCTGAAAATATCAAAGCACAATTGACATGCTCTATGATCAGGGCACTTGCTCTCAGACGCCCGCAGTATTTCAATATGGATGAGTGGGTAGAACGCCTTCTTGATGTCATTCAAACGAGCACCAATATTCCTATGAAGGTCAAGGCCTTTATAAACCTGGCCTGTTATCAATACGGGGAAGGCGATTTACAAAAACTTGAAATTAACCTCAACTCAATATGGGAATTGATGGAACAATCAGATATACCTCCGCTGACCAAACTTATTGCATACTGGCTGAAGTCAGCATACCTCAATGTGACATCGCAGTACAGACATTGCCAGAAAATAGTATCTGATGGCCTTGAATTAGCACACGCCACTGGCATCCATATGATGGATTACTTAATGATGGGACATGGTGTTCTCAGTGCCTTGAAAGCAGGCTATCCTAAAAATGCGAAAAGATATCTCCAGAAGATGGCAGCCAACTTGAGTCTGGTACCACCCTGGCAGGAAAGCTTTTATCACTATACTGCAGCCTGGGAAGCCTTATACTGTGGAAATCTATCACAAGCCCTCGCTCATTCTGAGAGGTGTTTGAATTTATGCGAGGACATTGGCGATCCCTGGAGTTTATCTTTAGCTCATCTGCTAAGAGCTTACATTTCCAATGCATTTGGAGAGAATGATAGGTTGGCTGAATATATTTCTGCATCTCGTGAAATAGGTATTCAGACTAAAAATAGGTTTACTCAATTCATCTGCGCATTGACTGAAGCACATTTTTCTCTTAAGCAAGGAAAAGGAGCAGATGCTTTAGCTGCGATCCGGGAAGGATTAAAAATAGGGAAAGAAAAGGGATATGTAAACCTCTATATGTGTCAGCCAGGTGTTATGGAGAGTCTTTTGGCAAAGGCTCTTGAGGAAGGCATAGAGGTCACATATGTGCAGAACCTCATTAAAAGAAATGCCATATTTCCAAGCACAGTCTACTCAGAAATTGAATTATGGCCATGGCCCATTAAGGTTTTCACCTTAGGCCGATTCGGTATGTTAAAAGACAACAAACCAATTCAGCATTCAAGAAAGGCAAAGCAAAAACCCATCTCCATGCTCAAGGCAATTATTGCCTCTGGAGGGAGGGATGTCAAAGAGGAGCACCTGATAGATTTACTCTGGCCTGAGGCAGAGGGTGATGCAGCACACAGTGTCTTTACAACAACCCTTTCCCGTCTGCGTCAGATGTTAGGGAGCGATGATGCTGTTAAGTGTAAAGAGGGAATGATAACCCTTGACCCCTGCTACTGTTGGGTAGATGCGTGGACACTTGAGCGGATTCTTGGCCAGGTAGATGCTTTCTGGAAAGAAGGATTGACAGAAACAGATCTAACGCAAACCATTCAGCTTGCTGAAAAAGCTAACAAATTTTATACAGGCCCTTTTATGGCAGGAGAAACTGGACTCTGGATAATATCTTACCGTGAACACCTTCGAAGCAAGTTTTTAAGAAATGTTGTAAGGTTAGGCGATTATTGGGAACGGCTTGGAGAATTGCATAAGGCTGTAGAATGTTATCAGAAGGGCTTGGAAGTAGATGCCCTTGCTGAGGAGTTTTATCAGCATCTTATGACCTGTTATCAGCAAATGGGCAGACGAACTGAAATAATTGAAGTTTATCAGCGTTGTAAGAAAACCCTTTCTGATACCTTGGGCATCAAACCATCACCTAAGACAGAGGCAATTTATAAAGAGTTGATAGACTGAAGACGAAGTTTTTGAGATAGTTTATTTGTAATGTCGATCTTACGATTTTCATTTCCGATTCAGCTATTAGACAGTTATCCTCGTGTAGTGTCACATAAATATCTTTATCTTATATGTCATTCCTGCGGAGGCAGGAATCCAGAACCAAAGCCACTGGATTCCCGTCTTCACGGGAATGACTAAAAAAATAATGTATGGATCCGTTAGGGACAGCACACTAGTCTGAAAAAATGCCTTAAGCAATTCCTTTTCCTAAAAAAAGTAAGGTTGTATATAATAATTTAAGTGAATCATGATAAAGACATAATAAAAACCTTTGTTAAACAGACTCTCGGTTGTGCCTGCCCTGAAGAAGTGTTTGAACACATAGACTGCAAATCCAATATTCAATTAAATGATATTTTACTAAGCAACAAAATAAATATCGGCAACAGGCTTCTCATCTACATCGTAGACACAAACAAGCCTGGTTCTATAAAAAATATCTTGCCTTTACTTTTTAACGCCGGGATAAAAGAAAGAGATAGTTTAGGATTTAATCGATTCCGCCTTGTGCTTGTTACTGATAAGGTTGATGAGATAAAAGAGGTTGCGGAAAGTTTATTCACTACTATCAATAAGGACGAAAAAGTTCATTTACATATAGTTCATCAAGAAAAAGTTCCAGAATTTTAAAATAAAACTATGCAGTTGCATAATAAATAATGTTCGGCAGAATGAATACCATGAACTTCGACTGCTTCTGGAATTGCATCAAATCACTGGGTGCCACCGCAGGGAAAACCCAAAAGGGAATAAAATACAGAATTACCCCAGACGAGCGCCTGCATATTAAGTCGCCGCGAAGTAAGAACGACAAACACCACGTGAGCAGGGAAATGTCAGCAATATATTTCCGGAAGCTTTACTTGGAAGGCATGTCAGCAAAGGATTTCAAATACAGTCACAGTGCTTGGTTTTACGATGTCTATGCCAACGTCTTCGGTTGGTGTAAGTGTGATGAAAAATAAGGAAGGAGCCGAACACTTATAAGGCCCCGCTCTGTCAAGAGAAAAAACGCTCCTGATCGGAAATAAAAAATAAATTCCATTTCCTTATTTTTTTAAAGATTGTCCGATAGCTCTGACTTAGTTTCAAAAGCGGTGTCA
>Ga0315268_10003811_pt1 | contig 16510 bp, 20 predicted proteins | sample C1_top_MG_FD_204535 | JGI IMG/M metagenome (GOLD analysis project Ga0315268, IMG submission 204535) | Sediment microbial communities from Yellowstone Lake, YNP, Wyoming, USA - C1_top | ecosystem: Environmental > Aquatic > Freshwater > Lake > Sediment | place: USA: Wyoming | collected 2017-08-01
CGATTGAATGAGTCTTTAAATTTCACTTGCAGTTCGCGTGTAGTACTGACAAGGTCGGTCACTGGCCTTTTGTAAATTTGCTTTCCATTCATGGCTTCTGATGGTGCGTTTAGCCATATACTCACTGAACTTGGGCGAAAGAATTTGTCTCTCTGAAAATGTCTGACTGCTTCTGTGCAATAATAAAGTCTGGCTAATGCTCTGTCTATGGGGTTGATTCCTGCTGTCGTTAGCTTAGTGTAAATTCCCATCATGCTTCACCTTTAGGAAGATATTTTAATAGGTTTGTGTTACTATTCTCTTCGCTATAGTACAGAAGTAGAATGTTCACTTTGTGATTGCCTACACGTACAGAGTAAGGCTGTCCTTGTAGGTCAACAAGTACTCTATCGTTTCTTCGTTTATAAAATTTCTGCTCCCATCTGTTTAATCTCTTTTTGAGTATTATCACCATGTCCACAGGTTTGTTTATTTGTCCAAGTTTCTTAGTTGTAGTTTCGACCTGTCTAATGGCTTTGGGCATAGCCGATCCCTTCCATTCTATGACTGCCCAATCACACCATGGATAGTGAGCATATTCGTCTGCTATTTCACCATCGTTTTGCATGTCATAGCCTATGGTCTTTAAGTAGCCATTGTCGTCTAGGTCGTGTATTTCGTTAGGTTTCTCATTGTTGATCATAGGATTCTTGCCTAACAAAGATGTAACCTCAGCGATTATCTTCTGTGAGATTATTCGAGTAGTTCAATTGAAAAGCTTTCTTAACATGGAGCGATATATGCGAGCCAAAAAGCCCCTTTGGTTAACATGGACAAACCTTTATCCATGCAAGACCCTAAGAGTTAACAGAACCCGGTATTCAGTTCGCGCGCGCTATGCAATGCTACTTATGCGCGCAGTGCTAATCCTAGAGTGTCTGAAAGGGTATTGACTTTGAAAATCTTGAAAGAATCTGGGAGTTACCTCAAAAGAAAGGCTGTTCAGAACCTAGCTGTAGTGACTCTTTGCATAATTGTGTTCGTGGCACTCGCGCTTTCCGAAACCCCCCATTCGCCCTTATATATAGACGTTGACAGGTTTGAGGGCACTCGTGCATTGCTTCTTTTGTTTCCTTTTTTCTTTGCTTTCTTTTTCTTTAGAAGATACTCTGGCTACAAGCAAGGTTATGAAGGAGAGAATAATGTCAGCAAAATTCTCTCGTCTATTTTGAGTGATGAATATTGTCTGATCAATGATGTCATGGTTTCTGATGGCCATGGCAATGTTGACCATGTTGTTCTGGGGCCAAATGGTATCTTTGTAATCGAAACCAAGAACTATGGTGGCAAGATAGCCTGCTATGGCGACGAATGGACAAGGCAATATACAAGCAAAAAACCCGGAAGTTTTGATCGTTTCATTCATTTTGAGTTAGGTAGTCCCAGCAAACAAGTAAAGAGGAATTCTATGAGAATTAAAGGATTAATAGAGTCTTCGGAGACTTTCAAGTCTCGGAGAATATGGGTTCAGGGAATTGTTGTTTTCGCGAATCAAAACACAGACTTAAGTATCAAAAACCCCACTGTTCCCATTCTGAAAATCGGGGAATTGCCGAGTTTTATAGCAGCCAGCAAATCTAACGTCCGATTTAGTGTCCAAGACATAGAATCGATGGGAAAAGAGATTCTACGACACGCATAGAAAAAACCATGCGAACTAGAATTCATCGCGCGCGCTCGCTATTACCTTCAAAAAGTGCCTATTTTGGAAAGGTTCGAAGACGGAGCAACACTTTGTCAAAAGTGTTCGCTTAACCAGAAACCTTTAATTCTTGTAGCTTGGAAGTATAGCGAGGTTGGCCTCTCCGATGAGCGACCGGCCAAAAGTGAGACTAACCCGCCGTAGCGGGGTGGGGTAGCCAGGATTAACCCGCTGGGCTCATAACCCAGAGATCAGTAGTTCAAATCTACTCCCCGCTACCAAAATGTTGCCTGTTTTCGCTGAAACAAATTTATCCACAAACATCCTAATACAGTAAAAACACGGAGCGCATAGAACATGCCAGTCACTTTCGCCTGCATAGCCCCTCACGGAGCCGAAATCATCCCCGAACTGGCTGGGGGCATGCTTGAGGCTTTCGCTGAAACTCGTAAAGGAATGGAAGAACTGGCAGAATTGATGAAGCAACAACAGCCGGAGACAATAGTTCTGGCAACTCCTCATGGCTTGAGGCTGGAAGCAAACATAGGCATAGTAACGTCAGAATTCACCGAAGGAACATTAGAGGCAAATGGCAAACAGGTAAGACTCAGGTGTCAGTGCGAGCGACAGTTTGCGAAAAGAATACTTAAAAATGCGAGAAAAGCAAAGCTCCCTGTTGTAGGAGCCAATTATGGAACCAGCGAAGGCTCAGCTTCTTGTATACCTATGGATTGGGGTACGCTCATACCGCTATGGTTTTTTAGTGAACATGGAACCAATGCGCCAAGAGTTGTAATAGTCACACCTTCCAGAGAGATTCAGTTGCAGAACCTTGTTAAATTTGGCAGGGTCATCGCTGAGACCGCAGAAGAATATGGAAAGAAGGTTGCTTTTGTAGCAAGCGCTGACCAAGGACATGCACATAAAGCTGATGGACCTTATGGCTTCAATACAGCTGCCAAAGAGTACGATGATGTTGTTAAGCACGCGGTTGCAGAGAACAATTTGAAGACTCTGCTCCATTTACCATCGCAGTTTGTGGAAAACGCAAAACCTGATAGTTTGTGGCAGATTGCAATATTGCAGGGAATTCTAGAAGAGACTCTGATGAATGGACGCTTGATATCATATGAAGTACCAACGTATTTTGGAATGCTTTGCGCAGTTTACCGGAAAATTTGATTAGTGAAATGCAAGAAACTTCTGCCTTATGCCCAAGTTGATGTTTCTATTTTGCCAAATTGTGTACACCGTCAAGCAACACTCTTTGTTCTTTAAAGATCCAATATTAGAAAAACATAAGTGAACAGAGCAACCACTCAGGTGCTTCTTGATCAGACTAATTCTGTCTTGCTAACCTTTTCCCTTCTCTTCCTTGCCAAAGTACGTTGTCCATTTGAACCTACGCGCATCTCTCCTGAGGTTCAAGGAGCTTTTTCTGCATTTGCTCGAACAGAACCACAAAATCGAGCCATCATTCCTGACGTACATCATACCTGTGCCTGCAGAGAAATCGTCGCCACAGAACGAACATTTTCTAGGTTTGGGCAATCGTGATCCCTCTAAACATTTGCGTTCCAGATTTACCTGTTGATTTTCTTTGCTTCTCTTTCAGTTTCTCTAAGCATCAGAATGTCCTGAACTCGCACTGGCCCTTTAACATTACGCGTTATAATGCGCCCTTTGTCCTTGCCTTCCTGGATGCGCACTCTAACCTGCGCGATTTCCCCTGTTACTCCTGTGCGACCTATAACTTGAATCACTTCGGCTGGTATAAGCTCTCCCTCTACTGCGGCAGCTCTCTCCTCTTTGCTCATCACTGAGTTCCTCTTTTCGACTGCTCAATCCTCGTGATAATCTCTTTGATAAGACCAGTGGCGTCTCCTTCTTTGATTATACACGCAGCGGCGGCAGGGACATCTATGCCTATAGCACTGCCTATCTTCTCTTTGTTAGGAACAAAAACATACGGACTCTTTCTTTCCTCACAAAGCAGGGGTAAATGAGCCACAACTTCTGGCGGTTCTACGTCTTCAGCTATCACTACAAGTCTTGCTTGACCTCTTTCGATGGCCTTCGTTGTTTCGTTTGTTCCTTTTCTAACATTGCCTGTCTTCGCAGCTATTTGTAGGGCTTCATAGGCCGCATCTGCGATTTCTTTTGGAACCTCAAACTTTTTGTAAAACGGTTTGGACATAAGCCTCACCCTTCAAAGCACAGTCATATCAAGAGTTCCTATTTATGAAGCTTTCGACTGCAATAGACCAAGCTCAGACTTGCTCTTAATTGTTGTTTAATCTTTTTTCATAACTTTCACTGCCCCATTCATCATGCTTCCTGTTCGTGTCCATCAGAGAGACGGACATCAATCGAAAGCAGAAAATGCTAGGACGACTAATTTGCATATTACTTTGAAGATTGTGGAACATTGCGAGACCAGTGGAAGCAAACGGCGATGGACAAACGTATGTGATAGCGTTTTCGCCCGCGCATCAGCCAGATACACACAACAAACACCTCAAATCTGTGGCAACTTTGAATAATATACTATTGTGTCACAAGAAAACCTGCATAAACATTCCTTTTCTCATACAACAACTTGGTAAACCTGTCATGTTTTCAAATGAAACATAAACATTTCGTAAATTGTGTTATTACACGGTTGTATGTAGAAAGGTTTAAATAAGGTGCTTCGTTGAAGCATCTTGCTTTCTTCGAGGGGAACTTTAGAGTTTGCAAAGATTAGGCCGAGCTCTTCATGTTAGTCCAAGCCGGAACATTATCATAAAACTCCAACATGTTCCGAAAATCGGTGAAACAGTGGTTGATGAAAACTTGAAGCTTATAGGCAAAGTTTTTGACATACTTGGTCCGGTCTCTTCACCTTATGCATCAATAAAAACCATAAAGCAAGAACCTGAAAAATTGGTCAACAGGATGCTGTATGTTTCTCTCAGGAAGGAGAAAGGAGAACGTTTGAATGAACGACGATGATGAATTACGTAAGCCAGAAGTTGATACCTCGCTTGCAACACCAAGTGCTGAAACAACCAAGGTTCAAGAATGCCCTGAATGTGGCAGCACTAGACTTATGCGCGACTATGAGACAGCTGAGATAGTCTGCATGAACTGCGGCATGGTTGTAGCTTCAAAAATTGCTGACCGTGGACCGGAGTGGCGAGCTTTTGATGACGAACAAAGATCAAAGCGGACAAGAGTCGGAGCCCCGCTTACTTACACGATCCATGATAAGGGCCTATCAACTATGATTGACTGGCACGATAGAGATATTTATGGAAAAAGCTTATCACCTGGACAGAAAGCCCAAGTTTATCGTCTTAGAAAATGGCAACGCCGTATAAGAGTGTCGGATGCGACGGAACGTAATCTTGCTTTTGCTCTATCTGAAATCACAAAGATATCAAACAATCTAAATCTACCTAAAAACATTCTAGAAACAGCCTCGGTAATCTATAGAAAAGCCGTTAAAGAACGATTGATACGTGGACGATCGATCCAAGGTGTGACCGCTGCTGCGATTTACTTGGCTTGCAGACAGTGCGGATTAGCTAGAACACTAGAAGAGATAGCTCAGGCCTCAAGCGTAAACAAGAAAGAAGTTGGCCGCAGTTACCGTTTCCTGATAAAGGAACTCAACTACTCCATTCCACCGCTCAGACCTAGTCAGTATATAACAAAGTTCTCAAATCAGTTGACAATGCAGGGAAAAGTAGAAGAGATTGCTCACAAAATCTTGGCAACGGCGAAAGAACTCAAGCTTACTTCTGGTCGAGGCCCAACGGGCATAGCTGCCGCGGCAAGTTACATCGCTTCAGTGCTCACTGGCGAAAGAAAGACGCAAAGAGAGATAGCTGAAATCGCACAAGTAACTGAGGTTACCATTCGAAATCGCTACAAAGAGCTCGTTGAGCGACTAATGTTCCAGATAAATCTTTGATAATCTCTTCTCTTTTTCTTGGTCATGTTTCACCACCTAGTTTATTAAAAGTTTGTTACAAAACACATTTTAGCTCCTAGACATGATGATTATGCGGAGGATTGGCAGATTGGTTAAGTGCCCAAAATGTGGCAATGAAGTAACCACCCCCCTCAAGACTTGGCCTCTTTCCTCCAGAAAATCAATTAGAGAAGATGAAAAACCTAGACTTGTGGTCGGGATATTTGAATGCGCAATCTGCAAAGCTAGATTTAGAGCTTCTGTAGAAAAAGAGAAAAAAATTGAAGAGACGGCAAGTATTAAAGGCATAGTTGAGAGAATTAGAGGTATACGGGGAGAACTTGTGCTTACGTTGAGAAACCTGCGAGACAAAATAAGAACTTTAGAAACTGAACGTGCAAGTCTAATGTCTGAAATTGAAAATTTGCGAAAAGTCGCTGAAACCAGGACTAATGCCCTTGAAAACGAGGTAGATACGTTGAAAGAGGAACTAAAATCACTGAGGGAACTTTTAGGTTATTCTGAGGAAAAAGAAAAACTGCAGTAGATCTTGATTCAGGCATGGCATTTATACCCAAGAAATTAATCCTTTAGCATCTTCTTGTAGTACTCTTGTGCTTTAGCCACGGCTCTCTCAGGGTCCTTTAAGATTGTATACGTCATTTCTTGCGATAGATCCGCGCACTTGCCAAAATACTCCGAAACCTTCTTCGCGTCTCCCTCATAAATAGCAAGGCCTCCAGCAATTTCATACCATGTCTTGGTCATCAGGTCGTTCTTAGCTTTCTCAAATCTCCTTGCATTTTCAGACGCATCTTTTGATGCTATCGCAACTTTTCTGGGGTCCAGAAACATCGTATGCATAAGAGCCTCATATGTTTCTTTATCTTCTCCACAAAGCTGTTCAAGCTCCGTTACAACACGTGCGGGTCCCTTAACAGCCGTTTCCTGCTTTTTCCTTCCAAATATGTTTGCCAATATGAGATTCCTCCTTTTTCTACTCTTGAATTTCAGTTATTATTAACAGCAGTTAACTTTAAAGGTTTATTCGTCTACGTGTAGGGTATGCCGTATAAATTCACTTTCGATCTCTCAAAGATTCCACTTTTCTTCTTCACAGAGATTACGAAGGTTAGTTACCAAAAAGGCATACATACAAGGGCTGGAAGAACTGCGCTCAAGCTCATCGAGAAATTCAAAATCCAAGAGGCAACAGGGCTTAATCTGTCCGATGCTGTGACCCTTCTCCAAGATCTTATTGACGTGCAGGCCAGAAATCTTATGGAGCGCGAAAAATTCAAACAAACCAAGAAAAGAGCGCTTTTCCTACCACATTGTTCGAGGAAATACATGGATAATCGCTGTCATGCATCTTTCGAGGCAGACGTACCGTCCTACACTTGTGCGCACTGCTCTCCCGACTGCCTAGTAAATAGAGCGGTATTGTCTGCTGAGAAGAAGGGCTATGATGTTTATGTCTTGCCAGGCGGCTCGTGCATTCCAAAAATTCTGAAGACCAAGAATTACGAGGGTGTCGTTGGAGTCGCATGTGGAGAAGAAATGCGGCTTAGCGGGGATCTGCTGAAGGGCATGGATGTAGTTGCGCAAGCGGCTCCATTGATAAAGAATGGGTGCGCCAACACCGTTTTCAACGTTGAAAATCTACTTAAAATGTTATAAACATGAAAGAAAACGGGCTACTTAACGATTTCTCTTTTCTTCCAGCGGAGGTTCTTGCTCCTACATTTTCTGCATTTGACCGCAGTTTCAGCGTTTCTTGCTCCGCATTCCCGACAGATTTTCATGTATAGCCGATGTTTCTGAGCAAGAGTTTTTTTGAATGGATCCAAGATAGGCATTTGCTTTTTCCTCTCTTATAGTTAAAGCTGTGATGGCTCGCGGTCAGATATACTTTTTGCCTTTAACATATCTCTAGCAAATTAGAAGTTTTGCTACATCGTTTGGCTTCTCGGCTACTTTGACTCCTACTTTTTGGAACGCTTCTATTTTGTTTTCGGCGGTGCCTGCTTTACCCATTACTATTGCGCCCGCGTGTCCCATTCGCTTTCCTGGTGGTGCTGATCGTCCAGCTATGAAGGCTACCACTGGTTTTGGATATTGTTCTTTTGAAATATACTCTGCTGTCAGTTCTTCAAGGTTGCCTCCAATTTCTCCCAGCAAAGCGACGGATTGTGTTTGCGGGTCGTTTTTAAACATTTCCAAAGCATCAATGAAGTTTAGGCCAGTTATCGGGTCTCCTCCCAAGCCAAGACATGTTGATTGCCCCAAACCGTTTCTGGTTAAGCTTGCTGCTATTTCGTATGTGAGAGTTCCACTTCTTGAGATCATACCTACTTTTCCTTGTCTGAAGATGTGAGCAGGCATTATTCCCAGTTTACATTCTCCTGGAGTAATTATGCCAGGCGTGTTAGGTCCAATTATCGATGCTCTGACTTGTTTTGCGTAAGCCACTACATCAATGGCGTCTTTTATTGGAATATGTTCCGTTATTATTACTACAGTTTTTATCCTATTTTCCAAAGCTTCCAAAGCTGCATCTGCAGCAAATGGTGCAGGGACAAAAATTATCGAGACATTAGGTGAATGCTTTTCAATGGTTTCTTCAACGGTGTCGTAAACTGGAACACCATGTATTTGTATTCCACCTTTTCCCGGAGTTACACCTGCTACAATCGTTGTTCCGTATCTGATCATTAGATCTGTGTGAAATGCTCCTTGAGTTCCGGTTATGTTTTGAACGATTGCGCGTGATTTTTTGTCAATTATTATTCCCATGCTGCTCTCCTCCTTGTCTGACTATTTCAACTACTTTTTGCGCCGCTTCTTCCATGCTTTCCAGCACGTGAATTCCAGCTTCTGTTAGTATTTTCTTTCCTTCCTCTTCATTTGTACCCACGAGACGAATGACTATAGGTTTTGTTACCCCGACTTTGTTTTTTGCTTCCAGTATTCCGCGGGCTACTTCGTCGCAACGAGTGATTCCGCCTAGAATGTTTATGAACAGCGCTTTAACATTGGGATCGGAGAGCACTATTCTCAAGGCCACTGCAGTGGTTTCTGCTGAAGCTCCGCCGCCGACATCTAGGAAGTTTGCGGGTTTCCCCCCGTAGTACTGGATTGTGTCTAGTGTTGCCATTACGAGTCCTGCACCGTTGCCTATTACGCCGATGTCTCCGTCTAATTTGACGTATGCTAAGTCATTTTTCCGTGCTTCTTGTTCTTGTGGAGTGAGTTCACTTTCTCCTTCCAAGAGTCTCTTCTTGTACTCCTGATGTCTGAACAGAGCATTGTCGTCTATTATTATCCGGGCGTCTGCTGCCGCAAATTTCCCTTCAATTGTCTCTACTATTGGATTCATCTCGATTAATTCTGCATCATAGTCTTTGCTAACAGCATACAACTTTTCCAAGATTTTCCCAAGTTCGGAGATTTGGATGCCAGCGTATCCCATTTTTTTTGCTATTTGCCTAGCTTGGAATGAGCGAAAGCCTTGCCGAGGAACAATTTGGACTCTTATGACTTTTTCCGGTGTCTTTGTGGCTATTTCCTCTATTTCCATTCCGCCGACAGCTGAAGCTATTGCGACGTAGCTTTGTTTGAATCTATCTGTTGTTATGCCGAAGTACAGTTCTCGTTTTACTTGGATTTTTTCTTCAATCCACACATTTTTGACGGGTAAACCTTTGATTTGCATGTTCAGGATTTTGTCGGCAGCTTTCACTGCCTCTTCAACGGAATTTGCAAACAATATTCCACCCGCTTTTCCTCTTCCGGCAACCAATACTTGCGCCTTAATCACCAACGGCGGTTTTAGTTTAGTTGCGATCTCACGGGCTTGAGTTGATGTTGATGCTAGTCCGCCGTTTGGTGTGGGTACGCCATATTTTGCCAATATGGTTTTCGCTTCATATTCGAAGAGTTTCATTATGGTTTCGCCTCATCGCATGGTTTCGATTGTGACGTATGATCTTGTGTTTTGTATACCGTCAACTGTGTATAACCTTTTTAACACTTCGTCAAGTTTTTCTCGTTCAACTATTATCAAGGCATCCACATCGCCTGCTATTCGGAAGGCTCTTTGAACAGCGAGCTCTTTAATCTTTTCATAAACGTAAATTCTCTTGGCAGGTGACACTCTGATTAATATGAAGGCGGGGGTCGAAGATATTCCAAGTACGTCTAGGCCCTTCTCGGTAACGTCTATGAAGCCTCTACCTGTGCGAATGCAATCTAGATCCCTGAGTTTTCGTAAATGAACGTTCAATGCTTGCCTGCTTATGCCCAATTGCTTTGAAAGCTCATCTTGCTTAACTTGCAACGTATAGGTGCTTGCAGATTTACCTTTTTCATACAACATTCGAAGGAGCTGCATGGAACGTTTTGTAAATGTTTCCAATGTTTTCAACCTTTATGCAATGTTTTGCTAGGTTTAGGTTTTACAATAGTACTAATTATTTAAGAGTTTAGTAAATGTGGAAAGATACTGCGTGCTTTTCCAGCTTGCTTTGCTTTCTTCAACCAAACCTGAAGACCACAATCTATTTATTTTGCATTAAAGATGGATATGGAGCTATTAAACATGAAAACTAGGGAGCGAGGCGGTAAGAAATGTCAGATAGCAATGCAGTGCTGATCGGAAAGAAGCCAGTAATGAACTATGTACTGGCCTGCATAACCCTCTTTCACGGTGGAGCAAAAGAAGTGGCTGTCAAAGCTAGAGGACGGGCGATAAGCAGGGCCATTGATGTTGTTGAAGTAATCAGACGGCGATTTCTGCCAGACGTTAAGCTCAAGGCAATAGGCATTGGAACACAGCAGGTAGCACCCAGAGAAGAGGGCGGCTCGCCAACAAACGTAAGTACCATTGAGATAACTCTTGAACGCTGAAACGGTGTTTCCAGAGATCGTAAGGCTCCGCTACACCTCCTTTGTTTGCGATAAAGGAGCGACTTCATAGGTGAAAACCGTACTGTGCAGTTTCTGTTTAAAAAGCGGAATGCTGTGTCAAAAGTGTTCGGCTAGGCTCGAGTCTGGAGAAATAAGCGAACTGGACATGAAGATCGCTCGTATATTACTGTCTTTGGAGGAGAAATATCCTTCTCTTCAGAACGTTTATTTTCACAGGGCTTTTGAGGTTGACCGAACTTTGGCGGTTGTTGTTGGTCAGGGAGATGTTCCACGGCTTTTGGGTTATGGAGGAAAAATCATAAAGACGCTGGCTGAAGAAACTGGCAAGAGCATCCGCATTTTGGAAGCGGGTGTTGATAATAGAAAGTTTTTGGAGGATTTGTTCGCTCCTTTGAGCATCATGACCATCAATACGATTTGGTTGCCAGATGGCAGTACTGAAACTCGTGTGATTTTAAAGAGAAGGCGTGGATCGCATCCGTCTTTTGATGTTGACGCCTTGAAAGAGATTGCTCGCAAGATTCGAAACATGATTCTGCGAGTAGAGTTTGCAGATTAGGTTTGGTGTGGGTTCTTATGAAGTTGGATTCTGTTGGAGATTGGCGTAGAACGAGTTATTCAGTTGATGTGGCACCGGAAATGGACGGCGCAGAGGTTACGCTTTTTGGTTGGGTGCAAGAGATTCGAGATTTAGGCGCTTTACGTTTCATTATACTGCAAGATAGGGAGGGCACAATTCAGGTCACGGTTTTGCGGAAGAAGGCAAGCACCGAAGTTGTTGCGAAATCTGAGGTTTTGCAGAAACGGTTTGCCGTAGGCGTAAAGGGCGTTGTGAAGAAGACTAGCATGACGCCTAGAGGCGTCGAAGTGATTCCGAACGAGATTAGGATCTTCAATGGTGCGGAGCAGTTGCCGATAGACATTACAGGGAAGACTCCTGCGAACCTCGAAGCCTGCTTGGACGCGCGGGCGTTAGATCTTTGCCGCGAAGAGAATGTTGCTGTTTTCAAAGTTCAACACGCTGCCTTGCAGGCTATTCGTGATTTCTTGTTTGAAAAGGGTTTTCTGGAGGTGCATACGCCACGGATGATTGGTTCTGCCACTGAAGGTGGTGCTGCTCTGTTTTCGGTTGACTATTTTGGCAGGAAGGCGTTTCTAGCGCAGAGCCCGCAGTTGTACAAGGAGGAGCTTGTGATGAGCCTTGAGAAGGTCTTCGAAGTTGGGCCGTTCTTCCGTGCTGAAGAGTCGCATACCCGCCGCCATCTGAGCGAATTCGTGTCGATAGACATCGAGCAGGCTTTTGCGGATGCTGAGAACGTTATGCAGCTTCTCGAGCAGCTTATGCAGTCCACGTGCAAAACGGTTAAGGAGAAGTGCAAGCGAGAGCTTCATACGTTGAAGTACGATCTTAAGGTACCAGAGCTTCCGTTCAAGCGGTTGAGATATGATGATTTGCTGGACGAGCTGAAGCGTGAGGGCATTGAGATTCCATGGGGTGAGGACATTCCTACTCCTGCTTTCAGAACCGTAGGCAAGCTTCATCCTTACTTCTATTTCATTGTTGATTGGCCGACAAGGTCTAAGGCGTTTTACATTAAACCACGTGATGACAATCCGGAGATCTCTGAGGGTTTCGATCTTATGTGGCGTTGGGTGGAGTTGGTCTCTGGTGGAACTCGAATAGCTTCCAAGGATCTTTTGGTTGAAAGACTGAAAGAAAAGGGCTTGAATCCTGAGTCGTTTAGGCATCATTTGCAGGCTTTTGATTATGGTATGCCACCGCACGCTGGTTGGGCCATCGGTTTAGAGCGGTTGACTATGATCTTGACGGCGAGGAAGAACATTCGCGAGGTTACGTTGTATCCGCGAGACAAGTTCAGGCTGACGCCCTAGGAAGACCACTTTTGCGTGTTGCTTGAGCAGAAGACCTCCACTGGCGTCCCCTTCCGCACATAAATTGAACTTGCGCTTCATTTGAAACCTCAATTCACGCGTTTTCGAACGGATGAACTTGGCACTCTCCTCCAGATTTTCGCACCCAATGGCTGTTTTTTCCAGCTAATAGGTGGCCTCCTATCGTTTTTGGACACGTATCAGGCCTTGAAAGAACCAATTTTATTTGGCTAGGTTATAGTCATTGCCGAGGAGAGTAGATGAGAAGAGAAGGGAAGAAGGCTGAGAAAGTTGCGTTGCTTGAGGCTTCCGAATACAGACGGAATAAGCTGGTCGCCATGATCAGAGAGAGGCTTCGACTAAAAGCACTAGAAGCTAAGACGTTACATGAATTGCTTCAACTGGATAATCTGACAATTAATGGCATAATGCTCTGGAAGGAAAAACAGCAATCAAATAGAATTTATGTTAAAAACGGCAAGAAAAAAGTTATACACGCGTTTGGCTAAAACCCCGCTTTTATAAGGTTACGTGATTTCATAAGTTCTCTCAAGATTATTGTCGCGTAAGAACCCTTGTTCAGCATGAAGTTCACGTCTATTCTGCATTTTGTTGGATGGGCCGCGTCTTTTGCGATCTCTCCAAGAGAGAAGTCTTTCAATGCGGTTAAGGCGGTTCGGAGTTCCCCTCTCAAGCTGATTTCTGGCATCTCTCTTATCCTAAAATCCTGCGGCGAAAGACCTTCTTCTTCAAGAATTTTATTCTCGATCTCACCCTGAGTTTCCAAAGATGGCTGCTGTTTGAAACCTATAAGCGGTAGAGCCAGCTGCATTCGTCCAGTTTTTATGGTCTTGTTGATTTCTATAATGTTTCCTGAATTCACAGTTCTATGCGCCGTCAGCATGGGTAACCCTGTGCGATCCAAGTTTACAACATAATCGCCGCCTTCAGCTCTGTTCAATGGAACTTTAAGCTTTATTCTTCGGCTCAGGAACCTGTTAAAAAGGTAGGATTGGTAAGCTTGTGGGAGAAGCTCCTGCAATCTCGGCGGTAATCTTCTGAAAGCTCCTGCAAAATCGTCTGACTTTTCAGTCAAGTGTCTCAACATTAATCTCTCATAACGTAGTTGTTTAGGGAAAATTGAGAGCGCATCTTTGAAGTTTTGTGTAGTTTGCAGTTGTTCGCGCGCCTGTTTGGATTGCGGATGCTCATAAGGGCTGGGGTTGGCGAGAAAGAGCATGACAGCTTTTTTGAAGTTGCCTTGAATTATGGCTTTGCCTACCAGATGTGTTATTGATCTTGTTGTACCGAAGCGTTGGTATCCAAAAAAATTTGGACAGCCGCCAATTGCGTTCAGTTCTTCGATGGTTTTTGCTATACGTTTTTCGATTGTTGTTTTTGAGTGTTTTATGGTTCCGATTGCTATGTGGAAGCTGTTTCCTAGAAGGTAGAAAGTTGAAAGTTCGTTGTGAAAATAGCCTATCGGCCGGAGTTCTAAATCTTTAACGTGGACTTTTTGGATGTCTTCGGTTGACAGGCCTTCAATTGTGATGTGTTGAGCCGTGACAGCCTTTGCGTCCTTGATGCCCGCAAACTGGATTCGCTCTGCATTTATTCCAAGTTGTTCGGCGGTTACCTTGACCGCTTTGAATGTGTCCCAGTTTCTTTTGGCGAGAATACATAACAAGTACCGGTTTTTGATTGGAGAGGAACCTAAAACCTGGGTTTTAGCAGGATTATTGATTTCAGCTTTGGAACCGTCAACCAACACTTCTTCTACCGCGAAATCATCCACACTCTGCCGAATGGCACCGCCAATGCCAGTCGTCTTTGTAGCGTAGATCTCTATGCCAATTTGCTTCTCCAGTTTGGGAATAATCAAGCTTTTTACGCTCTTGCGTTATAATAGTGGCAGGTTGCCTGTTAATTTGTCAACTTTTTCTGAAGGCGCTGGCCCAATTCCCAAACAAGTAATCGTGTTCGGCGGAATCTCGGTCAAGCCTCGGTCAACAATTAACGCACAAGGCAACGCATACTCCTCAGCCAATTTCTCCAACTCCAACAATTCCTTCTCGCTCTTCACCTTGACGGCTATCTTTCGCTGTCCTTCACCCAACCAGTCATCCCACCATTCCTTTTTACGCTTACGGGCTTCCTCCGCCGCAGAAACGGCTGCATGACCAGCCTGAACCGCCGTCTTACCCTTGCTTAATTGTAAGTCGGAGCGGAAAACAATAACCATCTTGTAACGAAACTCGCTCAAACCAGACACTACCATTTCTAGACAGTCTGTCAGTCATGGATTTAAAGAGTTTCCAGTAAATTGTAACGCGGTTTTAGCATATACGCTGTCGTATTTTAGTTCACACATTGCTTTCAGACAGTGTGGATAAATACAGACGAACGAAATAGCCTAGAGCAGCTAACATTCGCGGATTTCCCAAAGTACGCAGAAAAGATCGCCCCTGCAGATCAGTGTCGGAGACATTTCGAAAAACCTTGTCCAAGCCAAGTTTTGCACAAAGGTTAACCGTATCGTCTAGCTTCTTATCAGACAAACGGTCAAGTGCTTTCCGAATCTCAAGCATAATTTGCATGTCAAAATTCAAGAATTCGTCAACATGCGCCTGATAAGCGGAAAGAATTTTTTCAGAAAAATCGCCTGCATTCAAAGCTTCAGCGACAACATCAGCCGCAATCTTTGCGCAATTCATTCCGAGAACGACGCCGCCACCAGTTGTCGGCTTCACCTGCGAAGCAACATCACCAACTGCCAGAAAACCATGAGAGTACGTCCTCTGGATCAGCCCACCAAGCGTCACGGGATGAAAAGCTGTCCGCAGTATCCTTGCCCTGCCAAGTTTCTTCGAAGCTACTGGGTGCTTAATCATCAGTCTTTGCAGAAGCTCCTTAGGATTTCCAGTTTTAGTAATCAAGCCAGCCTTCGCAAATCCATCCGGTTTAGGAATGAGCCAAGCGAAGAAGCCCGGCGCATAGTCTCGACCAAGGAAAACTTCGACAGAATCCAAGTCAACGTCTTTAACATTGTCAACTTCCGCCTCAACACCGTTGACAAGCATGCGCCGATCAAGACACGTTAGCCCAGTCTGCTTTAGGAGCCTCGAAGAAACCCCTTCGGCGTCAACAACAATTTTCGATGTTCTTTCCGCGACGTTCTCTTCCTGCTTAATTGTTACACCGTGAACATGGCCATTTTTAATAATCAGTGAATCAACACGTGAATCCAGACAGTACTTTGCCCCAAAAGCTTCCGCCATCTTAGTAATGTGTTTGTCAAACAGAGAGCGATTCACAACGCACGTGACTGGTGTAGAAAAGCGAACCGAAAACTGCTTTCCGAACGGGGAATGGAAAGTTGCTCCGCTAAAAATGTTCTCCACAATATCTTTGGGCAACGGATACAATCCAAGGTCTCTTAATCCTTTAATGCTTACATGGCCAGCGCAATGTGAAGGAACACCAATTTCACTGTGCTCTTCAAAAACGGTTACGTCTATACCTTTTTTTGCGAGATTAAGTGCGGTGAAAGAACCACAGGGTCCTCCCCCGACAACCATCACATCTGAATTGCTCTTCACACATAACACGCAGATGCTAGCGCACTTCAAACTTGCGCTATTAACTCAACCCGCCGCTTTCCACGGGTCATAGAAGTCACCCGTACCTGCCCAGCAACCTCCAAATGCATCAACAACTCGTTAAAATCCTTCGTCCCCAGATCCTTATACTCCTCAATCAAAGCATTAAACAAGTCTGTATCAGCCATAGCACCTTTCTTTTTTTTCAGAGTCTCTAACAGCATGTAATATGCTGGACGGGTTTTCCAAGTTTTAGCCGCAGACATTGTCAGCGCTCCTATGAGACCGGCGTCGCCGGCTTCTGCACCGTACGCACTTGCTGCATGAAACCCTTGTACCATTTCTCCATATCCGGTGTGATTGACGGTCCGATGCGTTTCAAGGCGTCTTGGAAATCTTGCATCGCAACTTCGTTGGAATTCACATCTCTTCTTAGAGCGTGCATCGCTG
>Ga0315268_10003812_pt1 | contig 16508 bp, 15 predicted proteins | sample C1_top_MG_FD_204535 | JGI IMG/M metagenome (GOLD analysis project Ga0315268, IMG submission 204535) | Sediment microbial communities from Yellowstone Lake, YNP, Wyoming, USA - C1_top | ecosystem: Environmental > Aquatic > Freshwater > Lake > Sediment | place: USA: Wyoming | collected 2017-08-01
GCTTCCTGAAGATGTCCCTGAGCTTTAACATTGTCACGAAAACCGGAGTAAAAAGGAAGCAATGAAGCAACACTGTCTACTTTTTTAAAAGTAGGAGATTCTTCCAATGATTGGGTAAATTTTCCTTTTGGGGTAGAGGGGGTTTGGGGGGTTTTACTTTCCAGTTTTTGGATATATTCTTTGGCTGACTCATTGTCCGGTTCGGGGTTACTAACCCGAGATTCTTCATGGAGGTTGACTTCTTCGGTTAGAACCGAATTGAGGTGTTGTTTATCTTTAGGGAGGACGGACTGGAGATATGAAGTTAATTCTGCATCGGTTTTGTCAGGACAGGCGAGATGGTAGATAAGAAGTTTGTCGGTTAGATCTTTGGCCACTTTGGGGTCAACTTCATTTTGGGTTAATACAGCATTGGCAAGGCGGTGGAGAGAATCAGCATCGCCGTCGTTTTCACAAATTTGGGTAGCTAAAGGGGCAAAAATGGCAGCTAATTTTTCACGACTGAGATCAAGGTTTTCGTCGTTAACGAGCCGGTCAAAGACCGTGGGAAGAATTTCACGAGGATTTTGAGCGGCCAAATCGGGGGTGATTTTACCCAAGAGTTTGACATAGGCGGGGGCAGCTGTTTTTGAGGAAATAATAAGAGCAGGGGTGTCCGGATTGACGGCTTGATTTTCACCAGTAATACCGGCCTCTTCAAAAAGATAATTCAGCTGGAGGATTTCCTCCTGGGGCATGGAAATAACATCCTGAACAATTCCGACAAAGGTTTTTGAGGTGGTGCCAAAATAAGTATTGAGATACTTTTGTAATTCGTAAAAATTATCCTTGACGGGGGTGAGAGCATAAAAATATTGGGCTATGTATACAGGTTTTTCGACGGGATAATGATAAAGACGGCAGAGGGTAGTAACGACGGAGATGAAGTATGGAGAAACACCCAAAGTCTCAATATTTTTAAGGATTTTGGCCATATTAAGTTTGGTGGAAATGTTCAAGTAAAATGACGGGAATTTTTAGAAGATGATCTTTTTCTTCCTGAAAAGCATCGGGGAATTTTTCATCCATAATGTGGGTTTCGACTTCGCCACGGAGCTCATCAACTGTGGTTTTCAGACTTGCCGCTGTCCAATCCCAAATAGAACTTCCGGCCGAAACCAGTTCGTCATAAGTTTTACAATGGCGACACAAAAGAAGAACTTCATCTTCGATTTTGCGAATATTTTCAGTAGAAAGGGTGGTATTAGGCAGCATTTTTGTCATTATCGGCGAGTAATTTTTCTTCCTCTTTCATTTTAAGAATATCCTGCGGTTTAGTGGTTATCAACTTATGCTCGTCGGGACTAGCGACGAAACGGGCGGCGACATGGTTGTTGCCGGCAAAGAATAAGCCCTCGCCAACATTGGCGGAAAGAAGAAGATGTTTTTCACCCTCTGAGAGATAGAAGGCTGTCCCGAGACGGTCGATGGCAGCGGGGGATTGTTTCATGAGAATTTGGATAGAGGAATTAGTAACTATGGCCTTACCGTGATCGGTATTTAGAAAATCTTCAACGTCCTGGGTAATAGTGGTTAGCCCCAGGAAATATTTACGGGCCCGCTTGGCGATACTGTAAAGAAAATCCGCGGAGGCGGGATATTTCATCAGGTACCAGGCCTCGTCGACAACCAGAAGCCTTTTTTTGAGATCCCGACGCATTTTTGTCCAAATGTAATCAAGAATTATAAAAATAGCGATGGGTTTTAGGGTATCATCCAAATCGCGGACAGAAAAGACGGTGAAAGGGTTTTTTAGAGCCACATTACTGGGTTGGTCAATAACTCCCTGGAAAGAGCCTTTGACGAATTTTTCCACCCGATCAGCCAAGGACTGGGCGGTGCTTTCCTCCATGCCAATAAAAGCTTTGTAGAGGTCTTCCATTAGAGGAGGATCGCGTTTTTGGGTATCGGGGTCGGTGGTGATGCCCTTGAGTTTGTAGGTTAGATTAAGGGCACGATCCAAGAGAGCGTCTTCAGAGGGATTAAGGTCTCCCATAATGACCTGAAAAAGAGAGTGGAGAGACTGAATTTTGGAGCTGAGTTCGTTTTCTTCGGAATATTCAGTGACAGTGGAAAGATCAAAGGGATTGATACGATTTTGAGAGTTGAAAGAGAAATTAATGTAGTCGCCACCAACAGCGTCACAGAGAGTTTTATATTCATTTTCGGGGTCGATGGCAATGACTTCGATACCAAACATGAGAGAACGAAGGAGTTCGAGTTTGATGGTATAACTTTTACCGGCGCCTGCTTTTGCAAAGACGACCATGTTTGCGTTCTCCATGGAAAAGCGGTCAAAGATGATCAGACTGCCGTTGTGTTCGTTGAGGCCGTACATGATACCTTCATTGCTGGTGAGTTCTGATGAGGTAAACGGAAAAGTGGTCGCCAGGGAGGTGGTGTCCATGTTTCGGGTAATCATGGAATAGTCGGAACAGAGAGGCAGAGTAGAGCGAAAACCCTGACCCTGTTCAAGAGCTAGCGGAATGGCTCCAACCAGGAGAGAGGAAAGAGTGCTGGTAATTTGTTTGGAGATGGTATCCAGAGCGGGGACGGATTCGGCGGGAATCGTAATATACATGGAATATTGAAAAAAACGTTCGATACCCTTGACCAACATGTCCTGCAACGCCAGAGCATCTTCGAGTTTGGCAGAAGTGGTGGGGTCAACGATTTTACCCCTTTGAATATCGGTGGCCAATTCGGCCTCCATTTCGGCAACTTTTCGGCGAAGATCGTCCAAAGTTGATTTGCTTTCAACCGGATAAATAAACATGGAGATGCGCATGGAATTATCAAAGTTGATTAAAGGATTTAGCCAGTTACTTTCCACAAAACGACGATTTATGGTGGTAAAGTAGGAGCGAAAATAGGTGTGACCAATCTGGACATGGTTGAAGTCGATCTCAATTTTTTGCGGGGCAATAATATCGGGGATGGTTTTAGCGGCTTCCAGGGATTTGACGGGAGGAGTTTTGCTCATATGTTTATATTCTGGTTGTCAAAGTGGTATCCGAGGCAGTAACTGGAAGATTTCCCTCTTTGACTATAATTTGCTCGGATTCGGGGGGTAATTTGGCGATAAAACCAAAATCGTCGGGATTGTAAAATTCGTAAAAAAGCTGGAGAAGTTCGGTGGAATTAAGCTGGTGAGCGCGAAGTCCTATTCGGGCCAGAAGCCGGATTAAATGGTCACGTTTGGGGGCCAAATTGTTCATGGCTCTAGTGGCAAACTCTTCTTTGGGGATACTGGAACCGGATTTGGGAGTGAAAAGACTGCCGAGAGCGGAACCAACACCGGTTTCCAAAACCGAATAAGGGATGACGACATAAAACTTTTTGTCCAGGACATTGCTTTGGCGGACAATGGCTTTGATAAACTCGCGGTATTTGGAGATTTGTTCGGAAATTTTAGGAGAATGGGTTTTGGCCAAGTAATCATCAATGCGTTTCAAATATTCAGTGATATCCTTTCTTTTACTGCTAATCACAATTTGAATGGAAAAAGTCAGGGAATTAACCAACTGAGAATAAGCATAAAGGGTGGCATCTTGTTCGCGTTCGGAAAAGAGACCAAAATTGATGGCGTTGATTTCCAGAACCAGGGCGGCAGAGCCGCCACGGAGCAGAACAATGTCATTAACAATATCGTCGATGTCGGTGAATTGTTGGGAGCTGGGCATAATTAAAATTTAGTTACCTGACCCGTCGATAAGTTACCGGGCATGGAAATAAAATTGTCGGTGTTTTGAGCGGAAAGGAGTACGGGTTTAATAATACTGTTATTGACAGCGATAGAGACAGGGGAAAATTTGAAACCTTCTTTTTCGGCCTGGAGAGTGTAACTGCCGGTTGGCAGGGGGATGGCGATTTGGAATTGGCCCAGACGATTAGTTCGAAGAGCCCTGGTGGGAATACCGGTTTTACTATCAATAATTTCGACTGTGGCGTTGGCAATTGAAACTTGATTAGGGTCAACAACCAACCCGGTGAGGATATTGGGAATGGCGGGGGCGGCAATGGAGGAGGTTAAACCGGCCGAAGGAGTAGTCGGGGATGGAGTGTGAGTAACAACAGAAGGGGTAGTGACGACTTTGACTTCGGAGGTAGTGTCGATGGGGGTAAAACGGGGGGTAGCGACAGGCTTTTCATTGGGAATATAGAGTGAATCTTCGGTGGGGACAGGGACTGATGAAGTTTTGGGAATAGCGACTTGGTGGTCTTTCGAAATTGAAGCTTTGGGAGGTGTGGTCGCCTGACTACTGGTGGTTTCTTGAGAAGCAGCAATGGGGGTGGTTTTTTCAGCGGGTTTAGTGGCCTCAGGAATAATGAGCGGGGGAGCGACAGATTCTTCGACTTTGGGTTTGATGCCAACAGCTTGGGTAAAAGCAGAAGCAAAAGAAAGGGCGGGGGTTTTGGAGGATTGGTTTTTGACAGTTGGGTCAATAATAACTTTAGCCAGAGACGGAGCTTCGTACTCGAAAATCGTGGGAGCATAAATTGCTTTAAAAAAAGCTGACACCCATTGGGCAAATGGCCGGCCATTGATGGGAACGAAGGCGGCTAAAACGCCAGCCCCGGGGGGAATAATGGCCAAGACAAAGCGAATAATCCAAAAAGGGATAGGGAGTTTCCAGACGGCTAAACCCAGAAGAGCGCCAATGGCTAAAAACATAAACTGTTTGAGAGTCATGTCGCCAACGAGTTTAAATTCGTAAGAGCCAATATTTTGGGGGACAGGATGGGTTTGCATGGTGGTCTTGAATTGATTATATCTGAAACTGGAAATTTGTAGAGAACAAAGTTATAGTGATCAGTAATCTATCCTATAGACTTTCTTAGAGGAAGGTGGTATATTTGAGACGAATATGGCGACAGAAGGTCAACCAATACCGGCAAAAAAAGACAGTATGCACATTAAGGTTTTGGAGGATTTGGTGGCTAAGTGGGGGCAAGAATTAGAGATAAAGCCACAAATAGTGGCGACAATGAGCGTGGAAGAGATGGAGGGATTAATGAGAGGAGTAGTTAAGGAATTAACGGGAACCAAGGGAGACGAAATAAATAAATCAGGATTGACACTGAAAGAGACAAGTTTGACGGCACAGGATGACAGTTTGACTTTAAATGCAAGCTTTGAAGGAAAATTTATTAAAAGTATGGGTTATAAATTGAGTATAGAAGAGGGTAGATTGAAAGGGAAGTTCGGAAGAAACTGGATTGAACAGAAGGCGTTGGGGGCTTTTTTACCGATAGCGGAATCAATTATAAATAAAAAGTTACAAAGTGAGGGGAAAACGCCAACAAATTTGCAGGTTTTGAAAGCACTTTGGGAAGAATATCCGGGGACAGAAATAGAAAATCTTGTGAATGTGGAGATGGGGAAACATGGAATTACGGTTGATTTTCAACCAACCGAAGTTGGCAGAAGCGGAATGAAAGTTGAGATAAAGAGAAGGGGTGGAGAAAAAGGGAAAGAAAAAGGTAGAATAGAAGGAGGAGAAAACATGATGCAGTATTTTAAGGAAGATGGGGACAGGGTACCCTTTGGGGTAGTGCACATTGACGCTTTTATTGCGGCCGGATTGGAACGTAATCCGGGTGCACAAGACCATGCGATAAAACATTGGGAGACCCTGACCAGAAAAGAATTTGGTGAGGGAGTGTGGGAGCCATTCTTAAAAAAACTCAGTGAGGTAACACCTGGACTGGATACAGAAAAAGACTTTGAAGGAGCTAAAAAAAGAGTGACAGACGCTCTAAAAGAAATTGGTGCGGATCCTGAGATAGCGGTAAAACACGGGGAATTGGTAGTAATGGTTTTAATTGTGGAAAAGCAAGCTCCCAATAATAAAATTGTCAAATTATTAAGAATGGCTGTGTTGCCTAATGTAAGTTAGAATTGTATATATGTCAGAGTCAGATATGCCAGATGGACCAGAGATGAAAAAGTTTTCTCAGGGATTTATAAGTCCAAGAAAATTGGAGGATTCGGGTGGGATAAACAGTGAACCAGGGAGTCCGGAAGAAATAGCTTTAAAGTGGGCTGAAAAAGTTAAAGAGTTTCAAATAACCGATCGAAGAAATGAGGGAATGAAAGAAAACTTTAGTACTAACGGAAATGGATTGAGTGATAAAGCCTTGAGTGATTTACATAAGGCCCTACCCGATTTGAAGACCAATTATCCCGAGCATGGTGAAAGTATAAGGATTTTGGAATTACCTTCTGAAAATTCCGGCGATCGGGTGGTTTTTATTAATTATCCGGGTCGGGAAGTAAACCATTACCAAAACAGAGACGAAAAAGGAAGATTTGGCGGGTGGTATGGGTTTTTACAAATGGGGGCACAAGACGCTGAGCAGTTTTTAGAGTCAGTGAAAAATGATCCCAATATAGTGGTACCGACTTTGGAGGCTGTTATGAAACACCCCATTGAAGGGATTGATACCACACCACAAGAAGGTAGAAAATTAATAATCCACAGAAACGATATGGTGGGTGGAAACATTACTAGTGATGTGGTGGTGGATGCACCTCCACCGGCAAAAAATGAACCAATAGATGAGGCGAGACCATTGAATGAAGAGGACACAAAAAAAGTTATGCAAGCCTATTTACATCCCAATAAATCAGAAAATCAGACAATAGAATTAAAACCGAAGAATGCAACAGTCGAGGAAGGGAAACCGGATGGGCAAGAAAGTAATAAAGTGACCGGGGCAATAGAGAGGGGAATAGGGGCGGCAGTTGACGCAGTTGGAAAAGAGGCTGTAATTGGTGCAGCTATTAAAGTGGCAAGGGCGGCAGTGGGAGCGGTAGTGGCGGGAGTTGCGGGTGCAACAATTGAAGATTTGACGGACGAAAGGGAAGAAAGGACAACTCAGCGGCCAAAACAAGGAGATGGATCTGGTAATATGGACGGTATGCAGCCACCAGAAGATGGTTCAAAAACAGAGCGAGAGCCAAGTAAGGACAATTGGACAGAGCAATGGAAAAAAGACGAGAGAGATATTAGGATTCATCTAAAAGATTTATCAGTGGGGAAACAAAACGATGAACACGAAAGAGTGGCGGACATTGCCAATGAACACCGAGAGTTTTTCTTGATCGAAGAAGCTAAGGGAGCGGGAGTAATCACGGAAGGAATGAAAGACCGTTTGGATTCTAGAATGGAGGGAATTGTTTATGATTTTAATACATGGTTGACGCAGTTTAAAAATTCAGGAATGGAGCCACCGAGAGATTCACAGGGATTGTTTAGGTCAATATTAATAGATCTACAAAGTGAACAGATTGAAAGGCTGGAAAGGGAGGGAAAAGCAAAATATGCACCAGTGTTGAGCGCTTGGTACGATGGGGTGGCGAGAAATTGGCAAATGGCTTATGAAAGGTTAACTAATGGAGAAAACACGGAAAAATATAGGCAACTGAAGATGGAGCAATATTATTTGGGTTGGGGAGAGGTCAGTGACCCTAAAAGACACATATTAATTGATCAAATGGCCCAAGCGGCAATAAGATGGGAAGAAAACAGTGGAACAAAAAGGGCAGCGGATGCGGGAGTGGGGGCAACAACTCCAGCGACCACAAACAGTCCAGATTTTATGGATAGTTTTTATGGTGAAAAAGTGGAAAAGCCTATTTCTTTGGATCAAGCACCAGAGATGGTAGGACGGAGCTTTTCTGCCAAATGGGGGTTACCAGAAAAAATACACGTTAGGGAGTTTGGTAAACATTTGGTGGTTGATACTAGGCGAGCCTTAGATGCTTTGTATTTTCATTCAAAAGATGGCGATTTGATTGGGCGGTCAGATATAGAATACGCAGGTTTAAAAGAAGCGACTCAGGAAGAAATTGATAAGAGGGCTGTTTTTACAGAGTATGGGTTGGGCTTAATGAAAATGATACTAGTAACTGATGGTAAATATGATTCATTGGGCAAACAAGCTAAGGAATTTGGATGTAATTATTTTGGAGCTATACAACTAATGAAACACGATCCTGAGCTAGTTAGAGCAGTTCAAATAGGTTTACAAATGGATTCTTTAAAACAGAATAATAATAGTGGTAAGGAAGCAAGTTTAAGGCAAATAAATGTAGCTGATATTAGTTCAGAAGATCGAAGGGTGGCTGAAAATTTGAAACCAAGATGGGAGAAGGCGATGAAAATGAATTATTTGGCTTATGTTCAGAATAGTGAACCCATTAAAAACGAATTGAGAGATTGGTCGAGAGTGATTGCTGAGCATATAGGCTGCGATGAAATGACTGCGCGGATGGGATTAATGATTACACAAATGTTGGATGCTGGACCAAACGTTATGGAAGCCAGAAAATTTAAATTGAAAATAGATAAATTTGTGAGACCGGCGAATGCCTATAGGGAAACTGCAAATGGTCCTTTTGCCGGGTGGGTGATATTCGAAAATGAGCCACATGAGACTAATGTTTCTGATAAAGGAGATCCAATCACAGCTTTGGATTTACTTAATAAAAAAGGAATAAAAGGTTTAATGGAGTATGTAGATAATAATGGTATTAGGGTGCAAGGTAGTTATGAGAAATGGGGAGAGATGATGTCTAAGACGACGAAGACAATGATGGAAATGTATGATATTTTGGCAGGCGATGGTGAGGGAGCCGCCTTGAGTGCTAGCCAGAAGAAAAAGAAAACGTTTGACTTGTTGAAGAGTTTGCCTACGATGCCGCCCCATTTGCAAGCAGAAACCGTGGATTACATACAGGGAATTATTAATAAGATGAAGATAGTTGGTAAAGGTGAGTACGACCGACTAACTAGTAAATTAAACAAAGAACAGTTAGAGGGAAATTATCTTACTGATGGAAAAGTGTTTAATACTTCGGTGGAGACAACCCTTGAGGAAAAATACGCTGCAGTTGATGCAAAATCAATTATTAAGAATCCTAAGGCGGTCACTAAGGGGCTTCTAAAGGGTTTTTTTGGCTTGAAATAAATTTTATTACTAACCCTTGCCCCCCATCCCTCGATCAATAAGGCTTTGTCTTGTTTGTGCACCTCTATATGCAGCTTGGGCAGTTGGATCAGTGGGATTGGTTTCTGCATAAATCTTGGCTTTTTCGACACCTCCCGCTTGTCCTTCTTTGGCTGCCCATCGGACAGGAGAGAGAGCTTCGCCGAAGGCGGAACCGTACTTGAAGCCACCGACTTTGAGACTATCTTTGATCATTTGAGCGGTTTTGGGAATAAGGGCAAGTATAGCAAGAGAAGCGAAGAAAGCAAAAGTGCCAGAAAGCCCTCCTCCACTGCCAAAAAGCGGTAAAACAACGGCTTTACCAGTGGTATCAACAGTATGAACACCAGTTAACCGACCTTGAACAAGGTCTGCTAACCAAGTAATACCAAACATTTCACTCACTGCCCAAGTGAGGGGATTGAAAAGATATACAGAAAGAAGAAACATTAGGGGGGTGATGACAAAGACAGAAGCGTTGGCAATGAGATTTCTTAACCAAGGACCAAAACCACCCTTACTACCAGGGACCAGTCCCAAAAGAATTTGCCAAGGAGCAAGAACGAAAGAGATCATAATGGAGAGGTAGGTTTTCATAAGCATCCACCAAATTTTCAGAAGTAGCCAAAGAATGGCAATACTCAAAATTAGTCCAATGATAACCCCGATACCAGGAACGGTTAAGAAGGTGGCTAAGATTGTGGCACCAGTTATTTGGACCAGTAGTCCAAGAAGATAGTAACCAACGATGTTCCAGTAGGTACCTGTAAAGAATTTTACGGCCTGGCCCAGATCGATGATTACTCCGGTAGAGAATAAAGCACTAAGTGTAAGAGTAAGGAGAAGATACACCAAATCAATAACAAGTCCAGCTATGGCATAGGAAAAAGTAATTAGAACAAGGGTGACGATTATTTTGGGGATCATGATTTGGATAGAAACAGCGGTTTGGGCGTTGACTTTGATTCTGAACATGATCATGAAACCGGCGGCGATAAGGAGAATAACCATAAGGAAATAACAAATATTGCGGGAAGCGGTCCAGAGAGGCAGGACAATAGTATTGTTGGAATAACCATAACCTTGAGCATAGGCCGGAGAAACAACGCTGAATTTTTGAAGACCGTTGGCAAGATATTGGATACCTGATCCTGCGGGGTGGGTGTATATTTCAGACATTAATCCGACAACAAAACCACTGATGCCGAGATGTTGATATTCTGCCAAGGGGGGCATATTTCCTTCTTTGAAATATGCAAAAAATTGTTGAATCTTATCAACATTTTCTTTACTGGTAAGGTCAATATTAAAAAGGAGGCTGATGCTATTTATAATCCAAACTACTTGAGCGAAAGTATACCTTTCTCCAAAAATCTCTTGGTCGGGACTGGTAAAGACTTTGGTATAAAATTCACCTAAGCTGGGGGAATACCATTTTCCTCCTAGAACGACTTGGGGGGGAGGAGAGGCTAGGACTCTTAGAGCTGAAGAGGTAAAAAAGATTAAAGTGAAAAAGATAGCGATAAATTTGCGTTTCATGGGGGTTATTAATACATTAAGTTAATTTGGATTAATAATCAAGAGCGGGAGATTATTGGGGACATGAATTTGTGCACGATTGACCAGTATTGGGATCAGTAATGGGTGGGGTGTATGGACAATCGCCCCACAAACTACCGGAACTAAGATATTCCATGACAGCGTCAACATATGTTTTGCCACCCCAACGTGGTTCGGGGGTGTCAATGGAACCATACCAACCAAGAATAAAAGCTTCGACTTGACTTCTGGTGGTAATATTTGGATCACCATAGTCTTTGATATATGACTCGTTCCAGTCGTAAGGGTTGGGGATACTTAAACAATAAGCAGAATTGAGATTACACCATTTTTTGATGAGCAGCCAACGGGCAGCTAATTCAAAACTATCCATGCCTTCACACTCTGTCATACAGATATTGCGATTTTTATCCTTGGAAATATATTGTACCGTGCCGCCTCCAAGTTGCATGGGACCACAGGCGCCATCACTGTTACAACAACCCAAACTACCACCAGTTGGTAAAATGGTGCCGTTACAGGTTTCGATGGCGTAGATAGCTTTGAAAAAATTACAATCAATATTGTAAGTTTCGGCGACATCGCAGATAGTTTTGAGGCAAGTTTTGGCGGTGGTGGTGCTGTTGCAATAACCTTGGGGACGGAGGAGACATTGGAGGTTGAGGGGGTCTTTGCCGGCACCCAAGAGATAATTGAAGAGAGATCCAATTTTGGGGTAATACAGAGCGGGGGCACCGCCATTACCGGCGGTCATTTTGACATTGTTTAAAGATGCACCGGCAGGATCGGTGGAGACGGTATATTCAGCCAGTCCTGCACCAACTTGGGCTTTGTTGCCGGTTTTGAGGTAATCAGCAGGAGGGGAAGAAGAAGGAGCAGGTTTGCCGGCATTGTAAGGGAGGAAGCGGCGCATAAGGGAATCCGGGGATTCGACGAGAAGATCATAAAGTTTTTCCACAAACGGGGTTTTGACGAAAATGGCGATGCGACCTTTGGTCTTGAGTTCGCGGTTTGGCCAAATTGGACATCTGGGAATGACGGGGGTGGGAGTATAAGGAATGGAGATTTCTTTGGTTCCCCATTTACAGGCAATTCCGTCTATTATGTTGTTGGCGCAATCTATAGCGTTGGTATAACCATCACAAAGGTCAAGATCACAAACATATATATCATCTGAAGGATATTTGCAAACACAAGCATCGACGATTTTGGTAGTAGGGCCCGGGCCGCAACAATGACGAGACAGACTGTTACAATCAAGGTATTTAGGTTCATCACCATCACCACAGTCATAACTCTTGCCTGGCATACAGTAGTAATTTGCATCGGCTTTTTCACATTCGGTGAGATAAGGACATTTGCCCCAACAGCAGGTTCCATCGCTGCCTGGAACATCATTGTCACATTGTTCACCGGAGAGAGAGGAACAATTGGGGCCGGTATTGGCTGCAGCGTTAATAGTAAAGTTTTTGCATGAAGTGGGAACAGAGGTCGGATTTAGACCTAAGCCTGAACAAAGGGAGGAGAGGCCATAATCTAGAACTATGCGTTGGGGGGCGTATTTGAAAACTTGATAAATAGTTAAAGTGGTGTTGATTTGGCTGCCAAAAAGAGTGTCACCGGGTCTACTGACAGCAGGACTGATATCACATTTTTGGTTAGATATTCCAGGAAAGCGGGCGGCGTAGTTGTCGAAGAGAGGAGGTGGGGGAGGAGCATGGGGAAAGACTTCAGTATTACGATATAAATGCTGGTTTAGATATGAGACTGAGACGTTACTATTGGTGGCAAATCCAGTTTCCCACACCTTATATACAGGTACAGGAATGGAATCATTGAAACCTTGAAACAGAGTAAAACGTTGGCCGACTTCCTGACGCAAATTAGCAGAAGTTACAGCAGGATCAAGATTGGGTGGTTCGGAGAGGGGTTGGTAAGTAGAAATGAGATGCTCGGATAAAGAAACACTGTTTTTGAGATGGGGAAAATAAAGCCGGGAATCGGCAGCACCGATAGAAAGACTACTGCTAACAATGACACCATCTATTTCCGGCATGGCGGGCTGGTCGTCAGGAAAATAACCAGGTTGGGTTTCACCGGTAACATCTTCTTCGGAAGCGGTTTCAAACATAGTGGAAGCCAATTGTAAACCGATAGGCATGTTGGTGTATTCAAGGCTGCTGAAAGGGGTATCAGTGATGTTTCGACTGGATGAGGTGTCGTATTTATGGACATCTGGGTTGTCAATTATGGCAATACTTTTTAAGGTTTCACGATAGGCAGCCAAAGATTCTTGGGAGAGGAGTTTTAGCACCGGACCAGAAAAATTAATTAGACGGTCGACATCGGTGGCTTTGGTCATGGTGAGATTTTTGCCTTCGGATTGGAGGACGGCGCCGTTTAAATACCAGGCAAGATAATTGTTTAATTTGTTACGGTCAGAGAGAGTGAGATCTTTGGTATTGCCAATAACAGGGAAGGTGGTGTTTTCGTAATTCAGAGTTACATTTAACACAATTTTGGCCAAGAAACAGACGTAGGGATTGGTAGCAGAGAAATCGTCACAAAGCAGGGTGTCGGTTCTATGATTAGGGTTAGTATTGGCAATATTGATGTAGGAACTAAGATCTGAATCTAAGGGAGGAAATTTTTCCAAGGTAGTAATTGCGACGACGTCCGGGGCGGTAATAGTGCCTTCAGGATTGGCGCTTTTACCACAGGAATAGGAGAGGTAGAGATTGTTATCACTGGCGGTGGCTTCGGGTGTTTTTATGGGAATAAGATGAGAGGCACAGCCGGCGGCGGGATAAGGCCTTAAGGGATGATATTCTTTGCCGGCCACTTGAGATTTGGCACAGTTGTTAGCTAGAGGAGTAATTTTGGGAGTGGGGGAGGGAGAGACGCCGGGCGGGTAAAGGGATTCACAACAAACTTCAGCCCGGGGACAGGTGCCGTTATTTATTCCAGTGGCCTGTTGAGAACAGATTCTTTCGGTAGTGCAGGTTTTTTTACAGGTATAGATGGGGGTAGGGACGGCTGTTTGGGCATAAGATGTTAGAGTAAAAGAGTGGAAGAGTAGAAGAGTGAAAGTGACGAAAATAAATTTTTTCATGTTAGCAGGTAGAACCGCCGAAACAGATATTGAAAGTGGAGAGGTTGACACCCAAAAATTTGCCCACAAGGTTAATAATCATCCAAGCGGAAACAGCTAAGATTAAACCCATAACGACATAAGTAATGGTATTGCGGGCTTTGGTAGCGGCGTCTTTGTCGGTACCGGCCATTAAATATTTGTAACCACCGACGACCAACATGACTACTGCCAGCATACCGACAAGACTAAGAATTTGAGAAATGACTGAGCCAAAAACCTGGTTGAGGTTACCGAGAGTGGCGGGCATAAAGGTATTTTACATCAAACATCCCGCCTTAGGGAGCGGGATGTTAAAGGTATTTTTCCAGTTTATACATTGGAAATAGTGAAATTGATCAGATTTACCCCTAAGAAACTGGCAACTAGGGCGATAAAGGCATAGGTGGAAAAGATAATTACCAAACCAATAAGAGCAGCGGTAATTCTTTTGCGAGCCTTTTCGGTAGCTTCTTTGTCTCCACCGGCGAGAATCCACTGTAGACCGCCATAAAGGAAAAAGAAGAAAGCGATCAAACCAGCAAGTACCAAGACTAAATTAATACCAGCTGCCGCTAAACGGGAAGCATTCCAACTAGTAACTGAATTGAAAGTACTGGTTCCAGGTAAAGCCAAATTGATAGTATTGTTGGTAGCCATGGCTGTAACCGGAGCAATGAAAGCGACCAAAGTGGCGAGACCAGCTTTGGCAAAATTTTTGACGCGTATCATGTGAATTTTTCACCTCCCCTCAAAATTTTATAGCATGCTAAGTAGATAATACTTTTAGTATACAACATGATTAGGTGATTGGGGAAGGGAGGTTGAGTTTGAGGAGATTGAAGCCTAAAAATCCACTGAGGAGACTGAGGAAGGCGTAAAGAGAAAGCATAACTATTAAACCGATTAGGGCATGGGAGATACGATTTTTAGCTTTTTGAAGAGCGTCTTTGTCACCACCGGAGGTAATCCATTGGTAGCCGCCAATAAGAAGCATGAAGACAAAAGCAAGGGTGCCGGCAACTAAACCAAAATTTATTAGAGCACTGAGTAAACGGGAGGCGGCAACGGCAGGATCAGTAGAAGAGGTACCTATGGAATTACTGATAACAGGATTGGAGATGTCGGAAAGATGCATAACTATGGTTTGGCAATACTGTTAACAGTTGAGGCAAATTGAAAAATATTTAAACCTAAAGTTTTTCCCACTAAGGCAATAAGAGTGTAGGCAAAAATCAAGACAACTAAACCCATAAAGGAGTTGGTAAATCTTTTTTGGGCTCTAGTGACAGCGTCTTTGTCGCTACCGGCGGTAATCCATTGATAGGAACCAATGAGAATTTGGAAAGTAAACCAAATCCCACCGATAACGGTAATTATACCAATGACCATGGAAATGACTGACTCAAATCGGTTGAGGGCGTTTATACCAGAACCGGGGTTGGTAGCCAAATTACCAAAACCGATTATTGCATTGTAGGTGACATCAGACAGAAGCATAAATCTAAGTGGGGGTAATGATTCTGGGGATAATTAAGAAGGTGGCGTCCTGGAAAATCAGATAGCCAATGACAGCAGCGATGGTGACGGAACCAGCGGCGACCAATAAGCCAATCATGGTCTGATAGATTTTGGCCGAAGCCTTGGAAATATTTTTGGGATCTCCGCCGGCACTCATATATTGATAACCAGCCAGGAGAAAATTAAAGAGGGCATAGAGACTGGCAATGACAATAGCGAGTTTGAAAAAAGTACCAAGAAGAGTAAACAGGGGAGCTCCGGGTTTATTTGGATCACTAGTGCTAAGCCAAGTGACACCCAGCCTGGTAAAAGGGTTGGTTATATTACCAGAAGCGAGTAGTGTTGAGATCATGTCAGTTTAGTGGTCCAATCCTGAATAAAATTGATACCGAGCATGGCACCGATTAATTGAAGTATAAAGTAACCCAAGACAACAATCAAGAAACCGACGACACTCCAAGTGAGAGCGTTTTTAGCTTTGGCGGCATCCTGGGCATTTTGATCTTTACCGGCACCGACAACCATTTTGAAACCGGCAAAAAGAATCATGAACAAAAATATCAAGCCGGCGACAAGAATGGCGTTGGGTATCAGGATAGAAATTAAATCACCGGGGCTGTTACCAATTTTGGCGGCATTGGCATGGGTGGTATTAAAATAATAATTTTTAATATTGATAGCCAAGAGGTTGGTCATATGACTTTGCCGATGCCTAATATGGAAAAAATAATTTGGGCGATAAAGAAGGCCATAACTACGATAAATAAACCAAGAGCAGAGTTGATGAGATTTTTAGTAGCGGCTTGGACTTTGCCGGGGTCGCCAATAGAGGTGAGATATAAGTAGCCGGACATAACCAAACGGACAAAGAAAAACAGGCCGGAGAAAGCAATAGCGTAAACTAAAAACCGAGAGACAAAAGTTTCAGGGAGAGTTATGTAATTAGTAAAAACGGTGGAGGGGGAGGTAATACCGTTTAATTGGGCAAGAGACATAGAGAGATTATATTATATTGGACAGGTCCACGTACATCCGGCATCATGACAGGTAGTGTAATTAGTAATAGCTTTGCATTGGGTATTACTTTGACAGCAAGGCTTGGGGGTAGCGGTGGGAGGTTTGGGAGTAGGCTTGGGAGTAGCGGTAGCTGTGGGGGGGGGAGGCTTGAAAGGGGTAGCAGTACGGGTTGTTGGATTGGGAGGCGTTGGAGTAGCGGTAGCAAATGGGGGAGGGGGGGTTGAGGGAGGGGTATGAATAGAGTTGG
>Ga0315268_10003813_pt1 | contig 16505 bp, 12 predicted proteins | sample C1_top_MG_FD_204535 | JGI IMG/M metagenome (GOLD analysis project Ga0315268, IMG submission 204535) | Sediment microbial communities from Yellowstone Lake, YNP, Wyoming, USA - C1_top | ecosystem: Environmental > Aquatic > Freshwater > Lake > Sediment | place: USA: Wyoming | collected 2017-08-01
TGGGCTCAGCCGGCGGCCCGACGCCGCAGCGCAGAAGCAAAGCGTGCTGCCGCGGATTGAGAGCTGAATTTAGTCACAACCTCTCAGGATGACACGATCAACTTCCTGCCTCACCCGGACCGGCTGGAAATGAAGATATTAAGCGACGCTTGGGGTACAGCAACCCTGGTCTTGCTCTAAACGGCTCAAGTTCAAATCCTGGCGGGCCCACCAACCTCGGGGCGCCGAATCTCTTTTTCAAAGACTGCGCTATTTCCTTGCCAACGTCCCTATAGAACCCTTGAACGCGTACATGATCTCCGCCCTGAAGAAAAAACCCCCGTTCTGGACGCGGTAGAAGTCACCGGGATCAAAGCGCTCCCAGAGCACGTGCCCCTTCAGGTTTTTGTTCAGCGAGTAATCCATCCGAAGCTGAATGTTCTGGCCGCGCCGCGTTCCCGTGCCAAAGGTCTTTAGGCTGCCCAGGGTGTACGGCTGGAACGCATCCTGGTAGTAAAAAGTGGCCCGCAAGGCGACCGGCTTCCAGGGGGCGAATCCAGCCTCCGCCTGGAGCATCTTTTGGTTCGTCCAGTAGGCCACCCCTCTCTCCGGTACGAGACTGTAAATGTAGAGTTCGCTCCACTTTGGCCAGCGGGAGAAGATCGGATCGAAGCCTTCGATTCTGCCTGTCGTGGACGGATCGTCGCCCGAGAGGCCCCACCACCCGCCAAGCAGGTAGGGCTTCCATTTGGAAGCAAACTGCTTCTTTGCGTACAGGTAGCCGCCCCAGGCGCGGATATCCGCCGCCGGCATGCTCAGGGCGGGATTCGGCCGTTGCCGCCCCCACTGAGCGGCGAATTCGCCGGTCAGCGAAAACCCCTCCGGCAATCGCCGCACTACCCGCGCGCCCAATGTGCTGATATGCCGGTCAGACTGGTATTGCGCGTCGGTGGGTGCGCGGTGGTCGTTGATCTCCTTCTTGTAAAAGTAGTAGGCGTCAACGTCCGTTTTCGGATGGTTCCTGTCCGTGTAGTACAAGCCAACTGCCAGTTCATCCCATTCATTCAGATTGCTGCTTTGGCGGTGGATGACGGGTAGAAAGCGGTCTTGGCGCGGATCAAGTATGCCGATCAGTTCCAGCTTCGATTGCTTGCGGCTGTAGGCGAGATCGACGGCATTGAAATATGCCGTGCGCGAGCCATCGCCTGAGCTTCCATCAAACAGGATAAAGCCCTCGCCCCGCATCAGGTCCTGCCGCCCGACGCGGAGAGACACGCCCGCAATGAAAGTCTTCTTCAAATCCAAGTACAGACTTTCAAAAACGACCTCATCCATGTTGAGCCTGGTGTCGGGAACGGTCACTTTCTTGAACTCGCCGTTCAGCTTCAGGTAGAAGTCGATGTCGGGCGAGGCCAGCGGGACCTGAACCCAGAGCCTGGTGCGAAAGCGGATCTGGTGCAGTTCGTCATCGGACCTGCCGCTGTAATCGATGATGTTGTTCCAATCCTCAGTCCGGATTCGTTCTTCGAAGCCATACTGGAGCAGTGGAATCGGCGGCCTCGTGTCCGGTGATGCGGCAGGTTGCGTTGCCGCCGGGGCCGCGGCGCCGGCAGGCGCGCGCGTTGCCTGGGTCTTTCGGTCCTCTTCTTCCGCCAGCGCGGAAACAGCAAAGAAGGCGCAGGCAAGGATCAAGAATAAGAACAGGAGTGCACTTTTCCCTGTCATATCGCCACGCGCTGACCGATCCGGGACGCTCCTTTCTATCGTAGATACAAAATGAAGCGTAAACCGGCGGCGGGGGCCTGCCACCCACTAGGCGCCGGCCGCAAGGCCGGGCCGGGTGCGGCGCTGGATAAGCTCGACAAAGGCGCTGGCCGAGCGCGGCAGGGTGCGGTCGCTGCGGTAGATCAGGCCCAGCTCACGCCACAGCTCCACGTCCTTCAGCTCGATCAGCTTCACTTCCCCGGAGCGCACTTCGGGGCGCGCAAAACTGGCGCTGATGAATGACACGCCCAGTCCCGCCGCCACAAAGCTCTTGATCATGCCCACGCTGGGCAGTTCCATGGGCACCCGCAACTGCGCCTGATAGGGCCGCAGCAGTTTGTCGAGCATCTGGCGGGTGAATCCGGTCTTGGGGATGATGAGCGGCTGCGCCGCCACCTGGCTGACGGAAACCGAGCTGCAGCGCGCCAGCGGACTTTTGGCGCTGACCATCAGCATGAGGCGGTCGCGGTAAATCAACTGCACCTTCAGGCTGGGCGATTTCACCGGCAGGGTGACCACGCCGACGTCGAGCGCGCCTTCCTCCACCCGCTCCAGAATCTTGCGGCTGAAGTTGCGGTAAATGGTGATCTGCACCTCGGGGTACAGGCGCGCGTACTCGGCAAAGACGTCGGGCAGCACGTAGAGGCAGGTGGCCTCGTTGGCGCCGACGGCGAGAATGCCGCGCGGGGTGGTGTTCTGGTCGGCGACGGCGCGCAGTGACTCGCTGCGCAGGGTCAGCATGCGCGTGGCGTATTCGAACAGCACCTCACCCGCCGGGGTCAGGCGCACGGACTTGCCGGCGCGGTCCAGCAGCTTCTCGCCGTACTCCTGCTCGAGCTGGCGAATCTGCGCGCTCACCGCCGACTGCGAGCGGAACACTTTCTGCCCGGCGCGCGAGAAGTTGCCCAGCTTGGCAACTTCCATGAACGTAATGAGCTGGTCGAAGTCCATGCGGGATCAGCAGATTATAAGCCCGGCCATTTCTTATTGAAATGGAGAACGCCATAAGAAATGTTTATGGCGGCGATGGACAGGCGTTCAGTTCACACGAAGGTCACGAAGGATACACGAAGGCTATCGCCGCAAGTAGCGGTTCACCGCCCTGGCCGCCTGGCGGCCCTCGGCGATCGCCCACACTACCAGGGACTGCCCGCGCCGCATGTCGCCGGCGGCGAAGATGCCGGGCACAGAGGACATGTGGCCGGCGCCGGTCGCCACGTTGCCGCGCTCATCCAGCGCCACACCGAGCTGCTCCAGCATGCCAGCGCGCACCGGGCCCAGGAAGCCCATGGCCAGCAGCACCAGGTCGGTTTCGACGGTGAACTCGCTCCCGGGCAGGGGCTCGAATTTCGGCGGCGGGCCGACCTTCACGCCGTGCAGCAGCTTCACCCGGCCGTTGCGGTCGCCGCTGAAGCCGGCGGTGGCCACGCTCCACTGCCGCTCGCCGCCTTCGTCGTGCGCGCTCTCCTGGCGCAACTGCATGGGCCACAGCGGCCACGGGGTCTGCGGCGAGCGCTCGCGCGGCGGCATGGGCATGATCTCGAACTGGCGCACGGAGCGGGCCTTCTGGCGATGCGCGGTGCCGAGGCAGTCGGCCCCGGTATCGCCGCCGCCGATGATCACGACCCGCTTGCCGCCGGCCATGATTTCTTCCCGCGCGGGCAACGCGTCGCCGGCGCAGCGGCGGTTCTGCTGCGGCAGGAACTCCATGGCGAAATGGATGCCCTTCAGCTCGCGGCCGGGGACGGGCAGATCGCGCGGCTGTTCGGCGCCGCCGCAGAGCAGCGCGGCGTCGAAGCGGCGGCGCAAATCTTCCGCCGCAAGGTTGCCGCCGACGTGCGCGTTGGGCATGAACTCCACGCCTTCAGCGATCATCTGCTCCAGGCGGCGGTCGATGAGGTGCTTCTCGAGTTTGAAGTTGGGGATGCCGTAGCGCAGCAGTCCGCCGATGCGGCCGGATTTTTCGAACACCGTGACCGCGTGCCCGGCGCGGCAGAGCTGTTGCGCCGCCGCCAAACCGGCGGGACCGCTGCCCACGATCGCGACTTTCTTTCCGCTGCGCAGCAGCGGCGGCTCGGGACGGATCCAGCCTTCGCGGAAGGCGCGCTCGATAATGCTCTTCTCGATCTCCTTGATGGTGACCGGCGGCTGCGTAATGCCGAGCACGCACGCGGCTTCGCACGGGGCGGGACATACGCGCCCGGTGAACTCGGGAAAATTGTTGGTGGCGTGCAGTTGCCGGACCGCTTCCTTCCAGCGCCCGCGGTACACCAGGTCGTTCCAGTCGGGAATGATGTTATTGACCGGGCAGCCGCTGTGGCAGAAGGGCACGCCGCAGTCCATGCAGCGGGCGCCCTGGGCGCGCAGTTTGTCCTCGGGCAACTGGCCGTAGATTTCGAACCAGTCGTTGATGCGCTGCGGCACCGGGCGGCGCGGCGGCAGCTCGCGTCCGTATTCCATGAACCCGGTCACTTTACCCATGCTGCACCTGCTCGACGATGACGCCCGGGTGTACCTGGCCGGGGACATAAGGATGGCTCACGCGCGGAATGCCCAGGACGCGCTTGAATTCGTGCGGGAACACCTTGACGAAGCGCGGCAGCACTTCGGCCCAGTTGTCCAGCAGATAGCGGGCGCGCGGGCTGGCGGTGGCTTTGCAATGCCGGGATATGATATGTGCCAGGGCGCGCGCGTCCTCCGCGTCCAGCACCGGCTCCAGGTCCACGCCGGCCAAATTGCAGCGCTTGGCGGCGAAGTCGCCCTGCTCGTCGAATACGTAGGCGATGCCGCCGTTCATGCCCGCGGCAAAGTTCCTCCCCACCTTGCCGAGCACCACCGCCAGGCCCTTGGTCATGTACTCGCACCCGTGGTCGCCCACGCCTTCCACCACCGCCAGCGCGCCGGAATTGCGCACCGCAAAGCGCTCCCCGGCCACGCCGTTGAAGAAGGCCTCGCCGCCGGTGGCGCCGTAGAGGGCGACGTTGCCGAGCACAATGTTTTCCTCCGGGCGGAAGCGCGAAGCGCGCGGCGGATAGATCACCAGCCGCCCGCCGGAAAGACCTTTGCCGACGTAATCGTTGGCGTCGCCTTCCAGTTCGAGCGTGACGCCCTTGGCCAGGAACGCTCCGAAGCTCTGCCCTGCGGAGCCGTGGAAACGGCAGCGGATGGTGTCGTCGGGCAAGCCGGCGGAACCGTAGCGGCGCGCGATTTCCCCGCTCAGCATGGCGCCCACCGCGCGGTGGACGTTGCGGATGGGCAGCGCGATCTGGACCGGCGCGCGATCCTCCAGCGCCGGGCGCGCCGATGCGATGAGCTGGTGATCGAGCGCCTGCTCCAGCCCGTGGTCCTGCGCCTGGGCGCGGCGGCGCGCCACCCGCGCCGGCGCCGGCGGGCTGTAGAGGATGGCGGAGTAGTCCAGCCCGCGCGCCTTCCAGTGCTCGGCGGCGGGCTTCATCTCCAGCATGTCGACCCGGCCGATCATTTCGTCCATGGTGCGGAAGCCGGCGGCGGCCATCAGCTCGCGCACCTGCTCGGCGACAAAGAAGAAGTACTGGATCACGTGCTCGGGCCGGCCGCGGAACTGCTTGCGCAGCTCCGGGTCCTGGGTGGCGATACCGACCGAGCAGGTGTTGAGGTGGCACTTGCGCATCATGACGCAGCCCATGGCCACCAGCGGCGCGGTGGAGAAGCCGAACTCCTCGGCCCCGAGCAGCGCGGCAATAGCGACGTCGCGGCCGGTCTGCAGCTTGCCGTCGGTCTGCACCCGTATGCGCCCGCGCAGATCGTCCATCACCAGCACCTGCTGCGTCTCCGCCAGGCCGAGTTCCCAGGGAATGCCGGCGTGCTTCATGGAGCTGAGCGGAGAGGCGCCGGTGCCGCCGCTATCCCCGCTGATGAGCACCACGTCGGCGTGCGCCTTGGCGACGCCGGCGGCCACGATGCCCACGCCCACCTCGGCCACCAGCTTCACCGCGATGCGCGCCCGCGGGTTCACGTTCTTCAGGTCGTAAATCAGTTGCGCCAGGTCTTCGATGGAGTAGATGTCGTGGTGCGGCGGCGGCGAAATCAGCCCGACCCCCGGGATGGAGCAGCGCAGGCGCGCCACCACTTCGTCCACCTTGTGTCCGGGGAGCTGGCCGCCCTCGCCGGGCTTGGCCCCCTGCGCCATCTTGATTTGCAGCTCGTCGGCGTTGACCAGGTAATTCGCGGTCACGCCGAAGCGTCCGGAGGCCACCTGCTTGACCGCGCTGCGGCGCCAGTCACCATTGCTGTCAGGCTGGAAGCGGGCTTCATCCTCGCCGCCCTCGCCGGTGTTCGACATCGCGCCGATGCGGTTCATGGCGATGGCCAGCGTCTCGTGCGCCTCTTTGCTGATGGAGCCGAACGACATCGCGCCGGTGGTGAAGCGCTTCACGATCTCCCGGGCCGGCTCGACTTCCTCCAGGGGCGCGGGCCTGGCCGCCTTCTTGATCTGCATCAGCCCGCGCAGCGTGCACAGGTTGCGGCTCTGGTCGTCAATCAGGTCGGTGAATTCCCTGAACGTCTGGTAGCTCGCCTGCCGCACCGCGTGCTGCAGCTTGCTGATGGTCAGCGGGTTCACCAGGTGGTACTCGCCGTCGACGCGGTACTGGTAGCTGCCGCCGACCGCCAGCTCCGTCTCCGAGTCGGTCGGCGGACGGAAGGCATGCTCGTGCTTCATCTGCGCCTCGCGCGCCAGCACCTCCAGGCCGACGCCTTCCAGCCGCGACGGCGTGCCGGTGAAATACGCCTTCACCAGCTCTTTGTTCAGCCCGATGGCCTCGAACACCTGCGCCCCGCAATAGCTTTGCAGGGTGGAAATTCCCATCTTCGAAGCAGTCTTCAGCAGGCCCTTGTTGATCGCCTTGCGAAAATTCTTCACCGCCGCCTCGAAGCCGATACCGTCGGGCAGGTACCCCTGCCAGGCCAGGTCTTCCAGAGTTTCGAGGGCGAGATAGGGGTTCACCGCGCTGGCGCCGTAGCCAAGGAGCAGCGCGAAGTGCATGACCTCGCGCGGCTCGCCCGATTCGATGAGGAGCGCCACCTGGGTCCGCGTCTCCTCGCGCACCAGCCGGTTGTGCACGGCGGCCAGCGCCAGCAGGCTGGGGATGGGCGCGTAGTCCTGGTTCAGGCCGCGGTCGGAGAGTATCAGCAGCGTGTACCCGGATTGCACCGCCAGCGAGGCCCGGCGCTCAAGGCCCTCCAGCGCGCGCCGCAGTCCGCCGGCCCCTTCATTCACGCGGAACAGCGTGGGCATCGTGGTGGCCAGCAGGTCGCCGCTCGAGACCCGCCGCAGCTTCTCCAGCTCGCGGTTGGTGAGGATGGGTTCGGCCAGCTTCAGGGTGTGGCAGTTCTCCGGCTGCTCGTCCAGGATGTTGCGCTCGGTCCCGATGTAGCTGATCAGCGACATGACCATGTGTTCGCGGATGGCGTCGATGGGCGGATTCGTGACCTGCGCGAAAAGCTGCCGGAAGTAGTGAAACAGCGGCTGGGGACGGTCCGACAGGCACGCCAGCGGCGTGTCGGCGCCCATGGAGCCGATGGGCTCCTCGCCTGTGGCGGCCATGGGCGCCAGGATCATCCTGAGGTCTTCATCGGTGTAGCCGAAGGCGCGCTGGCGGCGCAGGATGGTGTCGTGGTCGGCGCCGTGCACGCGCGGCGGTTCCGGCAACTGCTCCAGCGAGATCTGGTTCTGCTGCAGCCACGCGGCGTAATCCTGGCGCGCCGCCAGGCGCTGTTTGATCTCCTTGTCCGCAACCATGCGGCCCTCGACGGTGTCCACCAGGAACATCTTGCCGGGCTGGAGGCGGCCCTTGGTGACTACTTCTTCCGGCTGGAACGGGAGCACGCCCGCTTCCGAGGCCATGACCACCAGATCATCTCGTGTAACGACATACCGGCCGGGACGCAGCCCGTTGCGGTCCAGGGTGGCGCCGATCACCCGGCCGTCGGTGAAGGCGATGGCGGCGGGCCCGTCCCACGGCTCCATCACCGACGCGTGGTACTCGTAAAACGCGCGCTTGGCCGCCTTCATGTGCGGGTTGCCGGCCCAGGCCTCCGGAATCAGCATGGCCATCACGTGCGGCAGCGAGCGCCCCGCCTGCAGCAGCAGCTCCACCGCGTTGTCCAGGTTGCCGGAATCGCTGCCGCCGGGCGCGATGATGGGGAAAAGCTTGTTCAAATCGTCGCCGAACAGCGGCGAGGCCAGGATGGACTGGCGCGCGTGCATCCAGTTGACGTTGCCGCGCAGCGTGTTGATCTCGCCGTTGTGCGCGATGTAGCGGTAGGGATGCGCCAGGCTCCAGGTGGGGAAGGTGTTGGTGGAAAACCGCTGGTGCACCAGGCAGAGAGCGCTGCGCACCTCGGGATCGGCCAGCTCCCGGTAGAAGCGCGCGATCTGCGGCGCCAGCAGCAGTCCCTTGTAGACGATGGTGCGCGCCGAAAGCGACGGCACGTAGAAGCAGCCCTTGTGCTCCAAATCGGAGGCGGCGATTTCGTTTTCCGCGCGCTTGCGCACCACGTAGAGCTTGCGTTCCAGCGCGGCTTCATCCATGCGGGGCGCGCCGCCGATGAAAATCTGCTGGATGTACGGCTGGGAGCCGCGCGCGATGCGCCCCAGGGCGGCGGCGTCCACCGGCGTGTCGCGCCAGCCGAGCACGCTCAGGCCTTCTTCGCGCACGATGCGCTCCACGATGCCTTCGCAGCACAGCCGCTCGTGCTTCTCCACCGGCAGGAACATCATTCCCACGCCGTACTGGCCGGGCGCCGGCAACCTGAAGCCGAGCCGCGCGCACTCGCGGGCGAAAAATTCGTGCGGAATCTGCAGCAGCACGCCGGCGCCATCGCCGGTGTCGGGATCGCAGCCGCAGGCGCCCCGGTGGGCCAGGTTGACCAGCACCTCGATGCCTTTGAGCAGGATGTCGTGCGTGCGGCGCCCCTTGATGCTGGCCACGAAACCGATGCCGCAGGCGTCGCGCTCCTGCGCCGGATCATACAGTCCCTGCGCCGCCGGCAATCCGTTGGCTGGCGTGACTGCCTTCATCTCTCCGCCTGCTGTGCGGGATCCGTGCGCACGCAAACCGCACCGACCCCACTTCCCCGCTCTCTTAAGTAACCCGGAGCGGGGCGCGAAGTACAACGCACAATTTCGTTCCGAAAGATTGAAATTTCGGCGATCACCGCGGGCCTCCCACGGGGGTTTCGGCGGGGCGGCGCCGCGCGCGCACTTAGCGATGAATAATCCTGGCCTGCTTATGACATCATGGAGGCGTAAATTCGCCGGAAAGAAGCCATGGCATGAAACGACAACTCGCCAACCAGAACCCGCTCGCCGGCAAACGCCTCACCGTGCTGGGCGCGGGCAAGATGGGCAGCATCCTGCTGGAAGCGCTGCTGGGCCACGGGTTGCTACTGCCGCAGCACACCCGGGCCACGGTGCAGCATGGCGACCGCGCCCGCAGCGTCAGCCGCCTGGGCACGGCAATCACCACCGACAACGCCAAAGCCGTGCGCGGCGCCGACATCGTGCTGGTCTGCGTCAAGCCGGGACAGGTGCGCGGGGTGCTCGAGGAAATCGCGCCGGTGCTGGGGCCGAAGCAGTTGCTGGTGTCGATCGCGGCCTCCGTGCCCACGGCGTACATGGAAAAATTCCTCTCCGCCAAGATCCCGGTGGTGCGCGCCATGCCCAACACGCCCTGCGCCGTGGGCGCGGGCATGACCGGGCTGTGCAAAGGCACGCATGCCGGCCAGCAGCATCTCGAACTGGCATGTCTGCTGTTCGACGCGGTCGGCAAGACCGTGGTCCTGGACGAGAAACACATGGACGCGGTCACCGCGCTTTCGGCCAGCGGCCCGGCCTACATCTACATCATCCTGGAGTCGCTGGCGGAGGCGGGGGTGAAAGTCGGCCTGCCGCGCGACACTGCCACCCTGATGGCCGCGCAGACCACGATGGGCGCGGCCCGGGTGGTGCTGGAGACGGGAGATCATCCTGCCCTGCTGAAAGACGCCGTCACCACCCCGGCCGGCTGCACCATCGACGGCATCCTCGAACTGGAGGAAGGCAAGCTGCGCGTGACGCTGATCAAAGCCGTAGTCAAAGCCGCCAGCCGCGCCAAGGAATTGCTGTTCGCAGACTGATGGCGCCGAGCAGACTGCCGGCCCTTCGGCTTCGCTCACGGCCGGGACAAGTTCCGCCGCGCCCCTTCAAACGGCTACGCAACTGAATCTTTCCGCAGCCAGTTCAGCGGTGCCTCTCAGCGCCGCTGTTTTCGCGGCTTCAGAGCAAATCCAGAGTTGCTGTACCCGCATTCGTCGTCGTCTTTGGTCCGCACTGCAGTTGTCATCCTGAGCGAGGGCGCACGCCCGAGTCGAAGGATCGCGGCAGCCTCTGGCGAGCCAAGCATGCAGGCAGGCACTTCGGTGAACGGAGCGCGGAGCGAGTCGGCCATCAGCCCGAGAAGCCCTCAGGCGCACTGGGTGCTGGCAGCAGCCCGGGGCTCCTTCGGCTCGGGCGTGCGCCCTCGCTCAGGATGACACGATCAACTTCATGCCTCACCCGGACCGGCTGAGAAGGAAGACATTAAAGGAAGACATTAAGGGACGCTTGGGGTACAGCAGCTCTGTTATTGCTCTAGCGGTTAAGCCGCGATTTTTCGATGGTGCGCATCGAAAACTTGCGTGAACGGGACGACACAAAGACGGTTACAGTTGGCGGGATCATGTTGAACACGGCCCATCCCAGTCTTTCGGCCATCATGATGAAGCACGACACAATTACGAGCACAACGACGACACCTGCCGCGGCGGAGGTGAACGGGTAGAGCGCTCGAGCCGAAAACAACCCCGAAACCCACCGCCAAAAAACGGTGGGTTTCTTATTGCGCGCAAGATGCCGCCAGAGCGAGGAAGGCAGGACTATGAATTCAGAACCACTACCGTCGTGCAACTGGTTTGGAGAAGCCCCGAACCGCGGCGTGATGGCGCGCGGCAAACGTCCGGTGCGAAGCGCGCGCGTGGCGGAGTGCAGAGTCGCCATCGTCGGCTTCGGCACCGTGGGCCGCTCCGTAGCCAGGATTCTTTGCCAGAGCGCGCCCGGTTCGCTGCGCCTGACCCATGTGTGCAGCCGCCGCGTCCGCCGCCAAGAAATGGAGTGGCTGCCCGACGACGTGCGCTGGACCGACAACGTCGGCGAACTGCTGTCGTCGGACGTTGACGTGATCGTCGAACTGGTGGGCGGCCTGGAACCCGCGGGAGAGTGGATCCGCAGCGCCCTGCGGGCGGGCAAATCGGTGGTCACCGCCAACAAGCGCCTGATCGCCCACTGCGGGCCGGAATTGCTGGAGCTGGCGCACCAGTCCGGCCGGCAACTGGCGTTTGGCGCCTCCGTGGCCGGCGGCGTGCCGGTGATCTCCGCCTTGCAGGATGGCCTGGCCGGCGACCGGCTGTGGCAGGTGCGCGGCATCCTGAATGGCACCTGCAATTACGTTCTCACCCGGATGGAAAGCGCCGGGGTCCCGTTCGCCGCGGCGGTGGAAGAAGCGCAGAAGCTGGGCTTTGCCGAGGCCGATCCCGGCGAAGACCTGGACGGCCTGGACGCCGCGGCCAAGCTGGCCATCCTGGCGCGCGCCGGCCTGCGCGTGCAGCTTGGAGTTGACGACGTGCTCCGCCGCTCCATCCGCGACGTGGCGGCGGTCGATTTCCTCTACGCCCGCGAGTTGGGCTGCACCATCCGCCAGGTGTCGCGCGCGGAAATGAGCGGTGGCAGCGTTTTCGCCGCGGTGCAGCCGGCGCTGGTGCCGCTGGCTTCGCCCCTGGCGCGCGTGCAGGGCAGCGAGAACCTGGTGATCGCCACGGGCGAGTTCGGCGGCGAGACCGTGTTTTCCGGTTTTGGCGCCGGCGGCGATCCCACCGCGGTGGCCGTGGTCTCCGACCTGGTGTCGCTGGCGAAAACGCGCGGCAATGGCGCCCGGCCGGCGGCGCCGCGTGCGGCCAGGGAATTCAGGAGCGACTTCTTTTCCCCGCACTACGTGCGCTTCACGGTGAAGGACCGCCCGGGGATCATCGCCGCGCTGGCCACGGTTTTTTCCGAACACCAGATCAACATCGATTCCGTGCTGCAAAAGCCCGGATATCCGAAATCCAGCCTGCCCTTCGTCATCGCCTTCGAGGCGTGCAGCGCGGCCGTGCTGGAACAGGCCCTGGACAAGATCCGGCCCCTGGAATTTCTCATCCAGCCGCCGGTCAACTTGCCGGTGCTGAATTAAGGGGGAGGCGATGTATTTGCGTTGCAGCGATCCCGATTGCGCGGTGCGGGTGGATGCCGCCGGCCGTCCGTTGAGCTGCCCGGAATGCGGCGACCTGCTGGAGGTCGCGCTGGGCGTGCCTTTGCTCGATCCCGCCACTCTGAAGAGCGTGTGGCGGCAGCGGCGGACGTCCTTCGATCCGCGCGACGCCAGCGGCGTGTGGCGCTTCCGCGAGTTCCTGCCCGGTCCCTACGCGCCGGCTGAGGTGGTGACGCTCGGGGAAGGCAACACTCCGCTGGTGCGCGGACAGAAGAGCGCCGCCTGGTGCGGGCTGAACGACCTGCGCTTCAAGCATCTGGGATGGAACCCTACCGCCTGCTTCAAGGACCTGGGAATGACCGTGGGCATCACCGACGCCAAGCGCTCCGGGGCCCGCGTGGTGGCTTGCGCCTCCACCGGGAACACCTCGGCTTCGATGGCGGCTTACGCGGCGCGCGCGGGCCTGCTGGCGCGCGTCTACCTGCCCGCCGGCGCGGTATCGCTGAACAAGCTGGCGCAGGCGCTGGATTTCGGCGCCGAAGTCCACGAGATCGACGGCAACTTCGACGACGCCCTGGAGCTTGTTCTCGCCAGCGCCGGGCCGGAGTTGTACTTTCTGAATTCCGTCAATCCGCTGCGTATCGAGGGCCAGAAGACCGTGATTTTCGAGCTGCTGGAGCAGTTGCAGTGGCGCCCGCCGGACTACCTGGTGCTGCCCGGCGGCAACCTGGGCAACACCGCCGCCTTCGGCAAGGCGCTGCAGGAATTGCTCGCCGCCGGCTTGATTGACAAAGTTCCCAAACTGGTGGTGGTGCAGGCGGAAGGCGCCAACCCGCTGGTGCGCGCCTGGAATAATGGCGGACGCCTGCAAGCGCTGCCGCATCCGCACACGGAAGCCACCGCCATCCGCATCGGCTGGCCGCGCTCCTGGAAGAAAGCGCTGCGCGCGCTGCGCTTGACCGGCGGTTTCGTCCTGGATGTCAGCGACCAGGAGATCGCCGAAGCCAAGGCAATGATCGGGAGCGACGGCATCGGCTGCGAGCCCGCCTCGGCCACCACCCTGGCCGGCATCTGCAAGCTGCGGCGCGATGGCGCGCTCGCTCCCGATGCGGCCGTGGTGGCCATCCTTACCGGCCACGCGTTGAAGGACACTGAGTACATCATCCGCCACCACGCCCGCGCCAAGGACGCTCACGGCGTCTGCATCGAGCCGCTGCGACACACCAAGCCGCGTAGCGGCGGGCCGCCGGTAGCCCAGCACGGCAATGAGCCGCGCAGCGGCGGGCCGCCGGTAGCCGAGCACGGCAATGAGCCGCGTAGCGGCGGGCCGCTGGTAGCCCAGCACGGCAGTGCTGGGAAAGCCCGCGGGTCAGGACCCGAGTCCCGTAGGGACGGCGCCGCCGCGACCCGCAACCGAGGGCCGGTGCCATGCCAATGAACCGGCGGTGGGAAGGCGCCGAGGTCTGCGTGCCGGCGTCACTGGCCAACCTGGGACCCGGCTTGGACACGCTGGCGGTTGCGGTGCAGCTCTATTTGCGCGTCCGCATCGGCAGGCTGGACCCGCGGCGCAGGAACGAGCTGGAGTTCCAGTTTGTGGACCGGCAGCTCGAGGGCGAAAACGCCATCGAGCGCGCCTTCCATCATCTCGCGTCACGACATAATGTGGACTTTCCCTCCCTCCGGCTGGAGGTGCGGAGCGACATCCCCATGCGCTCCGGCCTGGGCAGCAGCGCGGCGGCTACGGTGGCGGGCCTGCGGATGTTTGAATTCATCGCCGGCCCGCAACCGCTGCGCGAGCTGCTGACCGTCGCCTGCGAATTGGAAGGCCACCCGGACAACGCGGCGGCGGCGCTGCTGGGCGGCCTGGCCGTCAGTTGCCAATCGCCGGACGGATCGGTGCTGGCGGTGGCGTCACCCTGGCCGGAGCGCGTGGGGTTCGTGGTCTTGACGCCGGACATGCCGCTGACAACGGCCCACTCGCGCCAGGCGCTGCCCTCGCACATCGAGCGCGCCGACGCCGTTTTCAACCTGCAGCGCGTGGCCCTGCTGCTCCATGCCCTGCAGCACGGCGACTACAACCTGCTGCGCGAGGCGACGCGCGACCGCTGGCATCAGCCCTTTCGCCAGCCGCTGGTTCCAGGGCTGGAGCGCGCCTTGTCGCTGAACCATCCCGATCTGCTGGCGGTGTGCCTGAGCGGATCCGGGCCGTCGGTGGTGGCGCTGGCGCAAAGGAATTTGCACCGCGTTGCGCGTTTGCTGTCGGATTGTTACCAGCGCCAGGGGATTGCCCACGGCGTCCGCCTGCTGCGCGCCCACCAGTGCGCCAAGCACAACGGCAGCGGCGCCATCCGGTATTTTCCCTCGCTTGCCGTTACGGCTCCGGTGGCCGGTGGCCGGTAATCGGTGAATCGGAGTGGACAGCAAAAAAACGCGTACGAGCAGAGGGAAAACTCTGTGCAGCCGTGGAACTGTCCCACTCAAGCCAAAAGCGGGCTTGAGTGGGCCACCCCCGAGTGAGTGCTGGGTCGACGGGACATCCCCACATTAGCTCGCTGCGCTCGCAAATGTGGGCCACCCGACCACTGAATGGATACAGCTACTCGGGAAGCGCTCTAGCGAATCCCGCCGCTCCGCGGCTGTCGAGCTGCTTTGCCTGCGTCTGGGGAGCAAGCGTTTGCGGGCGGCGGCGGGGATGTCGAGTGGTTTGGCGCCGCCGCCCGCTCCCGGTCTCCTTTGCCGTCCGGTGCGAGGAATGCGACCGGTCCTCAACCGGGGCCGGAGGCCGAGTCCTGCACGGTTCGCGTGGTCCCAACTTCTGCGGTGAGTGTTCGACACCAACCGCTGGGCTTCCGCGGCGGCATCCCCAACCGCCGCGGAAACCGTGGTTCCCGGGTAATGGCGCACTTACTAGATGAACGCCAGCTTGAAATCCAGTTTCATCTTGTCCTCGGGCCAGATCTTCGCGCTGGTGCGTTGCTCGCCCGGGTAAACGGGCGTGCCCGCGATTTTGTCGATTTCCAGCTCGAGGAAGTTGAATTCGGTCAGCTTGTACTTGCTGATGGTGTCCACCGGCAGCAAGACCGCCAGGCCGGACTCCTTGGCCGTTTTCCACTCAAACGGTTCGTTGGGGGTGGCGACCTTCTGCCCGTCGGGGCCGTAAACAGCCAGCAGGTTTCCGGAAACCAGATCGCCGGGCTTAACCTTGTGGCCTTCATACACCTCGTCCGAGAGATGCCACCACAGGGCCCGCTCCCCGGTTCGCAGATAACCTCTGACGATCATGGGGTCGAAGCCACAAACCCCCACACGGCATATTTCCGCCATGCGTATCCTCCTTCCAAAGCGGTCAGGCCTTGACTATCCTCAGCGACTGCCGCAGTTCTTCCACCTGCACGCAGCAGAACTCGACAAAGCCCTGCAGTTCGCTTTCGCTGAGGTACTGGCACTCGAATAACCGTCGCGTGTACGGGAAGGTGTGCGTCTGGACCTCTTCCCAGAAGTCGTCGGCCAGATGCTCGTCCTGCCCGCCGGGCGATGCCGCCTGCCGATAGCTTTCCTTCCAGGCGAGCACCATCCCTTTCAAGGCTTCCAGTTCCTTGCGTACTTCTTCGTCCATAGGCCCCCCGCAGTCTAGTGGTGCGCAGTCGCCTTTTCCGCCACCGCCCTCACCGGACTGGCTTCGTGGGCATAGCAATCACGGACCACGTTGGCCTCCGTGACGCACCAGTAGAAGGGCCAGTGGATCTTCATGCACCAGCCGATCAGGTCCGCCGGAGGGAAGCTGGAGCCTTTCAGCACCGGTTTCAAGTGCTTGCACTGCCAGCACTTGTGATCGGTCTGCTTCTCCGGGACGAGGACCGTCGCCAAGAACTCCTCAGGTGTCAGTTTCGGCATGCGTCCTCCTTTACCATTCCTTCACTTCGCCGCGCTTGATCTTCTGTTGGTACTCCTCCCACACCTCGGGTGAGAGCTTCTGAACTTCCCACTTGAAACCGAAGCTCCCGGCCACGCCGGCGCTGGGCGGCTGTGGACGCCAGCCCCGTACCGGCTTACCCCGGATGCTGAACTTCACCATGTCGGCCTTGCCCAGGTAGATATGCCGGGGCAGGCACTGATACGGCCGGGTGCGGCCCTCGATCCCGGGCAGGTACGAGCGGTAGCCTTCCAGCGGCTTGTCCGCGTACAGCGGGCTGATGTCCGGCTTTTCCCCGGGCTTCTCGTTGGGCCCGTCGTACATATGTCCCTGGATCATGTGGATGTAATACACGGTGCCGCACTCGGCGCAGTTGGTCTTCCCCTTCCAGTTCCAGAAGCAGTAGGGGTCGAGGTAGTTGACGGTGTTGCAGGTCTTACCTCCCACTTGTTTCTTGCACCAAATGATATCTGCCACGGCCACCTCCTTATATCCAGCTCTTGGCATACCAGTCTTCGATCGTCTTGATCGGGTAGCCGAGCATTTCG
>Ga0315268_10003814_pt1 | contig 16503 bp, 10 predicted proteins | sample C1_top_MG_FD_204535 | JGI IMG/M metagenome (GOLD analysis project Ga0315268, IMG submission 204535) | Sediment microbial communities from Yellowstone Lake, YNP, Wyoming, USA - C1_top | ecosystem: Environmental > Aquatic > Freshwater > Lake > Sediment | place: USA: Wyoming | collected 2017-08-01
AACTATTTCCTCTAGCTTTCGGGCGACGAGGTAGACGCCGCCGGCGAAAAGCATTAACGCAATCGCGGCCAACGCCCAGAAAGTCAAGTCCTGGCCCCTCTGGATAACCCTCAATTCAGCCGCCTCGCCCGGAGTGAGCGTCAATTCAGCGGTTTTCGTAGCGCCCGCGGCATTAGTGAAAACCACTACGTACCTTCCGCGAACAGGCGGCGAAATCACGCAGTCCGCCGAATAAGTTGTTTCATTACCATTACTATTCTGTTCAGTCAACTCGCAGTTGCACAAGCTCTCGCTGTTTTCAGTAGGCGAGTCGCAAGTAACCCCAGTAATCGGCTGATCCGACGAAACCATTGCACTAGCGCGCGTCTGCACGTTCTCCAGAATAACTGACGGCGAAGTCGCCAAGTCGCTTACTGAAATATTGGCTTCAGCCTGCTGCGGCGCACCCAGGCTCTCCAACAAACCCGTTGAAGCCGGCGAAGCGCCTTCAGGAGCGCCGGCGACTGTTGCAGGCGTCGGCGAAGGAGTTGAAACCGTTGCCACAACCGGCTGCGAAACAACCACGTTGCTTGGCGAGTTGGAACAGGCTACGTCGTTCAACCTTGCGCCGGCAGTAAACCTCCCCGCACTCGGGTAAGCGCACGAACCGCGGCACGCTCCGCCAGAACAGGAAACGCCGGTTGCGTCGCGGCCGTTTCCGCATTGAATTGACGCCGAAACGCTTGAACCGAAGTTGGAGTAGTCAACGCTCACCAAAATCGCGCCCGTAGACCCGCTTGCTCCGCGAACCGAGCACGACGGCAAAGGCGTAGGCGAAGGCGTCGCAGTAACCGTTGGCGCAGCAGTAGGCGCCAAGCTTATGACAACGTTGTTAGGCGAATTGGAACAAGGCACGGCATCCACTCTGCCGCCCGCCGTAAAACGGCCTGCCGAAACATAAGTACACGAAGCGCTGCAGGTTCCGCCAGCGCAGGACGCGCTTGAGTCGGCGCCAGTACCACACGTTACTAATGCGCTTGAAACCGAAGCAAAGTTTGAGTAGTCAATAGTAACCGTCAACGCGGTTCCAACTTGTCCGGACGCGGACCTGACGCTGCACGACGGCGGCAACGGAGTAGGCGTCGAACCCCCAGCCGTCGCGAAAGTAGAATCACCCGAAACGCCGGTATTGCCTGCGGCGTCAGTGCAATTTATCTGATAGTGATAAGTCGTAGCAGCAGAAAGACCAGTCAAAGTCATAGATGTTCCAGTTGTAGTACTGGATCTGCTTCCGTAGGCAGAAGACAAGCCATAGTTAACGAAACAAGTCGAAGGCTCACTAACACTCCACCTAATAGTAGCACCATCTGAAGTTGGAGTAACCGAACCAGGAGTTACTACCGGCGGAGTAATATCTCCTCCACTAACGGTTACAGCAGCAGTTCCGCAGTCCTCTCTATTCTCACTAACGTCGCATGAGCCAAAAACGATGCGAGCCGTAGCAGTTTTAGGGCCAGAGGTTGCATAGTTACAGCCGAAGCTAGTCACGCCCGGAACTGGACCCGGGTCAATACGAGACCATACCGCCGTAGTCGAAGTGTCGCAAATATACTCTAAACGACAGAAGTCACCACTCGGAATAGAGTTTACTGAAACACTAAGAGTCTCAGAGGTACCAATAGTCGCAGAGTAACTATTAGGCGTGAACGAACAGCTTGCCGCGGCAAAGCCGACTACGGCCAACAATGCAAACAAGCCAAATACTAAGCGCATAGTCTGCTTATACACCGCCAATTGTTTTTAAGCTTCTTTTTCAGCGGCAAAAACCACTGCTTAGTAGTTAACTACCAATCAATAGTAACAATTAAATAAGCTGGTTGAGCGTATTATAGTGGTGGGTTAATGGGTTTGCGTAAACTGGCGGCAACAGCACTACTATTACTAGTTTTATTTAACTTGGTCAGCGCGCCTGTTCCGCGCATGCCAACAATAGCCGAACGCTACTGCCTAAATTCGCCGTTCGCTTCGCATCCCGCGTCGTGGTACGCAGTTGCGAGCCAGATAGACTCTTTTGAACCCCCCGTAATCAACAGCCCCGCTACGGGCTCTTCAATTGACTATGAAAGCCAGCCCATTAACTTGAACGTACTAGTACACGGCAGAGCCGCCGGCTACTCCGTCGCCGTCCAAGAAAGCACATTAACTACTCAACTCGGCACTGCGTTAAACAACTCGGCTACAATCTTCGCACTGCCCTCTCTTGCAGCGGGAACGCACTCCCTGCAAGTCCAAGCAACTGCTTCGCTGCAGTTATGCGGCTTGCACCACTCAAACACCGAAACAAGCCCCCTCTCGCTCACGATAACCAAAAGCACGCCAACACTAACAATCACAATAACTCCCTCCACAACCGTCTCTCCCGGAACAGAAACCCACGCAACCTGCACCAGCTCCACTCCGCAAGCAACACCGCAACTACGCCGCGACGGCACGCCAGCGGCAAACCCCGATGTGGCCGCGCTGCCCCTTGGAACCTATGAATACACTTGCAGCGCAGCGGAAACACAGAACTACACCAGCGCCTCCGCAACACCGGTGACCTTGATAGCCGACACTCGCACGCCAACCACGACTACAGTCACGATAAACGGCGCCGGTGCCGACGCAAGCGTCCCCTACGGAGATGCGGCAGTCCTAGCTGCTTCAACGAGCGCAGGCAGCGTAGCCCTCTACTTAAACGGAACTTCTATTACAAGCCCATCAACGCTTACTCTTGCGGCAGGCACTTACAACGTTACCGCAATCAACTTCGGCGACGCAGACCACTTTGCTTCAAGCGCAACCCACTGGCTGACAGTAAACAAAGCCACGCCAACACTCACGCTTACGGCAACCCCCGCCACCACAGTTACTTACGGCGCGGAAACTACTGTTTCCTGCACTGCTTCAACACCCCAAGTAACTCCCACTCAAACCCGCGACTCGGCGGCTACGTCAAACCCCGAAGTCAGAACGCTTGCAGGCGGCTCTTACGCATACGCATGCACTTCCGCCGCAACACAAAACTATACTCCCGCAACCGCAACTCCATTAACGCTTATAGTAAACCGCGCGGCTACTACTACAACGCTTACGATAAACGGCGTCGACGCGGACCAAACAATCACGTACGGAGCGCCGGCAACGCTGGCTGCAAGCACCAGCACAGGCAGCCTAACTCTTTACGTAAACGGAACACCCGTAACCAACCCAACTACTCTAACCCTCGCCGCAGGCAGTTACAACGTCACGGCAACAAACGCCGGCGACGCAAACCACTCTGCCTCCACCGCAACGCACTGGCTCACCATAAACAAAGCAACGGCAACCCTGGCGCTAACGCTCAACGGAGCAGACGCAGACCAAACAATAGACGCCGGCACGACTGCGAACGTCCGCGCAAGCCTATCAACCACCGGCAATGTTCAAATAACCGAAAATGCCGCCGTTATAGCAAGCGGCCCCTCGCCGCAAACAATTGCAAGAACGCCTTCAGTCGGAACCTACAACTACACAGCAACCTACGCAGGAAACACAAACTACACTACTGCAAGTGCAAGCCACGTCCTCACAGTCAGGGACTTGACTGCACCAACAGTCAGCGGCTTGGCTTGGACTTACGCAAACGGTTCCATGGGCACAGCTGGCTCAATTACTTGGACAACTGACGAAAACGCCAACTCAACAATCTACTACGGAAACACAAGCGGCTCCTACACCAGCACACTAAACAACGCCAGCTTCACCATCAACCACAACCAAACGCTCGCAAACCTAGACGCCAACACAACCTACTACTACCTAATCCAATCCTGCGACTCAACGGCAAACTGCGCAAACACAACCCAAAACACCCTCACAACTCCACCCGCGTTTGAACTAATTGCTTCAACAGGACTCGATTCTAATATACAAGCAATAACCAGTTTCAACGGCCTTCTTTACATTGGAACAAATACTCCTTCCAGCGGACACGGCAGGATACTCACCACATCAGATGGAATAACGTTTACGCCGGCCTATACTGCCAGCGACAGAAGAATAAATACTTTCGGCGTTCTCGATAGCAAGCTTTATGCCGGCACCGGCAGCACGTACGGTCAATTACTGCGCAGAAACACCGACGGCAGTTGGACCAATCTCGTTAACTTTACTGCCGAAAAAAGAATTGAAGCAATTGCCGAGTACTATTACGCTCCAGACGGAATTACCTATCGCTACCTAGGAATGTGGAACGGCACCACGACTGGCACGCAAGCACACATTTACTACAATCCCGACACGTGGGGCACTGACGCAGTATGGGATGTGTACGCCACGCCCTGGGTCAACAAAGTAAACAGCTTCGCAGTATTCGGCGACCAAATATACGCCGGACTTAACAGCGTCGGCTGGGAAGATATGTGGTGTAACAAAGGATACCTACTCGGCTGCACACCCTACCGCGGAACAGACGCGCGCGGAATGGCATGGATGCGCCTTGCGAAATACAACGACAGCATTCTAACTGAAGCAAGTCAGTTCGTGCCCGCCCTGTTTCAAAACACTTCCGACACATTAAACTGGAATGACACCATGCCCTACAACCCAGACGCGGCAATACTGTCAATCGGAAAATGTGGACCGAATATATACGGCGTAGTAAGCGTTTCAGGAGGTGCCTACACTATATATAAAAACATTGATGGGGCCGCTATGTGGAAAGCAATATACAGCGGGATTGGAGCAATTCCCGTGCTTGCTGAATACAACGGAAAAATATACTTCGGCAGCTCCAACGCAGGAGGAACGCAGGGCTACCTACTCCGCTCAACGTAAGGTGGGTTAATGGGTTTGCGTAAACTGGCCGTAACAGCGTTACTGTTACTATTTTTAGTCAACCTAGTGAGTGCGCCGACTCCGCGTATGCCTTCAATAGCCGAACGCTATTGCCTCAACTCTCCATTCATGTCACACCCGGCTTCATGGTACGCGCTCGCAAGCCAGATAGACACGTTCGCACCCCCAGTAATCAACGCGCCCTCTAACGGTTCGACTTTCGACTACGAAACCCAGCCAATAGACCTGGAAATCCTAGTAAGGGGCAACGCCGCCGCGTACGGCGTAGCAGTACAAGAAGCTGCTACAACCACTCAACTCGGCATCACAAACAACTCGGCAACAACGCACTTTCCGCTGCCCTCGCTAGCAGCTGGCGCGCACTCGCTGCAAGTGCAAGCAACTGCCTCGCTGAGCCTCTGCGGCCTCAGGCACTCGCGCACTGAAACAACTCCTTTGTCGATCACGATAACCAAAAGCACGCCAACGCTAACAATCACGATAACTCCTTCAACGACCGTCTCCCCCGGAACGGAAACGCATGCAACCTGCACCAGCTCAACTCCCCAGGCAGTTGCTCAACTCCGCCGCGACGGCAGTCCTGTAACAAACCCCGACGTTGCCGCGCTGCCGCTGGGAACTTACGAATACACTTGCGCTTCCATTGAAACGCAGAATTACACCAGCGCAACTGCAACGCCGGTAACCCTAATCGCCGACACCCGCGTTCCCACAACCACGGCGGTTACAATAAACGGCGTTAGCGCTGACGCAACCATTACTTACGGAGAAACTGCGGCACTGGCCGCAACAACCAGCGCAGGAAGTTTAGTGCTATACTTAGATGGAACGCCAGTAACCAATCCAACCACGCTAACTCTCGCCGTAGGCACTTACAACGTTACTGCAATCAATGCCGGCGACGTGGACCACTTTGCTTCAAGCGCAACTCACCGGCTTACAGTAAACAAAGCCACTCCAACGCTTACGCTTACCGCAACGCCGGCCACCACCGTCACGTACGGCGCGGAAACAACGGTTTCATGCACTGCTTCAACGCCGCAAGTAACGCCGGCACTAACCCGCGACTCAACGGCAACAACTAACCCCGAGGTTAGAACCCTCGCGGGCGGCTTCTATGCTTATGCTTGCACGTCGGCCGCAACGCAGAACTATACCGCGGCAACCGCAATTCCACTCACGCTCACAGTAAACCGCGTGGCGACTACCACGACGCTTACGATAAACGGAGTAGAAGCAGACCAGACAATTAGCTACGGAACTCCGGCAGCGCTGGCTGCAACAACCAGCGCAGGCAGCCTGACGCTCTACTTAAACGGAACCGTCATAACCAACCCGTCTACGTTAACTCTCGCGGCAGGCAGTTATAACGTCACGGCAACAAACTCCGGAGACGCAAACCACTCTCCCTCCACGGCAACGCACTGGCTGACAATAAACAAAGCAGCGACAACCCTAATGCTTACTCTAAACGGAGTAAACGCGGACCAAACAATAGACGCGGGCACGACCGCGAACGTCCGCGCAACCCTCTCAGTTGCGGGCAACGTTCAAATAACTGAAAACGCGGCGGTCATAGCAAGCGGCCCCTCGCCGCAAACAGTTGCAAGAACGCCTTCAGTCGGAACCTATAACTACACCGCAACCTTCGCAGGAAACACGAACTACACTGCTTCAACCGCAAGCCACTTACTGACAGTCAGGGACTTAAACCCCCCGATATTAAGCGGCCTAGCTTGGACTTACGCAAATAGAAGCATGGGCACGGCTGGTTCAATAACTTGGACAACTGACGAAAACGCCAATTCCACCATCTACTACAGCAACACAAGCGGCGCATACACCAACACGCTAGCCAACAGCACGTCAAGCGCCACTCACAACCAAACCCTCGCAAACCTAGACTCCAACACAACCTACTACTACCTAATCCAATCCTGCGACGCAGGAGGAAACTGCGCAAACACCACCCAAAACACCTTCACAACTCCGCCTGCTTTTGAACTAATAACATCAACAGGATTAGACCGAGGCATCAATTCGCTATACTCGTTCGATGGACGGCTTTACTTAGGAACCTATGCAGGAATCGGCGGACACGCAAGAATACTAACGACTTCAGATGGAATAAGTTTCACTCCCCTATACAACGCAAGCGATAGAATGATAACAACTTTCGGAGTTCTAGGCGGCAATCTCTACGCTGGAACTGGCGCGGTATACGGCCAGTTGCTTCGCAGAAACACGGATGGAACTTGGACTAACTTAGTAAACTTCACTGCCGAAAAAATGATCACCGCAATTGCCGAGTACTACTACGCTCCGGACGGAATTACTTACCGCTACTTAGGCATGTGGAACGGCACCGGAAGCGGCACTCAAGCACGCATTTACTACAATCCCGACGTATGGGGCACCGACGCAATATGGGGCATCTATGCCACGCCCTGGGTCAACAGAGTAAACTCTTTTGCAGTACTAGGGGATCAAATATACGCCGGCCTTGACAGCGTTGGCTGGGAAGACACCTGGTGCAACAAAGGATACCTGCTAGGCTGCACACCCTACCGAGGAACCGACACACGAGGGACGGGGAAGATGCGCTTAGACCTATATAACGCAAGCATATTGCTAGAAGCAAGTCTTTTCGTTCCCGCTACTTTTCAAAACACTTCAGACGCGCTCACTTGGAACGATACTTTCTATGACTCCAGCGCACTTATGGCTTGGCACGGAAACTATGGTTCAAAGGTTTACGGAGTAGTATCTGTATCCGGAGGGTATTATTCAATATACGAAAGTAAAGACGCGGGCGCTACCTGGAAAAAAATATACGCTGGCAGCGGCAGTGTTCCGGTGTTCGCGGAATACAGCAACAGGCTGTACTTCGGCAGCTCTGATGTTGCGGTTACGCAAGGACTTCTCTATCGTTCTACTTGAGGGTTGACGGGATTGCGTAAAACCATCTCAATCGTTTTACTACTCGTAATAGCAAGCGGCTTGGCAACGGCAATCGTCCCGCGTATACCAACAATAGCCGAACGCTACTGTTTGAACTCGCCCTTCGCGTCACGCCCAAGCGCGTGGCACGCAATGGCCTCTCAAGTGCTTGAATTCAATCCACCCAGCATAACTTCAAGCCCGAGCGTTGACTACGAAAGCCAACCCACAAGCATACACACGCTGACTATCGGAACAATGTCTGCTTACGAAATGTCGCTGCATGAAGGAAGCACCGACACGCCTCTCGGCACAGCACAAAACAACACAGAAACCACCTTCAACCTGCCCATCCTGCCCGCCGGCGTCCACGCTCTTGAAGCAACAGCGACCGCCTCACTGCACTTATGCGGCCTGCGACACTCCGCAAGCCAAACAACTCCCTTCTCTATAACAATAACAAAAAGCACGCCACGCCTCTCAATAACAATCAACCCCAACACAACCGTCTATCCAAGCACCGAAACACGCGTTGAATGCACGTCCTCAACAACTCAAGCAACCCCGCAACTAACACGCAACGGCACTCCCGTAACAAACCCCGACATCGCAATGCTGCCGTCAGGAAACTACGAATACGCATGCACAACCCTAGAAACACAAAATTACACTAGCACAACCACAACCGCAACACTCGCCATACTCGACTTTGCTGCCCCCGCGGCAAGCGGCTTGACGTGGAATTACGCAAACGGATCAATGGGCACCGCAGGAGCAATCACCTGGACAACCGACGAAAACGCCAACTCAACCCTCTACTACGGAAACACAAGCGGCACATACACCCGCTCCTCAACAAACGCGGCAACGGCAACAAGCCACAACCAGCCGCTGTCCAACCTGGACGCAAACACAACCTACTACTACCTAATCCAATCCTGCGACGCAGGAGGAAACTGCGCAAACACGAGCGAAAACTTATTCGTTACTCCTGCTCCGTTTGAAAGAGTTCAAATTGCCGGCAAGTACGTGTCGGCCCTGAAAAGCTTTGGCAGCGTGCTCTACCTCGGAACCGACGATGGTGTTGGCGGAAGGGGCGGCATCTACACGACGGTCGACGGCAGTACACTAAATTGGGTGACTAACGTAAGCGATCGGAGAATACAGACTTTCGGCGTTCTTGACGGCAACCTCTACGCAGGAACGGGAAGCACTTACGGCCAGTTTTTCCGCAGAAACACGAACAGCACTTGGACCAATCTAGTCAACTTTACTAACGAGAAACAAGTCGAAGCAATTGCTGAGTACTACTACGCTCCCGACGGGATTACTTACCGTTACCTGGGAATGTGGAACGGCACCGCAAGCGGCACGCAAGTCAACATTTACTACAATCCAGATGTTTGGGGCACCGATGCAATATGGGGAATATACGCAACACCTTCGGCAAATAGAGTAACCTCTTTCGCAGTACTCGGAGACCAGATCTACGCCGGCTTGCAAAGCGTAGGCTGGGAAGACACTTGGTGCAACAAAGGATACCTGCTAGGCTGCACACCCTACCGCAGCAGCGACAGCCGAGGAACCGGAAGAGCTAATTTCGTTAAACACAACGAAACTAACGTCGTAGGAGCTTACTCTTACTTACAATTCGTCGGCCAGAACACCAGCAACATGAACAACTGGCAAGACACTCTGACGTTCGCCTCCGCCCCCAGCTCGGTAACTGCCGGAAACGCTGTTGAAAAAGAGTATCTGGCAACATCAACCGGCGCAGGAGGATACGACTTGTACCAGAGCAGCGACGGCGGCGCCACTTGGAAAAAAATATATTCCGCTCTAGGCGCCATGCCTAAAGTCGAAGAACACGGCGGCAAAGTGTACATAGGAACCTCCAACGCAGGAGGAACGCAGGGCTACCTGCTACGCTCGACTTAATTTTTTTCTTTAAACTTTTTTTTTTCACTTCCGTCGCGCATTTAAAGCGCGGCCTCCTTTTTTCCGTAAGTGATTTTCAAATGGCGGAGCAAGTAGTTTTAGTCGACGAAAAAGACAATCCCGTTGGCTTGGAAGAGAAGATGAAGGCCCACGAAGAGGCAAAGCTGCACCGCGCGTTCTCGATTTTCGTCTTCAACTCAAAGGGAGAAATGCTTTTGCAGCAGCGCGCGAAGTCAAAGTACCACTCGGGAGGCTTGTGGACTAACGCGTGCTGCAGCCACCCGCGCCAAGGCGAGTCAGTTGAAGGCGCCGCACACCGGCGTTTGAAGGAAGAAATGGGCTTCGACTGCCCGTTGAAAGAAGAATTCAGTTTCATCTACAAAGTAAAACTCGACCACGGGCTCACCGAACACGAGTTCGACCACGTTCTAATCGGAAAGTACGACGGAAAAATAGCGCCCAACCCCGCGGAAGCAGACGGCTTCAAGTGGACCGGCGTGGAAGAATTGAAGAAAGACGCCGCAGCCAATCCCGCGGAATACACTGAGTGGTTCAAGATTGCGTTGAACGAAGTGCTTTCGCGCCGCAAGTGAGACTAAAGCACGTTGAGGAGGTTGACGCCGCTTGCCTCGAGTTTGTCGAGCTCGGCTTGCGTCTTGTTCACGCGCGCCTGGACGTCGGCTATTTGCTCGGGCTTCAAGTGCTTGAAGCGGCCCTGGAGCTTCAAATAATTCTCGACTGGCTCCAACTGCTTGGGCTTGAAAGTGCGTTTGAATACTCCTTTCTCGATTTCGTACAAGTTCCACATCCCGCTTGCAACTGCCTTGCGCGCCACTTCAACCGTAATGGAAGTGTCGTGGCGCCAGCCCAACTGGCAGCCGGCGAAAACGGTAATGAGCTTGAATCCGTTTATTGTCTTGGCTTTCTGCAGTTTCTTCTGCAAGTCAGCCGGATAAGCTATTGACGCGGTTGCGGCGTAGGGAATGCCGTGCGCCGCGCCTATGAAAGACAAGTTCTTTTTCCACTCCGACTTTCCTCCGACTTCCTGCGGCGAAGTAGTAGTCGCAGCGTACTTCGGAGTAGCGCCAGAGCGTTGTATTCCCGTGTTGTGGACTACTATTCCATCTGCAACGAAATTGTGTTCGTCCGCAACCCTCAAGTCAAGCGTTGGCTCGTTGCCAACGAGTTTCTTGTAAGTAACTTGCTCGGTGTCGAAGTGCTTGTTTTCAACCAAAAAGTTCTGGTAACGATACTGGTTCGCGTACTTGGAGGTGTTCCAAGGCTGGCGTTTGCTGAAGCAAACATACGCGCAAACTGATTCTTTCAAGAGCAGGCGGCCGGCGCACTCCGTTCCCGCCGGCGTTATTAAGGGATGGATTTTTCCAACTCGATAACCCATCGTCTGGAGCAGCAGCCTCAGTCTTTTAACCAAGTCAAGGCTTGCCGAAGCGTACCTGAGGCTCTCGCCAAAGGCGTAGCCGTCAGACTGCATGAGACCGCTCAAAAACGCTTCTTTTTCGTCGTTTGGCAGCGTGAAAACCCAGCTCGGAATTGTCTTATTTTTGGCGCCGTGGCCGAATCCAAGCGAGTCAATAAAGCGTACTAGGTTCACCGACCCGGTCATGACATAGTACTTGTCAGTCGAAGTTGGTTGAATGCCGAAGAGTTTGGCCTGCAGTTCGATTAAGCGCTCTCGTTCTTTTGTGCCGGCCGGCAACGCGAAGCCGGTCTCCGCGTGGTCCAAGCGAGTCCACCCGTCTCCCAAGTACAGCCCGAGGTATTCCATCAAGTCCGAGCTGGACTTTAAGGGCAAGGAAATGGATTTTATTTTGTTGACTTTATAGTCGCCGAGTTTCGAAGCCTTGATTGGATTGAATATGTACGGCTTGTTGCCCACAGAGTTTTTGAGCGTTATAACGTAGTCGCCGACTTCCACTTGTTCCAGCGTCTTCCAAACGAATTCGTTTGCATGGCCGCGGCCGTTTCTCTTCAAAACCAGGAACGGGTGGTTGGAAGTTGCTTTAATCGAGTGATGGAGAGTGCCGAGTTCATACACTGGCTTTACGCCGTTGTTGAATACGCCGGTGCACCTCTTGAGAACCAAGTCGTGCGTTTTCTGGTTGAACGCGTAAACGAGGTTGCCTACTTTGACTTCAGTTATTGGCTTCAGGCCGTCTGCAGTCATTATCAGCGAGGAAGTGCTCAAGCAGTTTTCATACGCTTCGTTGTCGTAACAGCAGTAAATCATGTCTTCGTTGCGCTCCATTGCGCCGCTCAACGCTCCGAATCCAATGTCGTAGGAAGCGCCGTCGCCGCCTATTCCAACCGCAACTCCTTTTTTGCCGAGTTTTTTCAACGCCCGCGAAACGCCGGAGGCAACTGCGGGAACGTTTTCGAACAAACTGTGGATTACGGGAACGTTCCACGCGTCGTCGGGATAGCCAGTCGAAACGACTTCCATGCAGCCGGTTGCGAGTGAAACGACTGCTTCGTCTCCCAATCCCCGCAGTATCATGTGAATCGCTATTGCGGAGCCGCAGCCGCTGCACGCGCCGTGGCCCTTGAGGAACAACGGCTTTGGTTCGATTTTTCCCATAAACAATTACCTTAAAGCCAGGCCGCGCCGGTTTCTCCTTGAGTCAAGCGTTTTACTGCGGACTCGATTGCCTGCGTGGGAACGTCTTTTCCGCCTAAGCCGCACACGCAAGACAAAATCGGCAGGCAGGCCTTTTGTTCGAAGAGCGCTTCCTTGACGTCGTGGGCCAACGCGCCTTGGTTTCCTTCTGCCGCGTCTTTCTCCAAGATCACTACCCCTTTTTTGCCCGCCAGCGCGTCTGCAACCAGTTTTTTCGGGAAGGGACGGAAGCACTTCAAGCGCAGCAAACCCACTTTGACGCCTTGCTTCCTGAGTTTTTCGACGACTACTTCGGTTGTTTCGGCGAGGCTCGACATTGTTAAAACAATCCATTCCGCGTCGTCCATGAACATTTGCTCGCATAACGCGAATTGCTTGCGGCCGAATTTCTTTTCGAAGTCGGAGGACGCTTTTTCTATTGACGGAAAAACGTTCAGGAAGTCGGCGTACTGGCCTTGCTTGTAATCCTGGAAAACAGCGGGGCCGGCGAAAGCGCCGAACAACTTGGGGTCGGAAACGTCGAGAGAATCCTTTGGCTTGAACGCGGGAAGGAACGAAAGCGCTTCCTCCTTGGAAGGAACGTCGACCGGCGAGACTTCATGGGTCAAGTAAAACCCTTCGAAGCAAACCATTACCGGAATCAAGTTTTCTTCAGCAATCCTGAAGGCGTAAACGAGGGTGTCGACGGCTTCCTGCTTGTTCTTGCAGTACAACTGGATCCAGCCAGAATCCCGCTGCGAAATGGCGTCGCTCCAGTCGTTCCAAATGTTCAGCGGAGCTCCGATTGCGCGGTTTGCGACCACCATTACGATCGGCAAACGCAGTCCCGACGCATTGTACAGCGCTTCGGTCATAAGCAACAAGCCCTGGGAAGACGTTGCAGTAAACGCCCTTGCGCCGGCCGCGCTCGCGCCAATTACGGCACTCATGGCCGACAACTCGGACTCTACTGGAATGAATTCAAAGCCGTGCTGCGGCCTAATTCGAGAAAGCTCTTCCGGAATCACGGTCGAAGGAGTAATGGGATAGGCGGCGACTACGTCGATGCCGCAGTTTGCGGCAGTGTGCGCCATTGCCTTAGATCCTGAAATGATTTGGACGGTCATGAAAACCAGTTTAGGCCACTATTTGGGTTTCTCTTTTTTTAATGCTTGTTCTTCGCCGAGTTTTTTCCAGTCGTACTTGGGCCTGAGTTCCTTCAACACCGCGTCAATGTCGTTGATCACTTCCTTGGTTGACGCGTTTTGGGGCTCGAACGAAACTTCCGTCAGCACGTCCTTTGCCTGCTGTTTCTTGAGCGGCGTTTCAGCCACCACCATGCGCACCGGAACCACTATGGACTCTTCTTTCTTAGCGGGCGCGGCCGACTTCAAAACAAATTTTTCTTCAGGCACGCCGGGCCTAATAACGGGCTTCTCGTCTTCGACCACTATTATCCTCTTTGTCGGCACTTTAAGCGGCTCGCGCTCGGGCACTTTCTTCAGCATGCGTTCCGTCGTTTCCTTCCTCCTGCGCTCTTCCTCCTGCTTGATTTTCTTGCGCGCGGGCGCAGTGTAATAGAAAGTCGCCGCCAGAATGGCGGGAATGCACAAAATAGCCATTACCAGGAAAACCAAGTCCCAGTTCATTGGCTCGGCCGGGGGAACAGGCGTCGGCTCGGGCGTGATAACGGCGGGCGGCGCGCTGGTCGCGTTAAAACCGATTTTGAACGAAACAGTCTGCGGCTCGAGCCGCTCGTCGGAATCGGCAAGCATTACCTTCAGCAAGTACGAGCCGTTGGCGTAGTAAGGCGCGTCGAAGTATACGACTAGAAAAGAGTCCTGCGTTCCCTGGCGGACGGTCCAGCCGCTTGGCTTGAACGACTCTACGGGAAGCACGTAATCCCACTTCTTTCCGCTTCCGGCGTCGCGCGAGAAAGTCAACGGAATTTCCGCGCCCCCCGTGAAAGAACCGAGGTCGACGAGCGACTGGGGGTCGGTGGAAGAAACGACTTTGGCTACCGGCGACACGACCGAAACAGTCGTCGCGGAAGCAAGGCAGGCGAAGAACAAAAGCAGCGCGAGGGTTTTTCGCAAGCGCCTCACTTCTCGCTTTGGGACGAAATTGCTTTGAACGGGCATTCCTTCATGCAGATGAGGCAGCCCTTGCAGTAGTCGTAGTCCACTTTAGCGCCTTCCGCGGCGACTTCAATGCAGTAGTCCGGGCAATAGGTTTCGCAAATGCCGCACTTCGTGCACTTGCTCAAGTCCACTACAGGACGCACGGACTTCCACGAACCCGTCTTGTTTCGCGTGCCGGGCTTTACAACCAAGTCCATGACATCCCTAAGCGAAACGAACTTTAAATACGTTGGCGCACAAAACACTTCGCTCGGTGCTCGCAATGGAAATCAAGGCAATTCAAGTAAAAATTCCGCCGGAAGCCAACGTAATAGTCGGCGGCTGCAACTTCATTAAAACCGCGCAAGACCTGTACGAAACCCTCGCCGAATCGTCTCCGTCCATTAAATTCGGGCTGGCGTTCTGCGAAGCAAGCGGAAAGCGCCTGATAAGAAGCGAAGGCAACGACGCCGAGTTGACTAACGCAGCTGAAAAAACGGCGCAAGAAATCGGCGCAGGACACTCGTTCGTCGTATTCATGAAAAACGCTTTTCCCGTAAGCGTCTTAAATCGAATAAAGGCAGTCAGCGAAGTAACAACCGTTTACGCCGCAACTGCCAATCCCTTGCAGGTGCTGGTTGCGGAAACGCCGCAAGGCAAGGGAATAGTGGGAGTAGTCGACGGAGAAACTCCGCTGGGAATAGAAAACGATTCCGACAAAAAGGAACGGCGCGAACTCGTACGCAAGTTCGGCTACAAAACATGATGCTCATGAATGAATCCGAGGCAAGAGCGCTGAAGGCGCTCGCGCAAGCAAAGGGCTTTGTTTCAGCAGCAGAAGTAGCGCACGCCGCCAAACTCGATTACGGCGCGCTAATGAGCCTAGCCGCGGGGTTGGAGTCGCAGGGACTCGTCGAAGCAGAGAAAAGCGAGACCGCAGTAGTCGAACTCACTGCCGAAGGAAAATCTTACTCGGAAAAGGGAACTCCTGAAAAACGTCTTGCGCAGGCAGTCCGCAAACTCGGTTCGGCTACTCTCGAGAAGGCGTTCGAAACAGCGGGACTCTCGCCCGCCGAACGCCCGATTGCGTTGAAGTGGGCCAAGCAACGCAACTGGATTGCAATAAAAGAAGGCAAGGCAGAAGCGCTGAAAGAAGAGAAAAGCGCGGTTGACGCCGCGCTGGAAGAACTCGCCGAACACGGCGCAAGAGAATCAACCAAGTTCTCGAAGCCGACGGTGGACGAACTGGTTTCACGAAAACTCGCTCAATGCAAGTCCGAAAAGAAAGTGGACTTGAAAATAACCGCCGCGGGAGTGAAAGCGCTGTCGCAAGCCCCGTCAGCAGGCAAAGTAACCCAACTCACTTCAGAGATGCTTAAGACCAACGCGTGGAAAAACGCTTCATTCAAGGAATACGACGTTTCAACGGTAACCGTCCCGGTTTCAATCGGAGTGCGGCAGCACTACAAGCGCTTCCTCAACCAAATCCGTGAACAACTTGTCGGCCTGGGCTTCAAGGAAGTCCACGGGCCGCTCGTTGAAACCGAGTTCTGGAACATGGACGCCTTGTTCATGGCCCAAGAACACCCCGCGCGCGAAATCCACGACATCTTCCACCTGGCCGAACCAGCGCGCGGAACAGTTGAAGACAAGGCGCTTCTTGCAAGGGTAAAGAAAGCCCACGAGGAAGGCATTGCCGGAAGCACGGGCTGGCAGTACGAATGGAATTCCGAGACGGCGCACAGGCTAGTATGCCGATCGCACACTACTCCCGTAAGCGCCCGCAACCTCGCAAAGAAGCTGAAGCCGCCTGCGCGCTTGTTCTGCATCGGCAAGGTATTCCGGCCCGACGAAATCGATTGGAAGCACTTCATTGAATTCAACCAATGCGAGGGAATCGTTGCCGACGAGGGAATGACCTTCAGGGAACTCTTGGGCTACTTGAAAATGTTTGCGATTGAAATATTCGGCGCAGACGACGCGCGCTTCTACCCTACTTACTTCCCGTTCACGTAACCAAGCGTGGAAATGCAC
>Ga0315268_10003815_pt1 | contig 16501 bp, 10 predicted proteins | sample C1_top_MG_FD_204535 | JGI IMG/M metagenome (GOLD analysis project Ga0315268, IMG submission 204535) | Sediment microbial communities from Yellowstone Lake, YNP, Wyoming, USA - C1_top | ecosystem: Environmental > Aquatic > Freshwater > Lake > Sediment | place: USA: Wyoming | collected 2017-08-01
TGGCCTCGCCGATCGGCAGCGCCATCGCCGCGATTCTCGGACTGCGTTACGCCGTCATGTTGATGCTGATCCCCCAGCTGATCGCGGTCGGCATCGCGCTCTCGATGCGCGAGCCGCCGATCGCCCACAGCTCCGAACAGCGGCACTACCTCGCCGTCATGCGCGACGGGATCAAGCTGTTCGTGGGGTCGGCACCGCTGCGCTTGCTGACCGCGGACCTGGTGCTCGCCAACGTGCCAGCATTTCTGGTCATCTGGACCCACCAGCAGCGCCTGCGTGAGCTGGGGGTCGGCATCTTCTGGTTCGGACTGGTGCAGATGGCGCTCGCAGTCGCCCAGATCGCGGTGCTCAACCTGTTTCAACGCTTCGAGCGCTGGCTCGGGTCGAGCCAGCGCTACCTGGTGTTGAGCGCGCTGCTGCCAGCGGCCTGCTACATCGGGGCCGCGCTGACCGACAACCTGGCCTTGAGTCTGGCGATGTGGATCGTCATCGCCGGAGTTGGTCTGACCCGCGGCACGCTGGTCGAGAACTACATGCACAAGCACATTGCCAGCGAGCACCGCGCCACGGTCATGAGCACGGCCAGCATGTGCAACCGGGCGGTGATGGCCGCACTGATGCCGCTGCTCGGCCTGCTGGTCGACCACCGTGGAGCAACCTGGGCCTTTGCCGCGCTCGGCGGACTGCTTCTGGTCGCCGCCATCTACAGCGCTCTGGCGCGGCACCAGCTGCCTGCGGTGTCAGCACAGCAACCTTGACAGCAGTGTCAGGCTTTTTGACCTGCTGCCGATCGCGTCTGCCGTGACGACCGAAAAACGCTGTCGTTTCGCGCCGTGCACACCTGGCACGCGGCTCGCAAATCCACCCGCCATCAACGCAGGAGGAGGGCGCGATGGTTCGCAAGGAAACGCTGGTGCAGGTGGCCGTGGTTGCGCTGTCCATCGCATTTGCCGCGGTCTGCGTGGCGGTCTACCTGACCCGCGGCAACGTGCGCTGCATCCGGGCCAAGCTGCGGCTCGGCGCGTTGCTGCTCAACCTGAACGGCCTGGTCGCGGCGGCCTCTGGCTGCATCTTCACCCCGACCTGCTACGCGGTGGCGATGAGCGACCAGATGCAGATCACCGACCCGGTGCCGACCTACTCGAACGAGACCGGTGAGGCCGAGATCGCGGTCAACCTGGACGAGCGCACCGAACTGCAAGGCATGGTCTACGAGCGGCAAGCCGAGCACTTCTCCTACCGGATCTGCGCGCGGCCAGCGGTTGCCGTCGACGCCGAGCCAGATACCGACATTGCGGCCGAGACTGCGGCGGTCAACGATGCCTGCGCCGACGCCGCGAACATCGTGGTGCAAGAGGACCTGGTCGCAGCGGACGGCGCGTTCGACCAGTACGAGGAGGCGTTCGCGATCGTGCTCGACCAGGCATTGCCCGCCGGCGACTACACGCTGCAGCTGCACCCGGTGGCCGCTGCCGACCTGCAGCCAGCCACCTGGTCGCACTATCAATACCGGTTGACCATCGCGGATATCGTGAAACCATTGCCCAAATGAAGCTGCCGGCCGTCATCTTCGAGACCACCAGTGCCTGCAACCTAGACTGCCGCTACTGCTACAACATCTGGAAACGGCCAGGTCACGCCAAGGCCGCGCGCAGCTCATATGCGCAGATGATCAAGACGCTACGCCGCCTGTTTTCCGTGGCCGAGGTCGAGCGCATCGCCATGTCGGGCGGCGAACCGTTTTTGTCCGAGCGCTTTGCCGAGGTCGTGCTGTTCTGCCGCATGCAAGGCAAGCAGGTCACCATCATCACCAATGGTAACGCAGCGACCCACGACGACCTCACCCAGCTCAACGCGTTCGGCATCCACGGCTTCGAGCTGCCGTTCCACTCGCCCACACCTGACGCTCACGACCAGCAGACCGGGACCGCCGGCTCGTGGCACAAGGCACGCGCCTCGATCGAGCATCTGCTTTCGATCGGTGCGCCGGTGGCGGGCGTCATCGTGCTGACCCGGGTCAATGCCGCGCTGGTGAGCGAGACGCTGATCGCGCTGCACGGCCTGGGCGTGCGCCACGTGCTGCTCAACCGATTCAACGTCGGCGGCCGCGGCATCGCCGAGGCGCACTGGCTGGCGCCGGATCTGGCCACCATCCAGCAAGCCTTTCGCCAGGCCGATGTGGCTGCGGGTGAGCTCTGCCTCAAGGTTTCGTCCGGCGTCTGCACGCCGCGCTGCCTGGTGGATCCGGCGCAGCACCGCAACATCGCTTTTGCCTTCTGCGATCCCGACCTGGAGCGGCGACCGATCACGATCGACGCTGCCGGCGACCTGCGCTACTGCAACCACTCGCCCGTCGCCATGGCCAACGTCTTCAGCGACGACCTGGAGCATGCCTTCGCGAGCTCGACCTACATCGAGCAGTGGCAGCGCGGCGTACCCAGGCCGTGCCGGAGCTGTGATATCTACCAGAAGTGCTTTGGCGGTTGCCGCGCCGCAGCCGAGCAACTCGGCCTGGGGCTGCTGCATGGCGACCCGCTGCTGGAAAAGATCGAGCAACCACCAGGTTGACGGCGCCGTCGCTGGCGTGGGCAGGGGGCGGGATGCGTTCTTGCAGGACAGCTCTGGCGCTGACGGTCGCGCTCAGCTGCGCCGCGCAGTGTGACGACGGTGATTCGACCGCCACCGACGCCAGCCGCGATGCCGCGTACGTGGTCGACGGCGGCTGCGTGGTGGCGGGTCAGAGCTGCGACCAGATCGGCGAATGCGGCAAGGGCTGCGGCACCAACCAGTCGTGCGTCGACACCTGCGCCACGGCCGGTTGCGAGACCGCGCGTACGGCGTTTGGCGCGGTCAACGACTGCATGATCCCAAAGTGCTGGACCCGCTGCACGAGCGGCTATTCGAGCGACTGCGAGGCCTGCTCGCGGGAGCAGTGCGCGACCGAGTACAACGCGTGCGCAGCCAACCAGTGCCCGCTGGTTTGCGCGCAGCCGCACGACGGTGGCTTCGACGCCGCGCAGCCGCTGCCCGACGCGGCGACGCCGACGCCACTGAGCTGCACTCAGATCTACGACTGCATGGGCGACTGCATCGTCGAGACGCCGCTCTTCTGCACTGACGTCTGCAGTGCCCGCGGTTGCACGGCGGCGCAGAGCGCGCTGCAGGCCATGCTGAGCTGCGCCGATACCAGCTGCTCGGACATTCTGGCTGACGACCGCTGCCTCACCCGTTATTCCACGCCCGAGTGCGAGGCTTGCATCCAGCAGCGCTGCGCTGCGGCGTGGCAGTCGTGCACCGAGGCGGGTTGCTAGGCTTTGCCGCTGCTCGTCCTCGCCGTTGACTGCGCCGAAGCCGGTGCCGCATCGCGCGGCAGGCAGAAGCCAGCCATCACGTAGACGGCAGCCGCGCACAGCAACAGGACGTTGATGCCCCAGGTCATCGACCAGGCGACGCTGACGATCGGCGCCAGCACCGACCAGATGCCGTTGACGCCCCAGGCCCACGGCGCAAAGGAGTGGTCGACGCGCTTGATCTGATCGATAGCGATCGGCATGAACGCGCCGAGGCCGACGCCGAGCGGTAGCACCATGGCGCAGGCGATCGCCACCCGCGCGGCAAACGGCAGGTCGAGCCAGGCCTCGATGTGCGGGAACAGCATCGCGCACTCGATGGCGACGATGGCGGCCACGGCCACGCCGAGGTACCCGACCGAGCGCAGGAGGCGGGCGATGTTGGATGCCAGCAGCGCACCGATGCCTGACGACGCAAGCAGCGCGGCCAGCACCACCGAGACTGCGTAGTTGGGGTGGCCGAGCAGCAGTCCAAGCTTCTGCAACAATCCGATCTCGATCGCCATGTAGCCGAGACCGGTCGCGGCAAAGTAGCAGGCGTAGCGGCGCGTGCCAACCAGCGTGGCGCCGCGCGCGCGCAGCAGGCGCAGCGGTACGCCGACGCAGATCAGCACGACGATGCCGATGAGCAAGAGCAGTACCAGGACGCTGTATTCCATCACCGGGATGGTGGCCCAGACGTACACACTGGACGGAAAGATATGCCACCAGAACGAAAACCGGAAAAAGAACGGTCGGTCGTCGTCGACCGGGGCGATGTCGAACGGGACGCGGGCGATCGCGACAGCCTCCTGGTCCGGGTCGGCCAGCGACAGGAAGTATTCGTAGAAGTTGTTGTCGCCGACCCGCTTGCCGGGCGCGGCGGCCAGCAGGCAGTAGGGATTGGCGTCGGCCCAGGCGGCCAGCCGCTCCACCTCGGTCGGTGTGAAGGGCGTCCGCTTGATCAGGACAGCGACGAAGCGCAGGTCGTTCTGCCCGACGACGGCGATGTGCGCTGCCGGTTGCGCGACCCCGGCGCGGCGCAGGGCGGCGATCGCTGTGGTCAGTACGCGCACCATCTCGCGCGGTGGCTTGTGCTCGAGCCGCATCACCGTGAGCAGTCCCTGGTCCGTGAGGTGAGCGAGGTAACTGTCGAAGGCCTCGCCGGTGTAGAGGTAGCTCTCGGAGAAGACGTTGACCGCGGCTGCGGTCCCGGCATAGGTGTCCACCCCGGACAGCTGGATCAGGTCGAACTTATCGCGTGCGGTGGCGAGGTAATGGCGGCCTTCGCCCAGCACCAGCTCGACCCGCGGATCGTCGACCCAGGGCGCGAAGAAGTCGTGGTAGACGTTGCGTATGATGTTCACGGTCGCGCTGTTGATCTCGACGCCGGTCACGTGGCCGACGCCAGCCGCCAACGCGGTGAGGATGTCGAAGCCGCTGCCGACACCGATGACCAGCGCCCGCGGCTGCGGCACCGACGTCGCCTGGTAGCCCACGCTGTAGATGGTCTCTTCGATGCCGACCAGCGACACCGGGGTCCCGTCGTAGGCGACTGCGTAGTGATAGGCGTAGTTGTTCTGGGTCAACATGTACTTGAAGCGCTTGAGAAAGCTTCGGTTGCCGCCGATCAGCGACGGGTAGGTGAAGTGGTCCGGGTCGGGTGGCTGGTTCGGCCAGACCTCGATATGCGCGATCGCGTCCCACTGCGAATACTCGACCCGCTCGCCGGCAGCGGTGGCTGACGGATAGTGCAATCGCAGCAGTTGATCGCGGCCGAGCGCCAGCACCACCAGCACGAGCGCGCTGACGACGACGGCGATGCGAGTTGGCCAGCGCCGGGGCGGGACGCAGGCGACGACCGCCAGCAAGAACAGCCCGGCGCTGCCGAGAAACGCCAGCTCGACGCCGATGCTGTTTATGGCCGCGATGACCGTGGCCGCGCCCAGGGCCGAGCCCACCATGTCGGCGCCGTAGACGCGCATGGTCGCCAGGCGCGGTGCTGCGAGCAGCGCGCCGAGAATCAGTCCGCAGAAGGTGAAGGGCACGGCAAAGAGCAGCGCGTAGGGGATGCTGCTGCAGAGATCGACGATGAATTGCGGTCGGGATTCCGAAAAGGCGAAGCCGGCATCCGATCGATAGAAGAAGAGCAGGGCCGCACTCGCGCTGAGCGCGAACAGGACTGCGGCGACGGTGAGCAACTCCCGCAGGCGGAGCAGTACCGCATCCAGCCAGCGGCTCAGCACGACGCCGGAGATGGCAAACCCGAGCATGGTGAGCGAGATGACCAGAAACGCGAAGTTGTTGTAGAACTTGGCCGACACGACGCGGTGCACGAGCACCTGGGTGAAGAGCGTGACCGCGGCCGCGGCACAGGCGCAGATCATCGCTTGCCTGTTGCCGATGGGGTCAGGCACCGACGCGCCAGGTCGTTCAGTCGACATCGAGACTCCAGGTGCGGAAGAGTGCGGCATCTTGTCCGATCGGTTCAGCCGTCGCAACGGCGGTCAGCGGCTCTTTGCTGGTGATCGGTGACCGCCTCCCGCGCTATGATGCGTCGCCTTGTGGGGTGCTGACGAAAAGAGGAGCTAACGTGAAAGTCTGTTTCTTTAGCAAAGAGTATCCGCCAAATGTCTACGGTGGCGCTGGTGTGCACATCAACAACATCTCCAGGCAGCTGTCCAAGCTGATGGACGTCGAGGTGCGCTGCTTCGGCGATCAGAAGGTCGACGAGAAGCAGCTCAAGGTGCGCGGCTACGGCGGCTGGAGCCGGATGAGCGAGGGCAGCGAGCCGCGCTTCAACAGCGCGCTCGGCACCTTTTCGACCGGCATGTCGATGGCGCGCGACCACATCGACGCCGACCTGGTGCACTCGCACACCTGGTACGCCTCGCTGCCCGGATTCTTTGCCAAAAACCTGTACAAGATCCCGCTGGTCTGCACCGTGCACAGCATGGAGCCGCTGCGGCCGTGGAAAGAAGAGCAGCTGGGCAACTCGTACCACCTGACGACGTGGATCGAGAAGACCGCGCTCGAAAACGCCGACCGCATCGTGGCGGTGTCGAGCCACTCGCGGACCGAGATCCTCGAGCACTTCAAGGTCGACGAGAATCGGGTCAAGGTGATCCACAACGGCATCGACCTCGACGTCTGGAACTTCAGCCACGAGACCAAGACCCGCAAGGAGTGGGGCATCGAGGGCGACTACATCCTGTTCGTCGGCCGGGTCAGCCGGCAAAAGGGCATGGAGCACCTGATCAATGCGATGAACTACGTCGATCCAGGCGTCACCTGCGTTTGTTGCACCGCGGCGCCTGACACCAAGGAGCTGGAGCAGGAGTACGCGGCCAAGGTCGCGGCGCAACCTCGGGTCAAGTGGATCAACAAGCAGCTCAAGGAAGAGAACTACATCGAGCTGTATAGCAACAGCCGGCTCTTTGCCTGCCCGTCGATCTACGAGCCGTTCGGCATCATCAACCTCGAGGCCATGGCCTGCGAGCGCGCCGTCGTTGCGAGCGCGGTCGGCGGCATCCGCGAGGTCGTCGTCGACGGTACCACCGGCTACCAGGTGCCGCCCGCCGATCCCAAGGCGCTGGCCGACGCCATCAACAAGGTGTTGCGCGACCGCAAGCTGGCCGAGTCCATGGGCAAGGCCGGCCGCAAGCGGGTCGAGGATCAGTTCTCGTGGAAGTCGATCGCGGTCAAGACCCGCGACATGTACGGTGAGTTGCTCGACGAGTGGAAGAGCAAGGCAGCCAAGAAGTAACCCCACTGCCGGTCGCTCGATGGCGCACGGCTCTGCAAGACTGTCGACCTGGTGCCTGTTCGGCGCGCTCACCGCGTGTCAATGCGGGCCTGCGCCCGTCGAGGGCGATGCTGCAATCGCGACCGACGCTGGCCACGACGCCAGCAGCCTCGACGCGCACCCGGCGGATGCCAACCGTCCACCGCTCAGCCGCGGCGTGCAGTGGGTGCGCGACAATCCCATGTTCATCAGCGCGCTCACCGTCAACGTTGGCGCGCCACCCGTGGCCTGGGTCAACGACTACTTCGACGCATTTCATGCGACCGCGGCCCATCTGTGGGCCAACGGCGTGCCGATCGAGGAGGCGGGCTGGGCGTCGGCCAGCAACCCCCACTACCGCTGGGTGTCGTGGGTCGCGTCCGACGGGACCAGTTATGCCGATGACCAGGTGATCGGCGGGTTGACCACACCGCCGCCTGGCCGCATCGGTTACCAGATCGGCGACGAACCGGCGGACTACGCGACGCTGCTGTCGTGGCAGCCCGGCATCCAGGCGGTGCACGACGCCGACCCACAAGCGCTCCTGATCCTCAACCTGATGCGTGATGTCGGCGAGTACGATCGAGTGGTCGACACCTTTGTCGGCTGGGGCGGCGACGTGGTCAGCTACGACGACTACGACCGCGCCAATGGCAGCTACCGCTCGCTCGCTCGCTACCGCGCCGCGGGCCTGCGCAACGGCGTCCCGTACTGGCGCTACCTCCGGTCGTTCTCGTTTGCCGCCGGCAACGACCCGCCGCTGACCGAGAGCGACCTGCGCTGGGACGCCTTCTCTGGCCTCGTCTACGGCTACACCGGCCACAGCTGGTTCATCTACCAGATCGACCCGAGCAACCCCGACCTGGTGCCGGCGCTGTTTGCATCCAAGGGCGACTTCAACTCGCCCAAGACCGCGAGCTGGTCGGTGGTGGCGCAGATCAACGCCGAGTTGGTCAACCTGGGCCGGGCCGTCACCCAGTTGACCAGTACCGACGTACGCTACCGCGCCAGCTTCGGCTACACCCAGCCCGAGGGCACCCAGGCCTGGAGCGCGGGCGCCGGCGCCGACCCGTACCTGATCGGGGTCGCCGCTGCACCCGGCAACCTGCTGTTCGAGTTCTTGATCGGGTTCTTCTTCGACGACGCGGACGAACACTATGCGATGGTGCAGAACGTCCGCCATAACCACGGTGACTGGCCGACCGACAGCAACGACAGCGGCACGGCGCGGCTCTCGTTCGATTTCGGCGGCGCGCCGGTCAGCGTCCAGCGCAACGGCGTGCAGAGCCTGGACAAGTTGACCGGCAACGTCGTCGACGTCGCATTCACGTCGGTGCAGGGCGACAGCGCCACCCTCGACGTGCAGCTTGCGGCAGGTGACGTTTTTCTGTTCAAGTATGCGACGGGCGCGGCATTCGCCCGCCAGTGAGCGCGGTCGCGGCCGCGCCTGACCTCCAGCGGAGCAGAGCACGATGACGATCGAGCAGGCCCGGATCATGGTCGAAGGCATCAGCCCGCAGGTCGACAGCGGCCGTCACTGCGTCAAGGCGGTGGTCGGCGATACCATCGCGATCGGCGCCGATATCTGGAGGGACGGCCACGATCTGCTGCGCGCGGCCGTGTTCTGGCGGCAGCTGCACAAGAACGAGATCCGGCCCGGCTATACATCGGGCCAGCGCCCCGACCTCAAGCGCGGCAAGTGGCACGAGGCAGCGCTGATCGAGAGCCACAACGATCGCTGGCTGGGCGAGTTCAAGGTAGACGAGAACGGCGGCTACGCCTTCACCGTGGTGGCCTGGACCGACGCCTTCGCGTCATGGCGGGACGAGCTCAAGAAAAAATTCGACGCCGGTCAGGACGTGCACAGCGAGTTGCTCGAGGGCGTACACCTGGTCGAACACTATCGCGACAGCGCCAGAGGCAAGGACCGCGCTGCCGTCGACAAGCTGCTGGCGACGCTGGGCGGCGACCAGTCGACCGCGGCCAAGGTGGGTGCGCTGGTCGACAGCACGGTTGGCGACCTGATGGCGCGGGTCGACCCGCGTGCAGACCTGACCGTGGCGCCGGTCGAATACCCGGTCTGGGCCGACCGCGACAAGGCGCGCTATAGCGCCTGGTACGAGATCTTTCCTCGCTCGCAGGGCACGGATCCGACCCGCGGCGCCACGCTGCGCGAGGCCGAGCAGCGGCTACCGTACGTTTCTGACCTCGGCTTCGACGTGCTCTATCTGACGCCGATCCATCCGATCGGTCTGGCCCACCGCAAAGGCAAGAACAACAGCGAGTCCTGCCAGCCGGGCGAACCGGGCAGCCCGTGGGCGATCGGCGGCGAGGCGGGCGGCCACACGGCGGTGCACCCGGAGCTGGGCACGCTGGCCGATTTCGATCACTTCGCGGCCGCGGCGAGCGACCAGGGGTTGGAGATCGCGCTCGACCTGGCGATTCAGTGCTCGCCCGACCATCCGTGGGTCAAAGAGCATCCGGCCTGGTTCAGCCACCGACCCGACGGCACCATCAAGTACGCCGAGAACCCGCCCAAGAAGTACCAGGACATCTTTCCGATCAACTTCGAAACCGCTGACCGCGACGGGTTGTACAACGCGTTGCTCGACGTGTTCCTGTTCTGGATCGAGCATGGCATCAAGATCTTCCGCGTCGACAACCCGCACACCAAGCCGACCACATTCTGGGAGTGGCTGATCGCGATGATCCACCGCGACCACCCGGACGTGTTGTTTTTGGCCGAGGCTTTCACGCGGCCCAAGCGCATGCGCTTGCTGGCCAAGGTCGGCTTCACGCAGTCGTACACCTACTTCACCTGGCGCAACAGCCGGGCCGAGCTGGAGTCCTACGCCAACGAGCTGTTCTGCACCGATGTACGCAACTATCTGCGACCCAACTTTTTTGCCAACACGCCCGACATCTTGCACGCCATCCTCCAGGAAGGCGGCCGGCCCGCGTTCATCCTGCGGTTGGCGCTGGCAGCGACGCTGTCGCCCAGTTACGGCATCTACAGCGGCTATGAGCTGTGCGAGCGGATACCGGTCAAGCCGTTGAGCGAGGAGTACCTGGACAGCGAGAAATACCAGTTCAAGGTCTGGGACTGGGACCGGCCAGGCAACATCCGGGACCTGGTCAAGCTGGTCAACCGCATCCGGCGCGACCACCCGGCGCTACACCAAGCCAACAACCTGCAACTGCTCGAGTCGACCTGTCCCGAGATCCTCGCCTACGCCAAAACCAGCGCCGACCTGTCCGACGTCGTGCTGTGCGTGGTCAACTGCGACCCGTTTGGTCCGCGCGAGGGCACGGTGCGGGTGCCGCCCGAACTCTACGGCGGCGGCGACTTCGACGCCTACCACGTGCACGACCTGCTGTCGGGCTCGACCTGGACCTGGCACGGCCAGTGGAACTACGTCAAGCTCGACCCCGCGCAGTGGCCGGCGCATTTGTTGCGCGTATCGCGGTCGGTTAAATAAAGTAGCCTGGATATGCGTTGCTACAGATATGCCGGATGGCGTGGTAGGAGCGCGATGTGATCGCCGCAGTTCTCGTCTGCACTTCGGTGCTCACTACGGCGCAGGCCGAGGGCCTCGATCCGACCGTGCATACCTTTCAGTCGTACGTGGCCGATCTGCAAAACGCTTCCAAGGTAGCGATCAAGGGGCTGGGCGGCGACGCGGTGCTTGACGAGTGCGTGTTCGACCCCGAGCCGCCGGCCACCGGCTGTCCGACCCGGCTGGGCGTCGACGTCAAGGTCTGGCGCTACCTGCACCGCAACAGCAAGTATTTCAAGGTCGATGGCCGGCCGGGCGCCGGATTCGTGCTGATGCCCAATGATGCACGGCTGACCGAGCTCAAGCGCGCGCGCGGCGGCGAGCCCTACGTCAAGATCATCCAGACCCGCGCCAACTACATCAAGGCCGACCAGATGGCGATCGATCGCATGGCCTATGACGCGGCCGTCAAGCAGAAGAACAAGCAGGCGCTCACTGCCTGGAAGTCGCCGCCCCCCAAGATCGCGGCGGCCGTGGTCGACAAGGCCAAGGCCGACTACCAGCGCTTCATCAAGGAGCAGTACGGCTTCGAGCGCGACCCGGTCATTCGCGCCTGGATCGAGGAGGAGTTGAAGAAGTTCGAGCCGGCTGCCGCGCCAGGACCCAAGCCGCCCACCTGATCCGCCACACTTTCAAAACGTGCAGCCTTCGCCCACGGCCTTGACCTGCGGCAGCTTCAGCGCGAAGTCGAGGCGGCCGAAGAGATAGCTATGCTTGTCGCCGTCGCTGCGCTCGAACGTCAACTTCAGAATATCCGTATTGTACCGCTCGATGTAGACGGTCCGCCGCCGGTCCGTGAGCACCACCTTGCCTTCGACCACCGCCGCGTCCGGATACTCGCGCGCCTTGGGGCTGACCGCCCAGCGCATCGACAGCCCGGATCCGAGCTGCGCAAAGATCAGCCGATCCTCGGGCCCGCAGCGCGTCGTGCGCGCGTACCCGTTCTGGTACGGCACCACCTCGACGTAGGTGCCGATCACGTCCGTCACGGCCAGTGCCGAGCCAAGCGGTATCGCGGGCGACGAAGCAGGGCCGCTCTCCGCAACAATTCCCAACGGGTGGGGGGCCGCGGCGAGGCTTTTTTCGTCGCCTTCAGCGACGAGAAAAAGACTTGCCACGATCAGCGGGGCCCCACCCAAAGTTGAAGCCAAAAATAAAAGCGGCAAGTTCATGGCCTGTCCCATAACACCGAAGCCTCGACTTCTCACCGTCAGTTTTCCGCGACCAGCGAGTCCCGCATCAAAAAACAGGCGCGCTGGCTTTGCCATTCCAGCTCATCCACTCGCTCACATGGGACGCCAATCCTGACGGGAAATTTCAGCTTTTTCGATCTTTGAAGTTGTTCTTGAAGGCGTGCTTGCGCCTGGTGCGACCGTTGCACACCACTGCGCCGCTCGCAAGGATGACAACACGCGGCGGAGGATGCGATGAGGACGAGACTGTTCTCGATGGGGTGGTGTGCGCTTGTGCTGGCATTCGTGGCTGGTTGCGATCGACCAGGCCAGGTCACGCAGTCGCAGCAGATCGTGGAAGTGATCAAGTATGTCGAGTTGCAGCACCCGCCGCAGCGCGAACTCGAGAGCCCACCGACCGACCGCGAGATTTTTCCGGCCGAGGGCGCGATCGAGTTCTTGACAGCAAATGAGAACGAACTGGTCAGCAACCCCAATTACAACCCCTACGATCAGGGCTACAACGGCCGCGAATCGCTGGCCGACGGCGAGTCCGACTTCGGCGGCACGCCGGCCGGCGCTTCCGAGCCCGCGCCCAGCTACCAGCCCGAGGCCGAGCCGGATCCGATGCGCGAGATCGTCGAGGCCGACATCTACAAGGTCGAGGGCGACTTCTTGTACATCCTCAACGCTTACCGCGGGCTGGTCATCTTCGACCTGACCAACCCGGATCAGCCGCGGGTGGCGAGCCGGCTCGCGCTGCAGGGGCAGCCGGTCGAGATGTACGTGCGGGAGGGCCGCGCCTACTTCCTGCTTTCCGACTACTTCTCGTTCTGGCAGTTCGACCCCGAGGCCGACCCGCTCGGGTTCCACGGCAGCGAGGTGATCATCGCCGACGTCAGCAACCCGAGCGACCCGTTTGTGCTCGGCAAGCAGCAGGTCGACGGCGAGATCACCGACAGCCGCATGGTCGGCGACGTGCTCTACGTCGTCAGCAAGCGCAACGCCGAGTACTGGCGCTACAACACTGCCGAGTGGAACGATCGCACCTGGGTGCGCTCGATCAGCATCGCCGATCCGATGGACATCCACGAGATCGACCGCGTCACGTTCGAGGGCACGTCGACCCTGATCCACGTCGCAGCGCACGCCATCTTCGTCGCTGCCATCGACCCCAACTATTTTCTTTATGACTCAGAACATGATCAGGAGACCAAGGTCACCTACGTCGACATCTCGGATCCGGCCGGCGACCTGCAGGTGCGCGGCGACATCTACGTGCCGGGCATCATTGCCGACAAGTTCAAGATGGACTGGTTCGACCACAGCTTCCGCGTCTTCACCCAGCGCTGGCAGAACGGCCGCCGGACCGAACTGCACGTCTATGACACCCATTACCCGGACAATCTGACCGAGCAGGGCACGCTGTTCATCCAGGAAGAGCTCTACGGCAACCTGCGCGGCACCCGCTTCGACGGCAAGCGCGGCTTTGCCGAGTATAGCGACTACCGCTACGAGAATAACTACTCGGTGCCGGTCGACCGGCTGCTGACCGTGTCGCTCGAGAATCCGGCCGCGCCCGAGCAGGTCGGCTCCATCGAGATCGACGGCTACATCTCCTACTTCGAGACCCGCGGAGACCGGCTGATCGCGTTTGGCCAGGACTACGACTGGAGCTACAGCAACTACCGCTACCGGGCGCAGGTCTCGCTGTTCGACGTGTCGGTGCTGAGCGCGCCGCGCCAGCTCAGCCAGGCCGAGCTCGGCTTTGGCAACTCTTGGTCGAGCGGCAACTACGACTACAAGGCGTTCAAGATCATCGATGCGCTCAACCTGATCCTGACCCCGGTCAGCTGGTACGAGCAGTCGCCGAGCTACGTCTCGCATACCGGCACCCAGCTGGTCGACTGGTACGGCGATACGCTGACCGCCCGCGGCTTCATCGATCACCCGGACTGGAACGTGCGCCGCGTGTTTGTCGCCCACGACCGCGTGGTCGCGCTGTCCGAGCGCTCGGTGCAGGTGATCAACGCCGCCGATCGCGGCGCGCCGGTGGTCAGCGCCGCCGTGCACTTGCTCCACGCCGTGATGAACGCGTACAACGTGCAGGGCAAGCAGGTGCAGATCGTCAACAACACCGATCGGCCCGGCTGCCGCGTCGACGTGCTCGATTTTGGCAAGGACGACGACCGGCCGATCCTGGCCACGCTGGAGCTGCCGTTTTACAGCGCGCCGGTCTGCTTTCAGGACGGCAACTACATTCGCATGATCGGTTTCCTGCCCAACAGCTATGCCCAGATGATGACCACGCTCGACGTCAGCGACCCGCTGGCGCCGCGGCTGCGCGGTCGCTATGACGTGCCGACCGACGTCGACCGCATCTACAACGAGGGTTACAGCTTTTACTACGTCTACTGGAGCCCGTGGTCGGGGTTGCCGCTCAATGGCCGGGTGTTCCCGGTCACCATGCGGCGCGTGATCGAGCGTGCCGACGGCCGCCGCAACTTCGACAGCAACCTGCGCCTGGTCGACTTTGGTGACGTCGACAACCCGCATATGACCAACGGCGCGATCCCGATGAACGACTGGCCGTTTGTCAACAAGGTGACCCACGGCAACATGCTCTTCTCGACCCACGTCGAGGAGGCGGTGACGCCGGACGGCGACCACCTGCAATACCACGTGCGCTCGTTCATCGACCGCATCGACGTCAGCGACGCCGAGAACCCGGTGCAGCTGCCCAAGGTCAACGTGCCAGGTGTGCTGATCGACACCAGCGACGACGGCCGCCTGCTCTACACCGTCGACTACCAGTGGGACGCCTACGGCCGGCGCCGCAACTCGCTCAACGTGCTGACCGTCGACGGCGGTGTGGCCACGCTGCGCACCGTGCTGCCGGTGGGCGACCGCATCAACCGCGCGCTGTTCCGCGACCGCACGCTGTGGGTGACCACCCACAAGTATCCGTGGTGGGGTGTGCACGCCGACAGCGTCGCATCTCGCCAGCCTTACACGCTGCTCAACCGCATCGATTTCGACCAGAACGGCGCGCTCACCCAGTTGACCTCGGCCGACCTGCAGGGCTACCACTTCGACCTGCTCGACGTGCAGGAGCCGACCGTGTTTTTGGCTTCGGACTACCCGTATGGCATCCTGGTGCTCGACGCCACCGACCCGTCGCTGCCGGTGATCGTGACCGACGCCCGGACCATCGGCTACATCAGCCAGATCGTGTTTGCTGGCGACCACATCTACATGCCGCTGGGCTGGTTCGGCGTGCACCGCACGCCGCGCTTCCCGGGCGTCGAGCCGTGATCGCCTGGCGCTAATCTTCACCGCGCGTTCGCCGGTACCGAAAGCCCGCAAAGACCACGGCGCCGCCTGCTGCGCTGCCAGCGACATCAAAAAGAAGTATGCTGATCAGCATGCGCTGGTGGCCGATCGGTTTATCCGTGCTCGCCGCTGCGGGGTGCGCTCCGCCAGCGGACACGCAATGCACCGCCGACCAGCAGTGCCCAGACGGCTACCGTTGCGAACTGTTGGTACATCTTTGCACCCGCAGCGCTGACGCCGGTGCAGCCGATGCCCAGATCGCCGACGCCACAACTGCTGATCACGCCGCCAGCGATTCGACTTCGGTCGATTCCTCCGGCATCGACGTTCGCCGCACCGACATCAGTACTGTTGACACCCACCGCGCTGACGCACACGTCTTTGATGCCGTCGCCGCTGACTGGCAGGTACCTGATACGTCGATCGTCGACGCCACCGTTCCGGACGGGGGCTGCCCCGGCGAACAATGCGAGATCGACTATTACTGTTTCGACAACCTGCGGGCCAATCCGATCAATCCGTGCCAGCACTGCGTTTCGGCGCAAGATCGAACGGGCTGGAGCCCAGATCCCGACGGTATCTGCGACGACGGGTTTGTTTGCAACGGCGCTTGCGACTGCGTCGGTGGATATCCGGCTTATGGATCCCTCTCCTGTGTCTACGAGTGCGCAGAGTCGGCGCCGGGCTGTTGCGGCGACCTCGGCCTGGCCTGTTGCCCCGGCAACCGATGCGACCAGAAATTCCAATGCGACCAATCTGCAACGGGGGGCCCGATCTGCGTCACTCGGCCTTGCGGTGCACCCGGTCAGGGCTGTTGCACAGGTGACCAATGCAACCTGGGCAGCGTCTGCGTGTCGAGTGTGTGTTTTGCGTGCGGGACAGGCCAGCGGTTCTGCTGCGACGGCCTCGAATGCGATGACACGCACATCTGCAGCGCCGCGGGCGCCTGCGACCCATGCGGCGGCCACGGCGAGCTTTGCTGCCGCGCCTTCGCCTGTACCGGCCCGTTGAACTGCTGCACCAGCTGGCCGCAAGCGACCTGCAGCACGGCGTGCCAATAGCGACGTCGGGCGCGCACTCGGCCACCCATCGCGCGCAGTCGGCGATAGCTCTATAGTCTTCACCATGCGCTGGCAGCCTGTTGTTCTCTCGCTCTTGGGCAGATGGCGGACGCGTGGATGCCAGACCAGCGGCAGTTGCGCCGACGACTCGTTCTGCAACGGCTTGCTGGAATGCTGCCTTGGGCCCGCACCCGACGTCTGCGCGGTGAGCCCGTGCAGGTGAAGTCGCTGCGACTCTGGCCGGTGGTTGTTACCGCGCTTGTGG
>Ga0315268_10003816_pt1 | contig 16498 bp, 9 predicted proteins | sample C1_top_MG_FD_204535 | JGI IMG/M metagenome (GOLD analysis project Ga0315268, IMG submission 204535) | Sediment microbial communities from Yellowstone Lake, YNP, Wyoming, USA - C1_top | ecosystem: Environmental > Aquatic > Freshwater > Lake > Sediment | place: USA: Wyoming | collected 2017-08-01
CACCAGGTAGCCCAGGCAAAAGAACACCAGGTAGGTCAACGGGCTCCAGCCGCCAAAGTCCCGCCGTCCGATGCCGCCCGGCTGCAGGTTCACAAGGCACTCCATGCAACCGATGGGCAGGGCGAGCAAGAATACGGCCCCTGGCTTCTCACACAGCCACCCGAGGCGGGCCATGACGCTTTTCGCGCCCTCCCTACGGAGCAGCCGAAACAGAGGCAGCAGCAACAACGAAAAGACAAACAAGACCTCCAGATACCACAGGTGCAGGCCCATCCAGGCGAAGTTCCCGCCAAACCCGTACCAGCCCTGGAAATAATGCGGGTAGAACTGGAGGAACGAGCCGTTGAACTGGCCGTGAGTCGTGCGTTCAATGTACACCTGCGGCGGGATCAGCGCGAGCGTTCCAAACACGAATGGGATCAAGAGGCGCTTGCATCGCTCGGCCAGGTACTGGCGGTTGGTGCGAAACCCCAGCGCATACCAAATCGCCATCGCCGAGAGCATGAAAAACAGCGGCATGAGCCACTGCACTACCACGCCCACAAACATGCCCATGCCCTCGCTCAGTTGCTTGTTCTTCACGTGCCAGTCTTCGTCGTTGAAGAACCTGGCGCAGTGGAACAGGAGCATCATCACGATGGCGCCTACGCGCAGCCAGTCCAAGTCAGAGCGGCGTTCGGAAGAGGTCACGAGGAAGCCGTTGATGGTTGGTGGTTGATGGAGGGGGGGATTCGTGACGCGCGAAATCGGGTGCTGGATCCTGGACGATCGATCGCGCATCCGTCATGCGCGCTGTGAAACGGGAACCGGTTAGGAACGCTCGGAGCTTCTTTCGCGCTTCACGTTTCACGTTTCACGGCTCACTTTGCCTGCTCCAACGCTTCTTTTGCTTTCTTGCGCGCTTCCTCTTTTTTGGCGTCTTGACTCGCGGGTTCGTTGGCGGCTCTTTGCCAGGCTTCGAGCGCGGCCTGCTTTCGGCCCAGGGCGGCGAGCGCTTGGCCGCGCAAGTAGTGGATGTGGGCCTCGCGGGTGTTCTCCATTTTGCCGGTGGCGAGGTTCTCCGGGTACTCGAGCGCGCGGTCGAATTCGGTCAGCGCCTCCGCCGCCCGACCGGCGTCCAAGTGGGCCGTGCCCAGGGCCAAATGGGCTTGCTCAAAGAGGTCGTGCGCCTCGCGGGCGCCTTCCCAGATGGTGATGCGCACCGAGTCGAGGAGCCGGGCCGTCTCGGCGTGTTCGCCCAGGCGGCTGTAAGCGCGGGCCAGGAGCGCCACGAAATCGGCGCGGCCCTTGCCGCCGGCAAAGGCGGCCTTGAGCGTGTCGCGCGCGCGCGTCACCAACTCCTTGTTCTGCTCTGGCGAATCAGCCTTGTCGGCGAGGTTCAAGAGCACTTGGGCCAAGTCGCGCGCGACGATGGCGTCGGCGGGGTCGGCGGCGTGGGCTTGGCCCAGGAACTTGGCGGCGGCTTCGGCGTCGTGATCGAGATTCAGGCTGGCCATGCCCAAGGCGCGCAAAGCGATTGACGGCGCAGCGCCGAGTTGGGCGGCTTTGGCCCACATCTCGCGCCCTTCCGCATGGCGGCCCAGCGAGAACAACAGGTGCCCCAAATAAAGCGCGGCCTTGCCGTCATTGGGATTCTTTTCCAGCGCCCAGCGAAGCACTGGCACGGTCTCATAGTGATGCGGGAAGACGCCGTCGGCGGGAAGCTCGCGGGCCTTGCTTAACACCACGTCAATCGGTCTGTTGAGCTCTCGATCAGGCACCTTCACGCTCCAGAGGTATGCCATCCAGTAACGGGAAACCGGGTCCGTTGGCTCCGCATGAGTCGGAAGCCAGTAGAATTGGAACAAGATGCTCTGGGCGGCTCGGTACTGTCCAATCTCCGCATACTCCATGGCAAGGTCCAGTGCTGGTCCGGCTTTGCCTGCGATCAAGTCGCCCAAGTCACCTGCGCCTGGCCGGAAGAAGGGCCATCGTTGCACAGTGAGGGCAAACGCGTCCAGTGGATCGTCGCGCAAGTTCTCCTGGGCAAGGCGGGCGGCAGCCTTGTAGTCGGTCAACTTATCCGAGGTGAGGGGGGTGGTATGCTCGAGCTCCCTAAGCGCGTAGGCCAAGCGGTTGCGGCAGGTCTGGTCCGTCTGCCACGGCCCGGGTTCCGAGAGTGCGCTGACGGTGCCTTGCCAGTCCCACCGGCGCAACAGCAGCTTGGCCACCAAGGCGCGTGCCGGCACCGCGGTCGCAGGGTCAAGGGCTGCCTTCCAAGCTTCATCCAAGGCCGCTTTCTCGTTGCCCAAGCGATACTCCGCCACGGCCAGGGCGAACCGTGCCTGCCCATAGTCCGGGTCTGTCGCCAACGCGCTGCGCGCCTCTGAAGCCGCCGCGTCAGGCGCACGGTCCAGATTCAGGTAGGCCAAGCCAGTGCGGGCGACAACGGATTTGGGGTCTTGCTCGATGGCCTTGCGGAAGTGCCCCTCGGCCTCCGGGAACCGGGCGAACAGGTAATCCTGCCAGCCAGCTTGGGCGAATTCGGCGGCGGTCTGCGGTGCGGGCCGTTTCTCGGGCGGTTTCCGGACGGGGAGGTCGAGCGGGACCCGAAAGCTGGCCAGCGCGTAGCCAGGCGCGCGGATCTCAACCTCCAACGGCTCGACTGCTCGGCCGAGGTTCAGCACAAAGTCAGCCGGCTTGGCCGGCGATACGACGCACGCGGCACTAGTGCCGCGCCCCTGGTCTCCGACCTTGTGTGCTGCGACGACAACCGATCTCCAAGTACCCGTGCCCAGCAGCCGCACGCGGAGTTTTTGTCCCTCCAGGCTCGCATTTACCGCCACGTCTTTGGTCGCGTAAGTAAGTCCCCCCAGGCCGTGGATGGGATACCACCATTCCTGCCAGGAAACCGCCTCGCAAGGGTCAAGCCGGCCCACGTCGGCTTGGGTGAGCAGCGGGCCAGTCTGAACTTCATTGTAAGGCCCGTCGGTGTCGGTCAGGTCCATTTGGTGCATGGTGCCATAGCTGCCGTGGCCCCAGGTCCAGGCCTTTTTGCCGGGCAACTGGTGATGGTTGGCGTAAGCCACCACCCCGCGGTCCGCCCCCTCATCGTAGGAGCCGAAGAAATCCTGGTCGCACCCGTAAGCGAAGATCGAAGACGCATCTTGGTAGTTCGTGCCGCGGCTCAGGTCTTTGCCGTTGGCGACCGGCCAAGTGTAGAAGGTGTTGCCGCCGTGATCGGTGCCAAGGGTCATCGGGTAGATGAACCGGAAGCCGGGCGGATTAGGCACCGCGGTGCAATTCCAGAAGTAGTACGGGCGCACTGTCTCAGTGGGGTTATAGATGCGGATCGTCTCTTCCAGGAACGAGCGGCCTGGTCGCAGCGTGATCACCACTGTCCATTTGGTGCGATAGATTCGCTCGATCTCGCCCACCGCCACCGAGCGCGAGCCATCGGCCGCCGCCGGCAGAATCAGCACGTCCACCGGCTGGATGGCGCTGACAGTGTGGCCGGCCGGGCCGGTGTTGAACTCGATGCCGCCGGAAATCCACGCGCCGCACTGGCCAATGAGGCCGGGCTTGACCACGTGGTTGACGTAGAACATCGGCTGGCTGGTGGTCTTGTCGAGCACTTCCCAGACCCTCCCGCCCAGTTCGGGCAGAAACGTCACCCGCAGGTATTCGTTCTCCAGCACCACGGTGCGCCAAGTGTGCGGTTCTTTTGTCCGGCTGAGGTTGTCCAGCATCGGGTAGGGATAGATGTTCCGCCCGTCGGTGCCCCGGAAGTAGGGGTGCTTGACGGCTGGCGACCACGGGTAGGTGGGCAGCTCGATCTGCCCGCGATACGCTTTCACCTCCGCGCCCGCGCTTGGCAAAGTAAGCGCGAGCAACGCAGCGACCGCCAGCGCCGCGGCCAAGCGCCGCGGCGGAGGCATTGGCGTCCAGGCGCCAACGGGCGCGCCAGCGCAATGGCCCGCGCGCGCGTCCCTACGCCGGGCCGGGACGAGTCCACTCAGAGATTGACACATAGGCGGTTTCATAAGGCTGGATCTGAGGTTAACCTGACGAGAAAATGGCGCTTGGGTGCCTGCGCGCGAAGCGTCTTGGACTGCGGCAGTCCCCTGCCGCTTTTGCGACCGGGCCGCGGGGAAAGCGCCAGCGGACTGGCGCACTCCAAGGCGCTTCGCGGAAAGTGAGTCAACTCATACTAACTTACATTCCACTCGACACTGATCGCCCTCACCGGCCGTGCGCACACGCCTCTCCCCCACTGGGGGAGAGGGATGGGGTGAGGGGGAGATTCGTGGCGCATTGAATGCATTCTCGTATCACAACTTCCAGCCCGCCCGATAAGGCGGATTGATGAATTGATTAGCCTCCGGGCAATTGGTGAACCGCTGGCGCCGGGCATCCCACTGCAATTTGGTGCCGGGCAGCTTGATCGCGATCACGCCCAGCATGGCGAGCTCCGTCAACGGCCCGCCGTAGGCAAAATCCGAGCCGGCCTTCGTGCCGTTGCGGATCGCCTGCAACCAGTCTAAATGGTGTTCCTTGGCGCGCGGAATGGTCTTGGGCGGACGTTTGTAGGCGTCCGCCTTCGCCCCGGGGATGAGGCGCACGCCGCCCGCCCCGTGCGAGCCGTACATGATGGCGCCCTTGTCGCCAAGCACGACCGCGCCGGTGTCCACGACCTTGTCGTCTTTGTCCAACATTTCGGGGCGCGGTATCCGCTCGGTGCCGCTATACCAGTACATGGTGATGGGCGCGCGCTTGCCCTTGGCCGGAAACTCGTAGGTGATGATTTCACCCTTGGGGAAGGCATCGCCCTGGGTCTTGGGATCGTAGTACTTCACGTTGGCCTGGATGGTCGCGGGCGCCCCCAGGTCCAACGCCCAAAACACCGGGTCCACCACGTGGCAGGTCCAATCCCCGACCGTGCCGTTGCCGAAAGGCACCCAGCCGCGCCAACTGCCCGGCAGGTAGGCCGGATGGTAAGGCCGCCACTGGGCCGGCCCCAGCCACAGGTCCCAGTCCAGCGTGGGGGGAACCTCATGCTTCTCGCCAAGACGAGAAAGTCGGTCAATCCCTGAATTCACGGCCGCGCAGCCGGCGTGGATGGTGTGGACGTTGCCGATCGCGCCGTCCCAAATCCACTCGCAGAAGTCGCGGATGGAATCGAAGGAGTGCCCCTGGTTGCCCAATTGAGTGACGACTTTGTGCTCCTGGGCGGCCCGCATCAACTGGCGCACCTCATACACCGAATGCGCCAGCGGCTTTTCGCAATAAACGTGCTTGCCGCGCTTGATGGCCGCCATTGCCGCCACGGCGTGGCAATGATCGGGCGTGGCGACTACGACCGCGTCAATGCCCTTCTCCATTTCGTCAAACATCTTGCGGAAGTCGCGGTACTGCTTGGCGTCGGGGAACTTCTTGAAAGTGGCGCCGGCCTGCCGGGAGTCCACGTCGCACAAGGCCACGATGTTGTTGTTGGGGGCCACCGCGCCGATGTCGCCCGCGCCCATGCCGCCCACGCCGATGCCAGCGATGTTGAGTCGCTCGCTCGGTGGGGCTTCGCCGCCGGCGCCCAGCACGCGCGGGGGCACGATGGTGAAAGCTGTCGCTGCGGTTCCCGCCGTGACCAGGAAGTTACGGCGCGTTAGAGTTGCCTGCTGTTTTGTCATGTGAACCTCTTTCTGAATAATCGCCCTGCCGGGCGCCACGGATTCTTCCGCCGATGATTTGGGCCAGTGCAACCGATGCTCGGCCCCTGTCCGGCGGAACCGGACGCGAGGCTAATCGCTCGCGAGCGGGAAGGTCAAGCAAGCACTAGTCCATCGTCAGGCCGTCGAGCCACACGGTAAAGGGATCCCCGCCCCAGGAATCGAGCGAGAGGCTGACCGCCTCCACGCGCTCCAAGGCGGCCTGGCCTTTGACGGTGCGCTGCCATTTGGCGTCGCCCGCCAACGGCACGCTCACTGGCATCCAGAGCCAGCGCGCCTCGCTAAAGGGCGGATCGTTGAGCACGTTCCCGTCCTTGGCCGGCTTGTATTCGATCTGGCCGGCGCGGGCCAGCAAACGCACCACCGGCCCGGCGTTCTGCCATCCCGGCACGTTTGGGTTCTGAGCCTTGATCCAAAACCGCAGCGCCGCCTTGCCGGCGAAATTCCATCCCGCGTCGCGCGTGGCCGGATAGATTGCAGTAGCATACATGCCGGGATAAGGATTGGGCGTGAAGCGCAGGCTGCGGCTGCCGATCAGGGCCGCCGGATCGTCCGCGAAAAGCATCCGCCCCCTGCCCTCGTTGCCTTCAAGGTCAAAGCCCCAGCGGGCGGCTTGGCCTTCGGTGCCGATCTCCTGCGCCACGGGTTGCACGACGAGCACGTCCCGGTAGGCCAGGGCCGCCAGCGCTCCGTTGTGCACGGTCAGGCCCAGGCGCTGAAAACCGGGTTCCGTGAAAACGCGTTCCAGCCACGGTTGCTCGCCCGCTTTGCCGTTGAGCCACCATTGGAACTTGAGCGGCCGCCCCAGCGGGTCATGGCTCAGCGAACCATCGAAGCGCGCGGTTTGCCCCGCCATCACGACTTCCGGTCCGACAAGTTCCGCCACCGCAGCGGTGCGGATCGAATCATCCGCCGGCAGCTCAATGAGGTTGGCCACGTTGGTGACATAATTCCCCTGCGTGTTGTTGCTGAAGACATTGGCAGCCAGCACGATGGCATCGCCCCAGCGGCCCCAGAGGCCGAAGCGGTTGTTTGCAAATCGGTTTTGCTGGACGATCCAATGCTCGGTGCGCCAGGCGTCGCCCCGTGAAGCCACGTCACCGCGAAAGGCGAGGCCCGCGCCGTTGTTGTCGTGGAGGTCGTTGCCCTGGATGAGCGTATGGCTGGCGGGGCCGCCCACGATCACAATGCCGCCGTGGCCGAAGCCGGGTTCGGGGGCGTTGTGATTGCCGTCGGGCCGCCCGTTGAAGGCCGCCTCGTTGCCGATGAGCACCGTCTGGTCGCTGCCGCCCAGCCAGAAGCCGTAGCTGCCGTGATTGGCCTTGTTCCGAATAAACACGTTGCCCGGACTCCACGACTCGACGCAGTTGTTGTTCGCGTAAGAGGTGTCGTTGGCGACGAACACGTTGCCGCGCGAAATCCAGCGGTTGAGTGGTCGGATGAACACGCCGTCCCCGCCCTGGGTGATGTCGTTGCCCTCCCAGTAGTTGTCATCCGAGCCGGTCTCGATGAGCACGCAGGCCGAGTCGCGCGCGTGGACCTCGCCGGCCGCGCGGTCAATTCGGATGCCGTAGGAGAGGTTGTTGCCGAGGAATTTGTTGCGCGAAGCCCGCCAGAGCTTGGCGCAGGTGTTCGAGCAGCGGGACAAATCGTTGTCGGCCACCAGGTTGTCATCCGAATCAACCAGGTGAATGCCGTCCCAGACGCGGTTAGCGCGGTTGTGGCGCAAGACGCAGTAGCGCGCGCGCTCCAGCAGAATGCCGCCGCGCGGGGGCAGCTCGCCCCAGCCGTGTTTGGGATTGTGGTAGTTGTCCGAGAAATCGCAATCAGTGACCATCACCGTTTGCGCCTGGCGGATGACGAGGCCGGTGGCGAAGCCGCGCGCCTTGAGGTTCTTCACCGTGACGCCCGTGGCGCCTTCGATCAAGACGCCAATCCCGGCCGACTCGAGCGAAGCGGCATCGCCGGCTTTGCCCGGGCCGGCCAGCGTGGCGCCGTTGCCGTCAATGGTCACGTGGCTGGCGCGAACGATCAAGCGCAGCGGCAGTTGGGCGGCCCTCTCCAGCGTCACGTCATTCGTCACCACGATTTCGCGCCACGTGGTCTCCGCGGCCAACGCCGAAGAAACCGCCAACAAAGCAACTGCCAACCGAGGCGTGACTCGCGTCCAATGGCAAAGAAGCATACGCATGGCGGGATTAACGGCGCGGCGCACCCGCACGTCAAGCCGATGAACCAACGTTCGTGCACCCAGCCAATGCCCACTGGACACGGGCGGCCAGGCCGGGTGCCTTCAGGGACGAAGGAAACCACTTTTCTTTCGCCCCCGGCGGGGCTGGACAATCGTTTCGTTCGCGCCCCCCACCGCTGAAGCGGTGGGCTATTGTCCTCCGCCCCTGGCGGGGCCAGCAATCCCTGCCTTGCGGCGTCTGCGCCGCACGGCTTGCCAGCGGGCCCGAATTCTTTAGGGTAGCCCGCGGCAAAACCGCTATGTCTCAGAAAGCTGATGGAATGCTTTACGCGCCCAAGGGCCAGGCCAAGCCGGTCTGCGCGCCCGGCGAGTTCCGCTTTGCGGCCATAGGGCTGGACCACGGCCACATTTACGGAATGTGCAACGGCCTCACGGAGGCGGGCGGGGAGTTGGTCTGCGTGTATGACCCGGACCCGCAGAAAATCGAGGCCTTTCGCCGGACTTACCCCGGCGTAAAGGCGGCCCGGTGCGAAGCCGAGGTGCTCGAAGACCCCGCGCTCCACCTCGTTGCCAGCGCGCCGGTGCCCTGCGACCGCGGCCCGCTGGGCCTGCGGGCCATGGCCCACGGCAAGGACTATTTCACCGACAAGCCGCCGCTGACGAGCCTGGAGCAGTTGGCGGCCGCGCGGCGCCAGGTCGCCGAGACGGGCCGCATCTTCGCGGTCTATTACGCCGAGCGGTTGCACGCCGAAGCGGCGGTGTATGCCGGGCAATTGATTCGAGGCGGGGCGATTGGCCGGGTCGTGCAGGTCATCGGCCTGGGCCCGCACCGGCTCAACGCGCCCAGCCGGCCACCGTGGTTCTGGAACCCGCAATACTACGGGGGCATCCTGGTGGACATTGGCAGCCACCAAGTCGAGCAATTCCTCCACTACGCCGGCGCGAACGACGCCCGCGTCCTGCACAGCAAGGCCGGCAATTACGCGAATCCCGAACATCCCGAATTCGAGGACTTCGGCGACGCGACGTTGCTAGCGGACAATGGGGCCACGTTCTACTTTCGCGTGGACTGGTTCACACCGCGCGGGCTGGGGGCGTGGGGCGATGGCCGCACCTTTCTGCTCGGCACGGACGGCTACCTCGAATTGCGGAAATACCTGGACGTGGGCCGCGACGCGGAGGGTGATCACGTCTATTTGGTGGATCACCAAGGCGAACACCATTTGGCCGTCCACGGCCAAGTTGGCTTTCCGTATTTCGGCCAACTGATCCTCGACTGCCTGCGCCGCACTGAAAACGCGATGCCTCAACGCCACACCTTCCTGGCGATCGAACTGGCGCTCAAGGCCCAAGCCCAAGCCGTGCGGGTCGGCTTCCGGGTTGAGGGTTAAGGGTTGAGGGTTGAGGGATGCGTGAAATGGGATGCCGGATGCCGGATACTGGATGCCGGATGCGCTCGGCCTGCCGCTGCCTCCTGCCTCCTGATCCCTGCCTCCTCGCGCGCAAGTTCTCTGCGAATGAAGATGGTCAAGAGGGCGGGCGGGTGCGTTGCGCCAGCTCGCGCAGATATTCGAGGTCTTCCAGGTCTTTGGGGCGCCCTGCGGCCTCTTTGTTCCGGATCAAGTCCGGGAGGCCCATGTAGAGTACCGGGATGCTCGCCCCCTGGCTTTGCATCCGCGCCACGTGTCTAGCCGGCCAAGCTTCCTGGAAGGAGACGCCATCAATCCGGTTGACCAAGTCGAGCCGGTGAGGGGGGCGGCCAAATTGGATGATCACGCCATCATCCATCAACTCGGCCCAATCCGCGATCCCCGGGATGTTCCCTCCCCAAAACTCGGCCAAGGCGGTGTAGAGAGCTTGGGCATTGGCGCTTTCCCGGTCGTAGAAAAAATCAACATCGCCCGTGAGTCGGGCATGGCCATAGTAAATGACGGCCTCTCCCCCGACGATCAAGTACCGCACGCGGTGCTTGTGGAGCAAGGCGAGGAACTCCCGAAGGTCGGGTGAAAAGCTACTTGCTGCCAGCGGCTTTGTGGGCTGCGCGCACATCTCTGACCCGGCCAAAGACCCTTCGTTGGAGCAGGCGCGCCGCGCGGATACGTTCCTGGGGGGACATGGAAACCTGCTGCTGCACGTCCCAAGCCGCGGCTGCCTTGTAGTCTTTGGCCTTGTTCACGATTCGTTCCACGGCCCGCATAATACCTCGAATCGGCGTGCCGGCAATCACGCAATGCAAAAGTGGATTACCGACTGCGGCGCGCGCGTTATTGGCCAATGTCCAGCCGCCAGAGGGCGCGCGGGAAGGCGCCGGCGGTGTCGGTAAACGTGCCGAACACGTAGAGTTGGCCGCCGACATATTCCAGGTTGAAGGTGGCTGCCGATGGGCCGCCCGCAGTCTGAAGACTCACAGTGCCGCCCGGATAATCCACGTATCGGATTGAGGGCGTGAAACTGGTGTCCACGGTGCCATCGAGCTTGAGCCGCGCCAAGCCTGGAGCCGGTGTGCCATTGAAGGAGTCGAACACCCCGGCGATATAGACCTGACCAGAGACGTCCTTGGCCAGCGCGTCCACGCAAGGCGTGACGAGCGGATTGGCCAGCCAAACCGGCCCGCTCGCCAGCGAGAAAGAAGTGTCCACGCTGCCATCGGCATTGAGGCGGACCAGGCCGGGCGCGGCCACGCCGCCGAAAGTGGCAAACGCGCCGCACACCAGGATGTGTCCGTCGCTCAATTCGAGGGCGTCGGCAACGGCCCGCTGCGCGTAGCGCTGAGCGTAAACTTGCACACGAGTGCCGGTGAGCCAGTCGTAAACCGTCGGGTAGTCCTCGGTGAAGCCCAAGCCACTCACGCCTACAGTTTGCCACTCCACCGCTCCGTTGGCGCTGAGGCGCACCAGGCTGGTGGTGCCGTCAATGCCATTGACCACCGCGAGGAATTTGCCCGCCGCCGTGGTGCGCACGATGCGCAGATCGCCAACCGCTATGGTCGCGAGCGATTGGTCGGGGTCCCGCGTAACGGTGCCGAGCGGTGCCTGCAGGCTGCCAGACGGGTCCACGAAGCTGTTGTCCATACTGCCGTCCAGCAGCAAGCGGGCGGAGAAGTGTCCGTTGACAGCCGCTTGCGCGGAGCCGCCCGCCGATAGAATCAGCTTCCCATCAGCTTGGCTGTAAAGCTGGGATACACTGTTGAGGTCGTCTGTCGAAAGCCAGCCCGGACGGAAGTTGTTGTCCGACCGTCCATCCGCGTGGGCGCGTCCAAGAACGGGGGTAGTCTTGCCGTTGGTGTCACTCAGGTGGAGCAGGTAGTAAAAGGTCCGCTCCGGCCCTGGCGCCAAGGCGGCCCAGGGGACATCCACCGCCCAAGGGAATTCCTTTGATACGGGCATCTGGCTCGGCGCCAAAGAGCCATCGGACTCCAGGATCGCCAGGCCCATCTGCGCTGCTTGGCCGGCGTGATTGAACTGCCCGGCGACGGCCAACCGCCCGTCGGCCAGCATCGCTTGCGCAAGCGGGTAATTCACGACCCCAAAACCGGGCGCCTGGAAAGTCGCGTCGAAGGTGCCGTTAGCACTGAAGGCGGCCACCCCGCCGACTGGCGTTCCGTTCACGCTCAGCACACCCGGCACGACCAACCGCCCATCGCTCATGCGCGAGAGCCAGTAGGCCTCCGCCCCAAAGACGGGGCGGCTGAAAGTGGAGTCCACGCTGCCATCGGCATTCAGACGCGCCAGCGACCCCGACACGACCAGGAACTTGTCGTCCGGCAACATGATCAGCGCTCGCGGCCTGGTGCCAGGGCCGGGCAGCATGGCGCCGATGGCTACTTGCCCAAAGGTACGGTCAATGTTCCCGCTGACATCGAAGCGCAGCGCCCCAAGTCTCGTTGGCGAGCTGCCAGGGATGCGGAAGTCGCCCACAATTACCGCTTTGCCGTCGGATTGCAGGCCGATGCCGCGGACCTGGGAAGACGACAGCCCCTCGGCAATGGAAGCTGTGGCGGCGTAGCCGGCATCCAGGTCACCGTTGGCCAGCAAGCGGGCGAAGTTGACGCGGTTGGTTCCATTGACGGCATCGAAGCTGCCGCCGATGTAAATGCGCCCTTGGTCATCAAGCGTCGGGGGCGCGAACAGGAAAGGCGTGCCGTTGCTGTATGCCAGCGCCGGCGATTTGAAAGTCGTGTCAAGCCTGCCGTTCGCATTGAGCCGGTAGAGCGTCGCAGTAGGCACTTGGATGGCCAGCGGGTTGTTGTACTGGTTGTCAGCGATAGCCAGCAGGATTCTGCCATCTCGCTGGATCGTGATGAACCGGAGGCCCTGGCTGAAAGCTGGGGCAACGAAGGTGGGATCGAGTTGTCCCTTTGTGTCCACCCTGATGACCGTCTCGGCGCCGGCCAGCGCGCCCGCAATGAGGATTTTGCCGTCGGCTTGCACGGCCACCGCGTCGGCGTAAGCCAGCGTCGGGCCGAGGCTGAAGGCCGGGTCAACCGAGCCGTCTGCTTCGCGCAACCGGATTGGCGAGCCCATCTGCGCCCCGCCCGCCATGTCCAGCGGCTGGAAATAGACATAGACACCCCCCTGGCCGTCATGCACGGACCGTTGCGGGCCCTGGTAAGCTGTCCAGTTGTTTAACTGCTCAGCGAAGACCGGGGGCTCAAACTGTTCGACCCCTTCGGTGAGTTGGAGGGCCAGGCTGAAGTCGGCCACCCAACCGGCCACGCATATCTGGTAAGTGGCTCCAGCCGCGGCGAAAAATCGGGTCTGGGCCACCCCGTAAGTGCTCGTGTCGCGCGCGTAGAGCGCCAGTTGAGCCAGGCTGTCGCCAACGTACGCCGAGAGCGAAAGCGGCGTTCCATCGCCCTGCAGGGTCACGGTGGCCACACCCGCCGCCGGGGCCGTCCAGGTGTACCAAACCGAAGGGTAACGGCCCTGCAGGCCTTGATCCGGCTCGCCTGCCTCCACGAAGGCGCCGACGATCGTGCCGACGGTTTGAGTGGAAGCGCCAGCCAGCGGCGTGCGGTTGGCGAAGTTATCGTTCACGGCTGGGGTGATTTGCTCGATTAGGAAATCGAAGCTGTCCCAGGTCTCCGCGAAGGTGAAGATGGCAATGTTGTAAGCCTGGCCGGCGGAGGCATCCGCTACCGTCCGACCCCGCTGGCCCGCGCTGAGCCGGGTCAAGCTCGCCAGGGCAGACCCAGTATAGACCGCTACGGAAAACTCATCTTCCGCCTGGCCACGGACCGACCCGATCCGGAAGCGGCCCGAGGAGGGCGCCGTCCATGTCCACCACACTGAGCGCAGATTCGCCGATTGGCCCCAAGGGTACTGCGGTTCGCCCGGTTCGCTCGTGGCGCCGACGCAGTGGCCGGTCAGGTGCTGCGGCGCGCCGGCGATGAGGAAGCGGTTGACGAAATTATCATTTGCCGGCGGTTGAAACAGGCGGAGGCGCAGCTTGAACTCGCCGCCACTGCCTCCCAGAGTGCCGGCCACCAGCGAGTAGGTCTGGCCGGCAGTCACCGGAAAGGTGTTGAAACCCACGGTTTCCACCCGTGGCCCGTTCATGCCGCCTGCATACAGCGCCACAGTTGGCCAATAACCGCTCCCGCGCGGGTCCACTGTCAGCAACCCGTTGTCCGGGGCCAGCCACGACCACCAGACCGTGGCGTTGACCGTGCCAGTGGCGGCGTGCGCCGGTTCGCCAAACTCGCGCGTGGCCTTGCTGTTGTCGCCATAGACCGTCACATCGCTGCCGAACACCGTGGCGCGGTTGGCGAAATTGTCGTTCGCCGCGCCCTCCAACTCCGCAGCCCGGTAGAACCGAAGTGTGCCGCCGGGGCGCGGCGGGTCCGCCAAGCTCACCCCCTCGATGGTTCCCAGCAGCCGCGCGCGCTCGGTCCATACCGACAAGTTCTCTGAAGCCTGGAGCGCGAAACTGCGCCCGGGCGCCGAGTGCAGACTCAGCCCAAAGCGCTTGTCAGCGTCCCAGCCGAGCGGCTCCAGCCACGGCGCCAAGCCCGGGGCTTTGGCGAGAAACTCCTCCACTTGGGCCGCGCTCAGGCCGGACACCAGCCCGCCAAACGTCTCGTCGGGCAACGTGTTGGCCAGGAACTGGTTCCCGGCGACTTGCGGCAAGAGCGACCGCAGCGAATGCGAGCCGTCGAACTGCCGCTCAAGGTTCAGGGCGTAGGTCGGCGCCGTCCGCAGTGTGACCGGTCCCTCCAGCGAGTCTCGCAGGTCCGTCAGGAGCCACCGGAATTCTCTCTCCTTGTCGAACATATCAGGGTCGTAATTGAAGAGGCGCGTCTGGCCGTCGGGGCGCGCGCGAATGAAAGCGGAGGCTTGGAGATAGAGGCCGATGGCGTTGGTGAAGGCCTGTTTGGCGGCCGCCAGATTTGCGGTGGGGCTGAAGGCGAGCAACTGCGGGTGGCGGGCCAGCAATTGCTCCACCGTGGCCTCCTCGTTGGTGGCCAACTCGCGCAACTCGCTCAGTTGGGCGTCCAGGTTCCAGGAATCAATCGTGTAACCGTAGTATTCGGCGGCGTGGAGCAGCGCGCGGGCCAGCAGCACGTCGCCATAGTCCAGGGTCACTTCGCCCAGGGTGGTTTCATTGCTGGAGATGGTGAGCAGGAAATTGGTGTGGACGACTACGGCCAGGTTGGCGGCGGCGGCGGCGATTTCCGGCAGCATGTTCGTGCGCAGCAGCGCGGTGACTTCGCTGGCGCTCATGCCAGCGGGCGCCAGCGGCACGCCGTTAGTGTCGGCAGGCAGCCGCGCCGTCCAGTGATAGATGCTGCGGTTGGTGGCGGGGACGCCCAACCGGTCCAGAAACCGTTGCACTGGCGGCTGGCTCGGCAGCGCCAGTACCCGCGTGGCAGCATAGAACACGTTGGCCGTCTCGTTATTTGGCGCTGCCTTTACCGCGGCGGCGAAACTGGCATTGGCGTTGGCAATGTCCTTTTGCGTTAGATAAGTCCGGCCCGCGATGATCCACTGGTCCACCGTCTGAGCGGTGGCGGCCAGCCCGCTGAAACCGAACAGACCAACCGCAAGCAGTATTCTGGTTCTCATTTAGCCTCCGATTTCTGGGTTACAGAGCAGTCTGTGGGATGGACTGCACTTCCGTGGTAGGGCGCGCGCTCCCGTGCGCGCCGCAAATCTGGTTTTCCACGGTGTTTTCGGCGCGCTGGGGACAGCGCGCCCTACCACGGAAAACTCTCCCTCTTCCCCATCGGGGGAGAGGGCCGGGGTGAGGGGGAAAGGGGCCACTGAGAGGCTGCGGAACCAAATCGCAAATCGCAAATCGCGCCGTGCAGTTGCGCGACCCGACGGCGCCCGCGGCGGGGTGGGGAAAAGCCGCATCGTTCTCTGCCCGGCGGCAGTCTCCAACACCAGTTGGCCGGGGCTTTCGCCGGTGACTTGCAGCGTTGCCCTGGCGCCCTCGGCCACAGTCGTCCCTTGGGCGCAACTCACGCCCCCATCCAAAAGCCAGTCCCCCGCCTCGGCAAAACGCACCCGCCCAGCCTTCAACTGCACCGTCGGTTCACCCGCCACCTCCACTACCAGCCGCCGCAGTTCCGCCGGCACGTTCCCTTTGGCCAGGCGCAAGTGACCACGCACGTTCGCCAGGGCGGCAGCAGCCTTCTCTGGCCGCTGAACCTCCAACCGCACCCCCTCCGCCACGCACAGCGGCAAGAGGCCGATCCGGAAGAAGCCTTTCCGTTGGTAATCGGTGAAGACCTTCTCCACGCGCAGCACCGCGACGGCCTTCGGCTCGCCGGCCACGTAAAGCGGGGCAGTGACGCCTTTGAGCCCTGGACGCGAACCCGGCGCAGCCGGCGGCGGAAACAAAGCCGGTTGGCTTGCGGCTGGAACAACCGAGCCAACTACCACCCCCATCAGCAGGGCTAACCATGGCCTTGCGACACGCACGGGTCTGCAATCTCCTGAGCCGACCATGAACGGCTCGCCCCAGAAAGCAAGCCCAATCCAGGCGTGAAGGAGATTGACGCCGAGAATAGTCCACCGGATGCCGCAGCGGCTGATGGGAAGTGACACACACAAGTGGCCGCCCCGCGCTGCCGAGATTTGAGACAGGATTGACACAGGCTGCCCCACACATCCGTCCCCATCCTGTGAATCCTTATCATCGTGTCAGCTTGAGCCCCGGATGCGGTTTTTCTCGCCAACAATTTTTGACAATAGATGGCTGAGGGCTATCTTGAGGCCACACGAATGGACACGGTCAACATCTCGCTAACCAAGGCTCAAGCCGAGTGCGTGCGGCAAACCGTCCGCCGCGACTTCGGCAACGTCAGTGAATTCTTCCGCGACCTGCTCCGGCAGAAGATGGAGGCCGAAATCGCCGCCGACCTGCGGTTCCTGCAATCCACCACGAAGGACGCTCCGGCAGGGCCGACCGAGGCTGAACTTCAGCGTGTGCTCCAAATCCAGCGCGAAGTGCGCCGGGAAAAGAGAAGTTGACGGGTGATTACCGTGGTCATACCATAAGGAATGCAAGTGACGATTAGCTGCAAAATGGCCGATGAACTGGCTGCGCAAATGGATGCTACGGCGGCAGACCGGGGGGTTAGCCGGAGCGAATTCATTCG
>Ga0315268_10003817_pt1 | contig 16492 bp, 12 predicted proteins | sample C1_top_MG_FD_204535 | JGI IMG/M metagenome (GOLD analysis project Ga0315268, IMG submission 204535) | Sediment microbial communities from Yellowstone Lake, YNP, Wyoming, USA - C1_top | ecosystem: Environmental > Aquatic > Freshwater > Lake > Sediment | place: USA: Wyoming | collected 2017-08-01
GCGCTCCGCTGAGCCGTTGTTCTTCCAGGCCTCATCAGCATGGCTGAGCACATCCTCAAGCGCCCAGGCATCCACGCGGCAGACATTCGCATCCAGGGTCAAGCGCCGCTCCTGATAACGGATTACCCCGTCATGGCTGATCAGCTTCCGCAGACGATGAACCGCCATTTCGAACGATCGGTGCGCGAGATCGCCATCGGCATCCGGCCACAGCGCATCGGTAAACCGTTCTTCAGGCACGTCCTTCCCGCCGAAGGCGATCAACGCCTTTAGAAGAGCAAGCGGCTTCTGCTGCACCTTGCCGGAGAATTTTATGGGAGTCTCATCCTTCACCAGCTCAAAACGTCCGAGGGTGTGAATCCTGAGCGGCCAGGGCCAGTGCTCTAATTGCGGATTTGAATCAGCGATTGCATCGGGAGGCGGTAATCCCCGCTTTCGGATAATACCCTTTACAAATTCAACCTCGATCCCGGCCTCCAGGGCCTTGGCGCAGAGCAGCGCCATCACGCGCGGCGTCCACCAGGGGAAATTCGCAAAGCCCTGTTTTTTCCACAAGGCAAAAACGGCCTGCAGCAAGGGGCGGCACTTCGTTTCATCCCTCTGCTCAAGCGCAAGCCAAGCCTCCTGTAAAAGACACATTAATTCGAGGAGCCTGCTTTTCATGTCATGATTGATACGTCGCGCCAGTGCAATGCTCTTCGAGGCCTCAAGATACTTCCTCTGCGCTATATAAACCTGAGCCAATGCAAGGTGGTTTAACGCTTGAGGGAACGGAATGCCGGCGTCCTCCGTAAGCTTCAACGATGTTTGAGCTTCTTCTAAGGCCCCGGCGAGGTCGTCGCGAAGAGCGGCGTCCCATGCCGAGAGATAGTGATAGTGCGCGACATCAAATCTACGGGCCGGTCCCGGCATGGACTTTATTTTTTTGAGAAGGTCGGTTCCCGCAACCAAGTCCCCGGAGCTCAAAGCGCCATAAACACCCTGCGAGAGCAGAAGATTGTCAAGGAAGTGTCCGCCCGCGAGTTCCGCTATCTTGAGACCTTTGGCCACGACTTCCTGACATCCCTTGAAATCAGCTATAATGCTCCAGCAATAAATCGCTTCAAAATTGTGTAATGCAGAGATCGCCGCGGAGTATACATCATGAGCGCGGGCAGTGGATCGAAGCGGATCTAAGAGCTGTGAAACTTTTGCAGCGTCGCCGTCCCACAAATAATAATTGTAAAGAAAGGACACTAATGTTATTAGCCGGCCATCGTCCTTGATCAGAGGGAGAAGCCGATCCAAGCGCTGCTCCCAATACACAAGCCTGACCTGCTGCGGTCGACGATACAGCACTGCGCCGAATATACTGTTCGACACAAGAATTTCGATCTCCGGGGAGGGAAATTCAGGATGGCGTGAAAGCAGCTCATCGAGCGCTTCGATCCACGGGTCCAGAAGGGCATAGTCGTACCCCGCAAAGATTATAGAATCTGCAATTCCGGACCACGTCAGAAACTGGCCCGTTGGATCGTCCGAGTTATTAAACATTGCGAAGGCACGTTCGAAACAGCCCTGACTTTCAACAGGATTAAAAGGCAGCGCGCATACGCCGATCCAGTACTGGAGCCAGGGGACCGTCTCTCGCAGCTCCTTCGGTACCGCTGCAAGCCATTCGGAAAGCGTTGCTCTTCTTCCTTGAATGGTCATTGCCTGAGCATGGGTGAGGATGAGAGGAATATAGCGCTCCCAGTTTTGCGCGTCCCGATAGATCGAAACAGCGTCTTCGATCTTGCCCGCATCTTCCAGGACCGAGGCCGCGCGATTCTGCACGCGGACGATGCCTTCCGGGTTGAGCGACTCCTTCATTTTCATCAGCAGAAATTCGCGGAACAAAGCATGGTACTGGTAGCTCGGATCCGCTGTTTGATGCTTTTCAGTAAAAAAGTGATTTCTGTGCAAACCGGCGAGGATATGACCGGCCTTGTCCTGGTCGGTCATTTTTTCCGCCGCTTGCACCGTCATGGACGGAAGGAATGAGGACATGAGCAGAAAGTCCCTGGTATCGTTGTCCAGTTTTCCGAATACTTCTCCGGCAAAATACGTAAACACGTCCGTCTGAAGGCGCGTGTCGATTGGTTGCGGACCGGCCTTTTCCGCTCCCTCGCCTTCCGCCAGCAGCACCAGGCCCGCGGCCCACCCTTCTGTCTTCTTATGAAGCGCCTCGACAGCGTCTTTGCTCAGTTTGTTTTTCTCTTTTCGCCGAATAAACTGCTTCGATTCCTCAAGTGTAAACCGGAGTTCGTCCCATCCGAGCACATGCATTACCCCGTTTGCCCGCAATCGCATGCATACCGGCGGCGGATCGGTCCTGCTCAACACAAATACCTGTATTCCCGCGGGTACGAGCGATAACCCGGCGGCTACCAACTCATGAAAGGGCGACTGTTCCGGCGCCTCCTGGTAGTTATCGAGCACAAGGGCAAAGGGCGGTTTGAGCCTGGCGAAGAGATTCTCGAAAAAACGCTGGGTAAAAACAGAGATGCCGGGAAGGTATTCCGGGGTCAGGAGCGGAAGTGGCTTGCGAAAACGCGGCGCGGCCTTTTGTGTTGCCTGTCCCAGATAGTAAAAGAACGTGGCAAGGTCGGCGTCTCCCGAATCCACCTGGTACCACAGGCAAGGCAGCTTGTGCTCGTCAAGATAATTTGCAACGAGCGTGGTCTTGCCCGAACCTGCCGGGCCTGAGACCCAGGTAATCGGCTGCATTCGGCCTTTGTCCAGCAGGGCCAACAGTCTCGTGCGGGTTACCATGCCCGAGCTCTTTGGCCGGGTAATCTTGGCTATTGGTGAATAGTTTCGGGTCATGCAATCCTCAATTACCGGGCAGCGATAAACTTATTGAAAACGAAGAATAGCCTGGCGTCCTCTAAGGCCGATACGCGACAACTACGATATGACGAACAGAATTATGCCGGTTTAGGAAGAAATAGATCAAATACAATAATACATGTGGTCTCTTTTACAGGCAGATTATCGTATTCGTTTTTCTATTGCAAGGTAATATTCACGCGCAATTTCGGTGTTTCTATAGTCCGCACCAATAGTTTGCACGACCTTAATGCGTGATGAGCTATTGTCTATTCTTGATGGTTTGATACAGTTCTTCGGTCCGGGGAGAGGGGGCGATGCCGAGCGCGGAGGACAATAGCATTTGGCAACGAAGATATACGGCAATGGCTTCGGCCCGTTGGCCGAGCTGCTGATGGCAGAACATAAGATGCTGATAGAATTCCTCGGTATGGTTGTCCAATTCAATTCCTTTTTGGAATACGTCAGCCGCGCGCTCCCACTGCGTTGTCTGCTCCCAATGCGCGCCCAGCTTGATGACCGCGCGAAGGAACTTGCTCCGCAAACGCTCGCGATAGGAAAGAACCCAGGGGCTTGCGGAGTCTGTTGGGAGAAAATGTCCTTTATAGAGCTCGATTGCCTTTTCACTCTGCTTGATCGCTTCTGTTGGCTCGCGTTCCGATGAACCGTCGTTCTTCCAGGCCTCATCGACACGGTTGAGCACATCCTCAAGCGCCCAGGCATCCACCCAACACATGTTCGTATCCAGGGTCAATCGCCGTTCCTGAAGTTGAACGATCTTGTCATGGTTGATCAGTTTCCGCAGACGATGCACGGCCATCTCGAACGACCGATGCGCCAGATCGCCTTCCGCATCAGGCCATAAGACATCGATGAATTGCTCTTCGGGCACGTCCTTCCCGCCGAAAGCAATCAAAGCTTTGAGCAGGGCGAGCGGTTTTTGCTGCACTTTGCCGGAGAATTTTATGGGTTCTCCGTCCATTACCAGCTCGAACCCGCCGAGCGTAAAGATCTTGAGCGGCCAGGGCCAGTCCTCGCTCGCCAAGTTCGTCGGCTTGATCGCCCGTTTGCGGATCAGGTCATGCACGTATGCTGTCTCGATCCCCATTTCAAGCGCTTCCGTGCACAAACGGGACATTACGTCCGAACGCCACCAGTAAAAGTTCGCATACCCATGCACTCTTCCAAGCGTCATGGCTTTTCTCAGAAACTGACGAGTTGCAGACTCGTCGTTCTTGTCCGCGGCAAAATGAGCTTCGACAACAAGACTCATAAATTCGAGGATACTGCTCTTCATCCGAGCGCTGATCACACACGCCAGGTCAAGATTCGACCGGGCGTCGCGTTCATTCCCTTGCTCATGCAGCACCTGAGCCAGAGCGATCCTGGCGATCCCTTCGTGGAAAGGGGTGCCGGCCTTAAGAGCAAACTGCACCGCCGCATCCGCATGCTGAAACGCGCGGGGCAGATCATGCTTGAGCAGTGCGCTCCAACCTCTGTTATAGTGATACATACAGGCGTCGATGCGCCGGGTTTCCCGAATACTGGACTCCATCTTCCCCAGGTATTCATCGGCCTCCGCCGTATTCCCCTCTCCGAGCGCGTTTATCGCCCCCTGGGAAAAGAACTGCGAATTCCAGATGACCACGCCGGTAGTCGCGGCGATCTCAAGGCCCTCTTTCACCGTCTTCCGGCAAAGGTCATGTTCGCCCATGCGCACCTGATAGACCGCTTCAACGACCCTTCCGAGGATCTGCGCCAACGGCGAAGCGTCGGGCGTATAGGCGGACTCCCGAACGCCACGGATCACGTATTCCGCGCCCGCATGATCGCCCACCCAAAGGTAGTAAAGCTCCAGATACACATACAAAAAACTTCTGAGCCTGACGTTCGTGATCCTGCCCGCGACCATTGTCGCCCGATCAGCCCATGCGGCGATGTCCGCATGGTGCGGTTGCCGCAAGGTCAGCGCAAAGATCATGCTGGTGGCTACCGGGGCTTCGATTTCCGGCGTGGGCATGCGCGGATCCACGCTCAACAGTTCTTCGAGTATGCGTATCCAATGGTCCGCGCGGGTAAATTCACCCCAGCCGAGGAAGATCGATTCCATAATGCCCGACCAGGACAGCAGCAATCCTCCATGGTCGTTCTCGATTTTGAAAAGGGCGAAAGACCGTTCGAAATGCCGTTGGCTCTCGGCGGGGTCAAAGGACACACGGCATATGCCCAGCCAGTATTCCAGCAAGGGTATTCGTTCCCGATAATCAGTCGGAATGCTCCTGAGCCATTTCTCCAGCGTCTGTGTCCGGCCCTGGGCCGCGATGGCCTGCGCGCGAACCACGATGAGCGCGCTCAAACCCTCCCAATCCGCTGTTTCAATGAAAAGGTCCGCGGCGTCTTCGATCTGGCCCGCTTCTCCCAGGATCTCCGCGGTGCGTTTCTTAATATGAAGGATTCCCTCGCGCGTCAGCGACTCCGTTATCCGTGTTTGTAAGAAATGACGAAACAGGGGATGAAATTGATACACCGGGCCCGCGTGCAGTTCCGTAAAGAAGTGATTGCGGCTGATTTCGAAAAGGATCTTTTCGGCATGCTCGTTGTCGGTAAGCCGCTCCGCCGTTGCTGCGGTCATTATCGGCAGAAAGGATGCCAAGAGAAGAAAGTCCCGGGTCTCGCTGTCGAGTTTGCCAAGAACTTCCCCGGCAAAGTAGTCGAATACGTCCTGAGGAAGAGTGCCGTCCGCTGTACTGGTCGCGGGGATCGCCGATTCCACCTGGTCAATCATAAGCACCAGTCCCGCGGCCCAGCCCTTTGTATTCTGGTGCAGCTCTTCGATGTTGACATCGGTCAGCTTTTGCTTTGCTTTCTGCCGGACCAGGCGCTTCGACTCCTCCAAGGTAAAACGGAGCTCTTCCCAGTCGATCATCCGCATCATCCCGTTTGCCCGCAAACGCATGAAGGCTGACGGCGGCTCGGTCCTGCTCGCCACGAATACCAGCATCCCTGCGGGGACGAGCGCCAGCCCGGTCGTTATCAGATCGTGCAGAGCCGATTGTTCCGGCGCTTCCTGGTAGTTGTCGAACACGAGGGCAAAAGGCGGCTTGAACCTGGCGTAGAGCTGCTCAAAGAACCGTTGCGTAAACGTTGCGAGGCCGGGCAGATATTCCGGAGTCAGGTGAGGCAGGGGTTTCCGAAATCGGGGCGCGGCCTTCTGGGCCGCCTGCCCCAGGTAATAAATGAACGTGGCGATGTCCGCATCGCCCGCATCCACCTGATACCACAGGCAGGGCAGTTTGCGTTCGTCGAGATAATTGGCGATCAGTGTGGTCTTGCCCGAACCTGCGGGCCCCGAGATCCAGGTGACCGGCTGATTACGATTCTCGTTCAGCAGATCGATCATCCTTCTTCGTGTGACCACGCCGAACGAATTCGGACGAGTGATTTTCGCCATCGGCGCGTGGTCCCGTACCGGCCGATCCTCAAGACCCGCGCCTGTTTTTGATGAAGCGATACCGGTCCTCTGTACGGCAAGAGGAGGCGATCCCGATAACGACGCATCGGATTCAACCCCGCGCTGAACGCGCTCCAATAGCGTACGGTGCATCTGCTCCAGAGCCAGCATCTTTTCTTTCATCCGTTCGTGCTTAACAAGCGCCGTCTCGATGACGCATATAAGCTCGTTGCGGTCGAAAGGCTTGACAATATATCCGAAGGGTTCGGCGGTCTTGACCCGCTCAAGACTATGGGGATCCGAGTACGCGGTCAGGAACACGACGGGGATGTCGGTTTTTTTCGCTATGAGGAGCGCGGTCTCGATGCCGTCCAGTTCTCCCGCGAGGTGGATATCCATGAGGATCAGCGCGGGAGCCGCAGCTGACAGGAGTTCGATCGCCTCTTCGCCCGTGCTGATAATGGCAGGTTCCGCATATCCGGACTTCATGAGACAGTTCCGGATGTCCTCGGCCACCACGGCCTCGTCTTCCACGATCATGATCTTGATCTTCTTCATCCGACCCGCTCCCCGTCCTTTCCGAAGCATATGAAGATCGTCGTCCCCTGTTCGCGTGTTGTTTTGAGAGTCCCTTTCAGCTGACGCGTTGCCAATCCGTACACGAGACGCAGACCCAGAGTGGATGCTGTTGTCATGTCGATATTCCCGGGAAGGCCGGCGCCGTTGTCTGCCACCGTTAGCTCGTATTTTCCGTCTTTGATCTCTACAAGCCTGACAGAAATCCTGCCCCCTTCCCGATCTTTCGGGAAGGCGTGTTTGAGAGCGTTAGTGACGAGCTCATTGATAATGAGGCCGCAGGGCACCGCCGCTTCCAGGCTGAGTTTCCGAACGGGCGCCTCGACAACGAAGTTTACCCGCTTTGTGTCCGCTCCGTAGGTCGAAAAGATGTCCACAACGATGTTCTCTATATAGCCTTGAAAATCGAGCTCCGCCAGATTCCCGGCGTTGTACAGCTTTTCGTGAATGAGCATCATCGATCTGATCCTGCCCTTGCTCTCGGTGAGGGCGTGGAACGCGGGCCCATCCGCGACGTCGTCGGCCTGGAGGTTCAAGAGGCTCACGATCACCTGCAGGTTGTTCTTAACGCGGTGGTGCACCTCTCTGAGCAGCGCTTCCTTCTCCTGAATGGACTGCTCCAGACTGGAGGTCCGCTCCCGGACTTTTGCCTCCAGACCGACATTCGCCCTCTGGAGATCGGCCTCCTGCTGTTCGATGACGCTAAACGCCCGGGAGAAGCGTTTGGACAGAATGAAGGAATAAGAAAGAATGAACGCAAACACGCCGAACGGCACCGCCGCGTTGAACCGGCCGATGCCGAAATCGTACAGGATGTCGTTGACAACAGCTACAAAGAGGACCAGCGCTCCGCCCAGCGCCAGACTCGCGCCCTCCCTTTTTCGCGTGACCGAGGTGACCAGCGTAAATACGAGATAGAGGCTGGTTATAATGGTCACGGGGCTATACCACAGATCGATGTACGAGATTTTCGCGGCCGGCAACGTTACGCTCAGCACCAGAAATACCGCCGCCAATGCAAGCGAGGCTGTCCCTGCTTTACCGGAAACATCGCCTGGAAAAAGCGCTTTCTGAAAAAGCAGAAAAACCGGCATGCTGGCAATATACATCAGCAGCATAAACCGGTATACGAGCTCTCCATTCATGTCAGGTAGCGCATCGGCAATAAGGTGTTCGTCCGGTCCGGTAACCGTGTACACTGCCACCAGCAAACAGAAGAGACCGAAGTACAGGGATGCACGGTCCTTTTTTCTGAACACATACAGGCTCAAATGATAAATGCCGATGATGAAGAGCGAGCCGAAGACAAGCGACATGAAAGCGACGTCGAGATATTTCCTGCCCGACATATCCGCGTTCGTGCCGAGGATGACCTCTCCTCTGATGCCGCCGCGCCGAAAGAAGTAATTTGACGCTTGAATGATGATCTCGGTTTCTCCATGCAGCCGGTCGATGGGAACTACCTGCGTTCGCCAGAGCGGCGTGAATTCGTTCGCGTTTTTACCGACCCTGCCTGAGGATGCAAGCAACCTGCCGTCTATCCAGACCTTATTGGAAGAATATATGACCGGCAGATGCAGCGCGAGCGATGCCTCGGATTTCGCGCGGATGACGAGCCGATACGTGGCGAATCCGGCATTGCCGATCGCCTTCCCGTTTTCAACATGCTCGTCCCAGGTATCGGATGTTTTGATATTTTTCGGCAGGGGCAGGGAATTGCGGCGCACAAAATCTTCCGGCTTCAACAGCTGATTCCAATAGAATTCCCACTCCCCGTCGAGCTTGGCCTCTCCGTCTTTCTCAAAGTTCCAGGCCGAGAGGTCCAGGCGACCCTTATGTGCTTCAGGAGATTGCCTGGATGGTGCATCCGAGCAGGAGGACAGCAGCATGTTGAGACAGACAGTTACAAGACAGGCGAGGAGCACCGTTGAACCCGTAGAACAGCGGCGCAAAGAGAACGAGGATGGAACAAGATGTCCCCCTATTTTGTACATGGCATCCTTCTGTGGTGCACGACAGCAAAGGCCTGAAAAACGGTCCTACGTTAATTCGTGTATTTATACTGTAGGGATGGTGTAGAATAGCTTGTCTAATGATGAATGTAAAGGTTTTCGATGGGGTATATTAAGGGTATGTCCGTATTTTGACGCATAAAGGACAAGCAGGGAAGGATATATATCCAGGAATAGGATTTATAGGTTACACCAGCTTCTTCAGAATGAATGATAAACTGAAGCAAGGACTTATCTAATGATACGATAAAAGATTCGGCGTGCCGTTCATCATGTGCCCAATTAATCAGGCCGCCACTTAATAGGCATGCAAAAGTTCCGGACCCTGAGGATCCGCTGCTCCTGAGGTGTCAGGAGCCCGGGAGCGAAGATCGCCTTCATCTTGATGAGCGACAAGCGGTCCGCGAGGCCGACCAGGCGGGTGAACCAGCGGCCGATGAGCGGGATGCTGCCCGTGTGGAGCGACGAAGCAAGGTCGACGACGTACACCTTGCCATCCACGAGCAGGAGGTTCGTCCTCCGGTGCAGATCAAGATGGACCCACCCGCGTTCATGCAGCTGGTAAAGAATCCGCTCGAACTGCATGATCACGTTGATCCATGCCTCTCCGGGCATCAGGCTTCCAAGATCATTGCCTTCGAGATACTCGACAGCCAGGGCGAACGGCGAAAGCCGTTTGAACAGCGAGGGGAGCCCGTCGATGCCGTTGAGCGCCTGATACGCCCTGCTCTCGCGCGCAATGACCGTCCTGCCGACCAGGTTCCGCTCCCAGAAGCCCTTGGCCGTGTAATCTTTCACAATGAACCGGCGGCCGTTGGATTGCGTGATGAATACGTCCGCCTTGTAAAAGCCGCCCTTGATCAGGACTTTCTCGATGTTCGCGCGCGCATCGTCATATGTCAGATCGATCTGCATATTCAAATACTATTTTTTCTTCTCGTAATCCCGCAGGAACTGCGTCAGCAGCCGCATGCCGATTCCTGTCGCGCCGATCGGCGTGTAGGGACGTTCCTTCGCAGTAAAGGCCACGGCAGCGATATCGAGGTGCACCCATGGGTACGTTTGTACGAACTTTGAAAGGAGCGCAGCTGCCGTGATCACGCCGCCGCCCCTGCCGCCGGTGTTCTTCATGTCCGCAATGTCGCTCTTGATCAGGTCGAAGTACTCCGCCCAGAGCGGCATCTCCCACACCCGCTCGCCGGTCTTCTCGCCGGCCTCGCGAATGCGCTGCTTCATATTCTCATCCGTGCCGAGCATGCCGATGGCCTCGTTGCCGAGCGCGACGCCGCATGCGCCGGTCAGCGTGGCAATGTCCACGATCACGGCTGGCTTGTACCTGCAGGCATAGCTCAGGGCGTCCGACAGGATCAGCCTTCCCTCCGCATCGGTATTCAGGATCTCGATGGTCTGGCCGGACATGGTCCGGAGCACATCGCCCGGTTTGTAGGCCCTTCCTCCGGGCATATTTTCCGTGGCCGGAAGCAGTCCAACGATGTTCAACGGCAGATTCAGCGCCGCGGCGGTCCGGATCGCGCCGAGCACGGCTGCTCCGCCCGCCATATCGTCCTTCATCTTGTCCATGCCCTCCCCGGGCTTGATCGATATGCCGCCGGAGTCAAAGGTAATGGTCTTGCCCACGAGCGCGATGAACGGCTTTTTGCCGCCGCGGCAATACTCGACAATGATGAACTTCGGCGGCTGTGCGCTGCCCGAAGCAACCCCGAGGAGAGCGCCCATGCCGAGCTTCTCCATCTGCCTGCGCTCGAGCACCTTGACCGTGAGCCTGAACTGCTTTGCGATCGCCTTCGCCTGTGCTGCTATGATCGACGGCGTCATGTCCTTGGGCGGATGGTTCACCATGTCGCGCACCAGGGCAGTGGACCCGGCTATCGCTTCGCCGGTCCGTGCGCCCTTTTGCAGGGCTTTGATTGCTGCAGGGGTTTCGGTCAGGAGGGTGATCTTCCGGATGTCCTTGTTCCTGCCGTTGGTGTCGCTCGTTTTGTATTTCAGGAACCGGTACAGACCGAGGAGGCTCCCTTCGGCCAGCGCCTGCGCGCACTCTTCAGAATCCTGTCCCAGACCGTCCGCATCGATCACGATCTCCTGCGCTCCGGCCGATCGCAATGCCTGTGCGGCCTTGCCCGCGGCCTGGCGCAGGCGGTTCAGCGTAAACTCGCTCCGCTTGCCCAAACCCGCGAGCATCAGGCGTTCTGCAGCGATCCTCGACTCGGGATAGAGAACGTGGACCGCGCCGGCCTTCGCAGTATACTCTCCGCGCTTGACCAGCTTGCTGATCATGCTGCCGAGCGCGCGGTCAACGCGGTCAACGGCCTTGCCGGGCTTTTCACCTTCGAACAGAAAGACGACCGCTCCGTCCGTCTTCTGACGTTCAAACTTGCCGGCTGCGATAATGATCTTCATACGACCTCACTGGATTAGGATCTAAGAAATCACCTTACTTCTCAAAATGGCTGAAAACGTCAACGACCTTAACACGAATGGTGCGAAGGGGACGAATTACACGAATAAAAAACAATACACATCAGGCTGTTCTTTCGTGACATTCGTATTATTCGTGCAATTCGTGTTCGTCGTATATGTTGACCCCGATTAAGCCTGGATAAAACGATTGTGCCGAATACGCGGTGAGCGGAGAGCGAAGTAAAAAACGGTTCGAGACATGCATGCACGAGCGGTTGCGTACCCCGCCATCCGAGAGCGGAAGGTTAATCCCTTCTGACCACGATCGGCTCAAGACCTTCGAGCGTCAATTTGCCGGCCACCTTGTCCGCGCGCTCTTCGGACGCGTACGAGCCCACCTGAACTCGGTAGAAACGCGCGAGGTTCGTTTCGAACTGCACGATGGACACGATCTCGAACTTCTTGCTCAACCGTTCCTTCAGCAGCCTCGCGTTCTCCTCTTCCACGAACGTCGCGGCCTGCACAGTGTAGAAGGCCGAGTCCCGGACGGGCTCAAGGGTCTCTATCCTGACCCTGGCCGTGCCCTGCGCAGCAAAGCCCAGTTCCCGGGCCGCGCCAAGCGAAAGGTCGAGGACCCTGCTCCTGATGTACGGGCCCCGGTCCGTGATCTTTACCTTGATGCTCTTGAAGTTGTCCAGGTTCGTTACGCGAATGGTGGTACCGAGCGGCAGGGTCCGGTGGGCGGCGGTAAGCGCGTTCATATCGAAAAGCTCGCCGCTTGCCGTCTTTTTACCGTGCAGCTCTTTGCCGTACCACGCGGCCATACCCGTTTCCCGATACACCTGGTCGGGCATGGGCGCGGGCGATAGTGCTGCTTCGGCAGGAGGAAGGTGCGGTGCTTCCATCCCGGTGCATGCGGCAACGGCAAGAAGGATGATGAGCAGACAGGCTGTCTTCACGCGTGTCAATGTGGTCAATGGGGTGACGTGCATCCCGTTTATCCGGACTATGCTGGTGTCTTCTCTGCAGCTGCTTTTGCCTCGGCAGCCTTCTTTGCAGCGCCCTTGTACGATTTTGCCGAGCGAAGCTTCCGCTGTGCGCGCTTCACTTTTTTGATCGCCTTCCGTGCTTCCGGCTCCGAGGTCACTTTTCCTGCTTTTGCTTTTTTCTCGGTTGCTGTCTTCTTCAGTTTCTGGATCTTTTCCTGGAGCTTTTCCTGATTGACCTTGATCACCTTGTGCTTCCTCCTTGTAAAATGAACATCTCGTGTGAACCGATTGACCACCCATAATAGACAAAACCCTTCACAAAATCAAGGGATTTTGTGGCAGCGGATGCGCTTTTTCTCGTTTCCCGGACCCACGTTCTTCGGTACTGCCTCCCAGTTTTCCGTTTCCCCGTCGATGAGGAACAGAAAAGGATGCGGTTCCGGGTCACTGACCGACAGCAGTTCTCGGTATTTTGCAGGGTTTCTGGACCGGAGCTTCTTTTTCAGGTGCTCCCATTCGTAGTGGAGTTGACCCGTGGTACAGGAGATCTGTTCCATGGTTCTGTGGGTCGCGATCTTGCGGGCATTGAATGCGTAGCCGCGCTGGACCGCTTCTTCAAGAACGAAGCTCAGATAGGAGGCAATCGCAGCGATGGGATCGGAATGAGAACGGAAACGAGCGAGCTGCGGATGGTTCCGATACCCTTTTGTCGCTCCCTGTAGCACCTTCTGCGCAAGCAATCCCTCACGCCAGAGCGCGACCAGGCCGCGGGGATCGAGATACGTTGGATGCAGGGACCAGAGCCTCATGCAGGCACTTTCTCTTGAACGTGCGATGCTGCCGTGTGGTTCAACATGCACAAAAAAAGGGAGCTGCCGTGATCGGCAGCTCCCTCAAAATACATCGGATTGCTTAGCAGCCCACTGCTGCCTTCGGCTTTGCAGCGGCCTTTACGCTCATTGCCGTGCCCTTATCAACGGACACTTCAACCTTGTCGCCTGCCTTGCACTTGCTGAGGTCCACGGCCTTGTCAGCCTTCAGGGCCTCGTCCTTGCCGTCAACGGTCAGAACAAGCGAGCCTGCTTTTGCATCAACGCTCTTGATGGTGCCCTTCTTCATGTCTGCTGCGAAAACCAGGGAAGCCATAGCTGCAACCATTACCACAACAACCAGAACCGCAATAATCTTCTTCATGTGTTCTACCCCCTCCTAGAGTGATTTGAAATGACGCTGTGGAGTGATACAATACCACAACTTTAGTATTTACTCAATTAAAATTTTAAATAATGCCATTTGCTGATTTTGTTGTCACATATCGCATATGCTAAACGCCTTAACTGATCGCAGCTGTTTTTTCCCCTTCAAAGGATGAAAACGGATATAATACACAGCCATGAAGGGCTATCTTTTCAACGGCCTACTGGTCGCTGCAGGCAGCGCGGCAGGCCTTCTTGCGGGAACAAAAGTGAACGACGCGGTCAAAGACACGGTGTTCAGCGTGCTCGGGCTCGTGACCCTGTACGTAGGCATCCGGATGAGCCTGAACGGGAGTGAGATCCTCCCGATCGTCTTCTCGCTGGTGCTCGGCACCCTTGCGGGCAGCGCTCTGAGGATCGAGGACCGGGTCCATGGCGCGCTGAACAACCTGAACAGCTCATACCTGTCCGGGGACCGAGACATCGAAGGCTTCCTCGTGGCAAGCACGCTCTTCTGCGTGGGTTCCATGACCATCATCGGGTCGCTGAAGGACGGGCTGAACGGAGACGGAACCCTCATCAGGACGAAATCAGTCATGGACGGCTTTGCCTCGTTCATCCTCGCCTCGCGCTACGGCCCGTCGGTCGCATTCTCGGCGATCACCGTCCTGGTCGTCCAGGGAGCGCTCTCGATCTTTTCCCGCTCGCTCACCTTCCTGACAACACGGAGCATGATGGACAATATCGACGGCGTAGGCGGCATCATCGTGCTGGCCATCGGCCTGAACCTGCTTAAGCTCAAGACCATCAAGACCATCGACATGCTGCCGGGTCTGATCTTGATCGTGTTGTATGGATTATGGTAGACCACGGCCGCGGATAGTATCTGACCGCGTTCATCGTCTGGAGACAGCAATGCGTATCCGCCTGACCTATCGGATCGGCATAGGGATCGTGATCATCATTCTCGCCGCAGGCAGCTCCCTTATGAGGAACACCATCTGGCGCGACGAGATCGCGCTGTGGCACGATGCCATAGAAAAGTCGCCGAACAAGGCGGGAGCGTATTATTCACTAGGCTCTGCGTATGCCAAGATCAACAGGATCGATCTGGCTATGAAGTATATGAGCAGGTCGATTGAGCTGGACGGTGGAGCTCAGTTTAAGGCCTGGCTTGAGGACAGATCCACTGCTCTTTCGCGGCCGGATCAGTGACACGGTAAATACGCAGTATCCGCTTCGTTCGTTCTTTCCTGCTGATTGTCCACACAAAATTTAGGCACCTACCCTTAAAATACCCTGCCCGGGGTATTGCGCCTCAACCCAACTTAACGCTATTATCATGCGCGCGATCGTGTCAGCGGAGGACCATCATGACCATTATTGCCATGCGACGCGCACTCCGGCGTCACCGGCGTATCAGCCGCACTACGTTGATGCATTTGAGGATCGATGATATCACTAGACGCACAAAGTAAGGATGTGGATCGCAGCAGGGAACCGGTAAACTGCTGGGAGTATTATCAATGTCCAGCGGACCGTCAAACTACCTGTTCCGCCTTTCTCCAGAATGCAGGACGATCCTGCTGGCGCGTCGCAGGAACTCTCTGTGATGGAAAGATCCAGAGCGCCTATGGCATGAAGATCGGCGGGTGCAGGCAGTGCGATTTTTATATCAAGGTCCAGTTGAAGCAGGCGTAAGGTACTACATGCGAGCGAATTTTCCTGGTTGATCGTAAGATCGACAACAACGGAGGAAACCGGCATGACACAACACAATGCGAGGAAACAAAAAAAAAGAACATCCTATGTAAAACCCGGAACCATGAAGCACCTGCCCCTGGATATTGTCAAGGGAAGCACTTCCTTATACAGCGGCAGCACGTACACGTCCTACACATGTATTACAATGCCTTCCGGCACATACTACTATGTGTATTGCTATTATTATTGTTCTCCAAAAGCCAATTGCTATTGTTGGGTCGCACGCGAAGTATACGGCGTTGATAATCCGAAGTGGCTGCTGTTTCGCGATTGGCTGTTGAATCAAGCTCCAGCATGGTTTCGAGATCTTTACCTGAAGCATGGCGAGCAGTTCGCAGCATTCATCAGTAACAAACCTCTGCTGAAGTCCCTGATCCGAACATGGATGGACAACCGCATCGAGAACCACATCTGGACGCGCCTCAAGCTCCGCTGCATCTGAATGCTGGGTACGGGTTGACCAAAAATGACATTAAAAAAGCGCTGACAACAACTTGTCAGCGCTTTTGCATATTTCGGCTCTTATTCCCCTTCGAACTCGGTCAACGCGAGCACCTTGTATCCCTTAGCCTCAAGCTTCTTTCTTCCTCCCACTTCAGGAAGATCTACAATAAAACACATCTCAACGACCTTTGCGCCGAGCTTCTCTATCAGTGCAGCCGCTGCCAGGGCCGTTCCGCCTGTTGCGAGCAGATCGTCAACCAGCAGGACCTTTTCGCCTTTCCTGAGCGCGTCCTTATGGATCTCGATCCTGTCCGTGCCGTACTCGAGGGCGTATTCCTGCGACTCTACCTCCGCAGGAAGCTTTCCCTTCTTGCGGATCGGGATGAATCCCTTTCCGAGCGTATACGACAGCGCCGCGCCGATGATGAACCCGCGCGACTCGATGCCAACGATCGTATCAAAAGAAAAATCCGCGTGAATGTACCGCTGCGTCAGAGTGTCGATGACCAGCCGGAATCCAACCGGGTCCTTGATGAGCGTGGTGATGTCCCGGAACATGATCCCTTTCTTGGGGTAATCCGGGATGGTGCGGATCTTCGATTTGATGGTCATCAATAGCTCTCCTTAAGGGTTTTTTACCGCAGAGGAAGCGGAGAAATTCGGCAGGAACAATAAGCTTCACTCATGCGGTGACATCTTTCATCAAAGACAGTTGATTTCTGTTTTCATACTATGTTCTTTATTCTTTTGGCCTTCCTCTGCGTCCTCTACGGTGAACATGTTGTTCTC
>Ga0315268_10003818_pt1 | contig 16488 bp, 16 predicted proteins | sample C1_top_MG_FD_204535 | JGI IMG/M metagenome (GOLD analysis project Ga0315268, IMG submission 204535) | Sediment microbial communities from Yellowstone Lake, YNP, Wyoming, USA - C1_top | ecosystem: Environmental > Aquatic > Freshwater > Lake > Sediment | place: USA: Wyoming | collected 2017-08-01
GCTATTTCAAATCCTTGATTTATTTTTCCGGAGTAAAAGTGACAATACCAAGCCAAAGTAGACTTTGCCGTAATGGATCCCCAAAGATTACTTGCTGCCACGTTAATATCAAGAGCCTTTTGAAAATAGCTTTCTGCTTTTTCATATTCACAATTGAAACCCAAAGCACATCCAAACCAGTAACTGGCCAATACATGAGCAACGATGTCTCCAATTCCCTCGGATATATTTATTGCCTTTGTCAAAGCTTCCGATGCTTTTTCATAATTTTCCTCCACAAAGCAATCGTATGTACCAATGATGGTATACATCTGACAGATTCTCTTCTTGTAATCGTGTCTGATTGCTAAATCGATAATCGGCTCGATAGATTCTTTTGCCTCTGCATTGCGGGTCAATTGAGCAAGGTAAAGCCCAAGCACTACCCTCGCATCGATAATATTTCTTTCCACATCCTCTGTCCGTGGCAATCGTTCAAGAGATGTAACCCTTTTCCTGGCATGGGCGATCGCATCGCTAAACGAAACTGCCTTCTCCGCCTTCTTGCCTGCCAACCGGGAATACTCAGCGCCTTTTGGGTAGTTCTCGGCAAATATATAGTGCTCGGCCAATACTTCGTAGTGCTCCCGTAAACTTTCCTTGTACAGTCTCTCGATGGTGTCCCCGATCTCCTCGTGAAGTTTTTTCTTCCTACCGGTCAATATGGAGCCATAGACCACTTCCCGTGTCAGGGCATGTTTGAAGATATAGCTCGACTGGGGGTATATGCCTCTCTCGTAGAGAAGCTCCGAGTCCTTCAAGACAGAAAGATGGGAGAGTAATTCCTTCTCCGGCAGGCCCATGACGTGATGGATCAATTCGTGGGGGAACTCCCTCTCGATCACGGACCCGGCCTGAAGAACTTCCTTCGCCCCCTCAGGCAGGGAGTCGACCCTCGCCATGATCACGTCCTGGATCGTCGAGGGAATGGTCAGTTGACTGATCTCTTTTGACAACCGGTATGCGCCTTCTTTTTGCTCGATAACTTTTAGGTCTTTCAGCGACTTGATGAACTCCTCGATGAAGAACGGAACGCCTTCCGTCTTCTCGAGGATCAACTCCTCGAGAGCTTTTTCCATTTCCTTCGTGCCAAGTACGTGGGCCGCCAATTCGAGGCTTTCCCGGTTCGAGAGCCGGTTCAGCGTCACCTGGCTGTGGTACGACCGACTCCCCCAGGTGTGCACGAACTCGGGTCGGTAGGTGAAGACGAGAAATACCCGGGCAGCCGAGACGCTCCCCAGCAATTCCTTCAGGAGATCCTCGGAACTTTTGTCGATCCAGTGGAGGTCCTCGATCGCCATGATGAGGGGGCGGAGTTCCGATCCCTTGAGGACGATTTTTTTGAGAGCTTCCTGAGTTCTGTCTTTCCTCGCTTCCGGGCTCATCATGATCTTGTCGATCCCGCTGTCCTTGACGGAGAGCAGCTCCAGAAGATAGGGAAGCGTCGAGGCTTCATCGACCCGCAAGACCTGGAGACCCTTTGTGACCTTTTTCCTGATCTCCGGGTCGGCATCGTGATCCTGTATGTCGAAATTGGCCCTCAGAAGATCGACGATGGGATGGTAGGCGACATGGCGGCTGTAGGAGAGGCATCTCCCCTCGAGGAAGACGACCTCTTCATTGGATACGGCTTTCCGGAATTCATACAGAAGTCGGGATTTGCCGATCCCTGCGTCGGATACAATGGAGACGGCCTGGCCTCTCCCTTCCTTGGACCTGGCGAAGCCGTCGAGCAGGAGTTCCCGTTCCCGTTCCCTGCCAACGAATGGAGCAAGTCCCCTTTCGGCGCTGACATCGAACCGGGTCCTTCGGGTGCTCGGGGCGATGACCTGATAGACCTTTACCGGTTTCTCTTTCCCCTTGATCTCCTTTTCCCCCAGAGCCTCGAAGCGGAAGAAGCCCTCGGTGAGTTGAAAGGTGTCTCCGGTGACATTAGTTGTCCCGGGTTCCGCAAGGGATTCCATGCGGGAGGCCAGATTGACCGTGTCTCCCACAGCGGTGAACTCGATTCGTAAATCGTTGCCGAGAGTACCGACCACGACGGGGCCCGTGTGGATTCCGATCCGCATCTTGACGGGCGGGTGGTCTCCCGTTTCCTTCTTCATTCTTTCATGAAACCGGGTCATCTCCCGATGGATGGCCATGGCCGACTGGATGGCCCTTTGAGGAGCATTTTCCAGGGCGATGGGGGCGCCGAACAGGGCCATGATCCCGTCGCCGGTCATCTTGTTGACCGTCCCTTCGTACTCATGGACCTTCCGGAGGAGAATCTCGTAGACCTGGTCCATCAAGGAATAGACCGCCTCAGGACCTATTTTCTCGGAGAGAGGGGTAAAACCTTTCATGTCGCAGAACATGACGGTTACCTGCTTGTGTTCCCCTTCGATCTTGTCCTTCTGGGAGAGGATCTTCTCGATGATTCCCTTGGGCAGGTATTTCTGGATCTTGGCGATCTTCTCGTCAAAAGAGAGGTCTTTCGGGGGGGAGGCGGAGAGAAGAGAGAGATTGTGGCCGCAATCGAAACAGAACTTGCCGGTGGGCGGATTCTTCTTCCCGCACTGCGGACAGCAAACTTCCAAGCCGGCGCCGCACTCGCCGCAGAACTTCGCACTTTCAGGATTATCGGATTGGCACTTGGGGCACTTCATTGGAATTTCTCCCGCACTGGGTCGGGAGACAGTATCTTCTGTTGGCGGGAAAGGTCGAGAACCCGCATCGCGCCTCCCCAACTGCCGGGATGGTGCTGCGATCGCTCGAGGAAGAGAATATCGATGCTGACCGATGAATCTATTCCTTCCATCGGAGCTTGTCAAATACGGGCCGGCATCAACGGGAATGGAGCTCGCATGCAACTATCGCCATCACGATTCCGCCCAAGGCGATGTATAATTTTCGACTCCCGATTATCACTCCTCCTCTTCTACATACGGCAGTACGGGACGGGTGCCCCGCGGCCGGTGCATCTTTTCTGTCTATCGGCGGTCGACATGGGGAGCGCTCCCCTCCTTCAGAAGCCTCCCCCGCTCAAACTCTCAAGAGCTTCCCGTAACAGGTCGCCTGTTCGATGGTCCGAAGCCACTAAGGCACAAATCCGGCACATCAGGAAACGGAACGGCAGCGACATCCTGCTAAATCCTTATCGGACAACGTGTTAGGGAAGATTAAAGGAAAGGAGACCTTAATAAGAAAATATTGTCACGAGTAAATCGGAATACTACTTTTTCTCTGCTTGAGGGACGGAGCCTAGCACTTTCACAGGGCTTTCTTTTTCCTCACTAGTCTGGACATTTTTATTCGCGCCAGGCTTCACGATGGAGAGTGCCATCTCGTCGGTGTGCTTCACGATTACCTTGTCCCCGATTTCTAGGCCATCGAGCTGCTCCTTCACCTCCCCGTGGACTTGGAAACGCCTCTCCCCCCTCGGTCCCTTTAGAGTCAGGGTCCCCGCCGCCGCGTCCAGTACCTCAATCGTCCCCGTGAACAATTTCACGTGGGGCTTCGGGGCAGTTTTCGTCTCAACAGCCGCGCTCTCCTTTTTCGCGGGTTCGGGAGGAGAGGGCGCTTTTTCTTTGGCACACCCACCCACAACGATCGACAGGGCGAACGCTGCTGCCGCGAGCACGGAGAGTAGTCTTCCCATCTTCATCCTCAAAGGGGGTAAGAAAAAGGGCAGGGGGATTGTGTCCCCCCGCCCGCCTGTGCCGGAAAGCGTTGTTGGGTCGCTTTGCTTGGCCGTTAGGATCGGTTACTTCTTCTCCGCCGGCTTCGCCGCAGGGGTCGCAGGCGTAGCGGGCGCGGCCTTCGCGGCGTTGTCGGCCGCCGGCGCGGCCTTCTTGGCCTTCTTGGCCTTCTTCTCCGCCTTCTTCTCCTTCTTCGCTTTCTTCTCGGCCGCCGGCTTCGCGGCGTTGTCGGCCGCCGGAGCCGCCTTCTTCTCAACTGCAGGAGCCGCCTTCTTCTCGGCCGCCGGCTTCGCGGCGTTGTCGGCCGCGAACGCGATACCAACCATCGAGAGCGCAAACGCAACCGCGACGAACAACGAGAACAGTTTCTTCATTTCTTTTCCTCCAGAGGAGAATTTGAATTCCTTTCAAGTATTTCGCATGAATAGTGCCAAATCGACCAACCAGTGTAATCTCATGATAAACAACATGTTTTAATTAAGCACCCCCCCTCTACCGCCACACAGTTTCCCCAATTGGGACACCACTTCCCCTTAAGGGGAACCCCCGCGGGCCTGATAGTAACCGGGCAAAGGGAGTGTCCGGACACAACGGGGGTACCTTCAGGAATGCCCAGGAATCGGGATTTGGGTCCTTGCGTCCATCGATGTTCGGACACAAGACGGGCACATGCCGTCGTGACGGATCGGTATTCTGTGCAGTCAAGATAACTTTCAGGACTCGACCTTCGGGGTGGGACACTGACAATAGTCAGCAATGAGGACCTTCGGGGTGTTGGACTGTTGTCCCGGTAATGTTTACTACACCCAATTCGAAATCGGTGTTGCCAAAAACTCTTCCAGTGGAATCCCCTGACCTCCGACGAGAAGCTTTCTGAAGGGTTGAAAGTTTTTCGCGAATGCGTCGGTGCCGGAATAGTCCGATCTCGCTCGTCCGCTCTTGACCTCGAGGGATACGGTTCGCTCCCCGCTTTGCAGGACGAAGTCGACCTCATGTCCCCGGTCGCGCCAATAATATATTTCCACCATCGTTCCTTCCGCTCCATTCAGCAAGTGCGCCCCCACCGCGGACTCGACCAGTCGTCCCCAGTAGTCACGATCTTTCTTGGCAGACGCGTAGCTTAAACGGGATTGCGAGGACACCAGAGCCGTGTTGAGAACCTGGAGCTTCGGACTCGATCCCCGTTGCAACACTTTCTTCCCCGAGAATTTGGGGACCCCTTTCAGCATCCCGGCGCCCGCGAGCAATTCCAGGTAGTGCGCCAGGGTCGTCGTGTTCCCCGCGTCCTGCAGTTGGCCCAGCATTTTCTGGTAGGAAAGGATTTGGCCGGAATAATCGCATCCCAGCAGAAAGAGACGTCGCAGGAGCGCCGGCTTGTCCACCCGTGTCATGAGCAGAATATCCCGCGACAGCGTCGTCTCGATCAGGGATTCGACGATGTACCGAGCCCACCGCTGCCGGTCCTCGATCAAGGCCGCCGCTCCGGGATACCCCCCGAAATAGACATACCGATCTACATCCCACCCGAACGCGTCCCGCATCTCGGCGAACGACCAATGGGTAACGTGGAGGACCTCGAATCTTCCCGCGAGACTCTCCGTCAGCCCTCTCTGCACCAGTAGAGGAGAAGAGCCCAACAGTACACACTTCAACGAGACACCTTTCGCCGTGTCCTCGTCCCACAATCGCTTCACTACCTCCGACCAGCCGGGAATCTTCTGAACCTCGTCGAGGACAAGGAGGGCCTCTCCGTCCTTTGCTTTCAGACGCCCGAGGTCCCACTGCTGCTCGATCCAGGCGCGGTCCTGCAAGGTCGGCTCGTCCGCCGATGCATAGTGCGACCGCGTTCGCACCCCTTCCATCGCCTGACGTGCCAGCGTCGTTTTCCCCACCTGACGAGGCCCGGCCAGAACCTGCAAGAACCGACGCGGCTCTTTCAGTCTCGACAGCAATGTTTGATACAAGGGTCTTTTATACATACGGGTCTCCGAAATACGAATTACTCATTACGTTGAGTAATTTTACTCACGATCGAGTTTCTTTGTCAAATTCAATGCTTGTAGATTAATTGGATTCCCTGCAAGGTCAAATACCATGTCCTCCCCCACGCTATTGATCCAGTCCAGCATCTTCGCCGTAGGTTTCAAAACCAGTACACAACGGTTGACGAGTTTCATATCCTCTTCCCCCGTTCGGGCACGGAAATGGACACAAACGAAAATATATTGTACCGACGGAATCTGAATATGTGGTATGGGGCAGGAGTTACAGCGTGAAAGCAGGGACAGACCTTCGGGGTGGGCAAAAGAAAAGGGGGCACGGTTTCCCGTAACCCCTTGATTTAATTGGTAGCGGGGCCAGGATTTGAACCTGGGACCTTCGGGTTATGAGTTTCGGCCTAAGTACTTGATATCGTTGATTTAATTGGCTTTTTTGCTTTTCATTGAGGATTTTTTACCTCAATGATTCCAATAGGTTATAAAGGGCGTTCAACCCCTAAACTTTCCTCGTGGGCACAATTTGGGCACACTACTAGAGGCTCGTCAAAATAACCCGAAGGTACCCATTCGGCTGTGCCCAAAGTGTGCCCCGAGTCTGATTCAGATCTCCCTACTTAGCAATGAATCCCCAGAAAATATTCTGAGATCCAATACCGCAGAAATGAAAAAGGCCGGATTAACCGGCCTTTCTCACTCGCGCTTGCGCGATCCGGGCGAGAGCCCGTAGTGCGTCATTTACCGTTTTCGAGTCGGGAAATAAACCGGCCACATCAGGATCCAGCAATATGATATTGCACCCCTCCGAAAACCGTTTCGCGTATTTCCCGCGAACAGCCTTGCTGAAATCGTACTCCGCCCTCATCTCCGGTTCCGGCGCTTTCTTCTTAGGACTCTTCATAAATTTTCCTTTCACCTCGTGTCGCCACGCGTGCGCTGATAATTCGGATTGTATCCGATTGCTCCGTATGTGCAACCACCAATAACCTTCCTCTGTTCGATGCACCGAGAAGGATAAATCGATCTTCATCACTGGAATGATCTGGATCGAAAGTTGTCAGAGATAGCGTGTCCCCGAATGCCGTGGCCGCCTCCCCAAAGGCCACACCATGCTTGCGCAGATTGGAGGCGGCTTTTTTCTTGTCCCATGTGAAGGTCAGACCCACTGGTTTCCTCCGATTAATGTTCAATCAATAATCGTCGGTCTAAAGCTCAGGTTCAGCTGCATGGCGCGCGCTTGCCGCCCGTGTGGAACAGCGATGAAATCGCGTGACACGTCAGCTGCAACCTGTAGTTAGGTGCCATTAGAAAATATCGTTTCCTGTGTTTAGTATTACCCCCTCAGGGCAGCCTCGAAAATGCCGGGTAGGTGCGAGAGTCCTGGATCGACTGCAAACCGGGTGAGGCGGCGCCCAACCTCATCCGCACGGCGATGGGTGACGAACCAGGGAGGTTTTGGCAAAAGGGAGAAGCGTCCCTTCGTCAGACAGCGAGGGAAAGGCTCGAAGGGCGCGTAGACCACGGTCCGCTCAGGCTTGTCGAACTGGAGTGCATTGTGCACCACGCCCCGGCCGCTCTGGATGTCATTATCGGCGTGGCCGGGGAAGGCGCCCCACGTCGCCTGCGGCAAGAGAAATGCAACACCAACCCAACCGTTTACACCGATGGTCCCGTATCGAAGGTCGGCGATTGCGGTCTCAAAATCAGGCCCGAGCTCAGACAACGTGGCTGGATGCACGATAAGGTTCGCACCAAGGCTGCCCCGCAACGCGCCATTCGCAAAACGCACGGCCTCGCGGAGGAACTTCACGGGGGTATCGCCGGGAAGCGCCGTCTGCACAAGGGCGCCACAGAAGAACTCTTCGGTGAAACCATGCTTACTGGCATCCCCTGGGTTTAACCCGGCGACCAAGGTTCGGGGGACAACCCCCTCGCCCGGCGCGTCAAGAAGCTCGGCCCCGGGGTAGGTCCTGACCACCTCCTCTTGCCGATGCTTGGCGCCCGGATAGTACGCCTTGCGAGGAGGAATCGAGCGGATCGTCGCGCGCAGGGCGTCAAGCAGTTGGTCCTTCCGGCCCCACGACGCAGGCAGGACCAGAACCTGCGAGGCGACACAGTTGAAGCCAACATTGTGGAGTTTCTGGGTTGTGATGTGCTCGGCCTGAAATTGGATGTCGGCTTCGCTCCATGGACCCGGAAGCACGATGGTAGGACCGATCCCTCCCAGTTCAGCGGTGAAGCGCTTGCGGTTTACCGGCTCGTTGCACCGCTTGCGCTCGGCTCCCTTGGCCCCACCCCCGAACCGGATCGTGTCGTAGGTCCGCTCACTGCCAGTCATGTGGATTTCATCGACCGCTGGATGTCCGACGAGGTAGGAACCGACCTCCGCCCCGCCGTAAGCGATGCGGACGAAGCCCTGCTGCACCAGATCGTCGAAGACCTCCTCGAAGATGGGCCCCAGGTAGTCGTTCACCGGGTTCATTTTCAGGATGCAGACCTGGCCTTCGACGTAGAGCTTGTGGAGAAGATCCAACGGGGCGATGGAGGCGATGTTTCCGGCCCCGAGCACCAGTGCCACCTTCCCTTCGGAGGAGGTTTGCCGGTAGAACCCCGCCATGTGGGAGTGTAGATTGCCGGCGGTGACCTCCCTTTGCATCCACACCTCGGCTCGCACGCCGCTGAGGAGCAATCGGTCATAGAGATCGGCCGGAAAGACCTGCACCACGAGCTGCCCATCCGGTCGCACGCGAACCGTACCAGGCTTCAGATCCGGGACCCGTCCCCGCGCCAGGGCCTGCATGGTCTTCTCAATTGCATTGATCCCGTAGAGGAAAGCATACGGCCCCGAAAACCACTCCTCTCCAGCCCATGGCGAGCCCAAGGGAATCCCCTTGGCACGCACCGCCGCTTCCACCCAGCGATCTGCCACCTCCCCTGTACGACGACGCAGGCCGCGCAGGAACCCGATTTTCTCGCGAATCGGGAGCTGAGCCCACGTGTCTTTCTGCTCGCCAAGTGCAGCGACGGCCTTGTCGAGAGATTCCGTGCTCAAGGTTCCTCCTCGGGGCCAAGGGAAAAGCTCCGCATCAAATATTTCTATGGTCCCAAGTCAGGCACGAATTGCGGGCAGCCTTCGTAATCCCTTTCGAGTTCGGCAATTTGTAGACGCCTACCTTCGGGGTGTTGGACTGTTGTCCCGATGATTAATCCACCCAATGCGAAATCGGTGTTGCCAAAAACTCTTCCAGCGGAATCCCCTGACCTCCGACGAGAAGCTTTCTGAAGGGTTGAAAGTTTTTCGCGAATGCGTCGATGCCGGAATATTCCGATCTCGCTCGTCCGCTCTTGACCTCGAGGGATACGGTCCGCTCCCCGCTTTGCAGGACGAAGTCGACCTCATGTCCCCGGTCGCGCCAATAATATATTTCCACCATCGTTCCTTCCGCTCCATTCAGCAAGTGCGCCCCCACCGCGGACTCGACCAGTCGACCCCAGTAGTCACGATCCTTCTTCGCAGACGCGAAGCTCAATCGGGATTGCGAGGACACCAGAGCCGTGTTGAGAACCTGGAGCTTCGGACTCGATCCCCGTTGCAACACTTTCTTCCCCGAGAACTTGGGGACCCCTTTCAGCATCCCGGCGCCCGCGAGCAATTCCAGGTAGTGCGCCAGGGTCGTCGTGTTCCCCGCGTCCTGCAGTTGGCCCAGCATTTTCTGGTAGGAAAGGATCTGGCCGGAATAATCGCATCCCAGCAGAAAGAGACGTCGCAGGAGCGCCGGCTTGTCCACCCGTGTCATGAGCAGAATATCCCGCGACAGCGTCGTCTCGATCAGGGATTCGACGATGTACCGGGCCCACCGCTGCCGGTCCTCGATCAAGACCGCCGCTCCGGGATACCCCCCGAAATAGACATACCGATCCACATCCCACCCGAACGCGTCCCGCATTTCGGCGAACGACCAATGGGTAACGTGGAGGACCTCGAATCTTCCCGCGAGACTCTCCGTCAGCCCTCTCTGCACCAGCAGAGGCGAAGAGCCCAACAGTACACACTTCAATGAGACACCTTTCGCCGTGTCCTCGTCCCACAATCGCTTCACTACCTCCGACCAGCCGGGAATCTTCTGAACCTCGTCGAGGACAAGGAGGGCCTCTCCGTCCTTTGCTTTCAGACGCCCGAGGTCCCACTGCTGCTCGATCCAGGCGCGGTCCTGCAAGGTCGGCTCGTCCGCCGATGCATAGTGCGACCGCGTTCGCACCCCTTCCATCGCCTGACGTGCCAGCGTCGTTTTCCCCACCTGACGAGGCCCGGCCAGAACCTGCAAGAACCGACGCGGCTCTTTCAGTCTCGACAGCAATGTTTGATACAAGGGTCTTTTATACATACGGGTCTCCGAAATACGAATTACTCATTACGTTGAGTAATTTTACTCACGATCGAGTTTCTTTGTCAAATTCAATGCTTGTAGGACTATCGGATCCCCTGCCAGGTCAAATACCATGTGTGATACCTCCACCCTGAACCAGGCGAAGAAGGTCTTATGATTTCTGCCGGAGCCACAGCATTGCTTTTCTCCCCCACGCTGTTTATCCAGTCCAGCATCTTCGCCGTAGGTTTCAAAACCAGTACACAACGGTTGACGAGTTTCATCTCCTCTTCTCCACCGATTGACATGCCGAAAGATGGATAGCCGTACTGATGCCATAAGTGGTATCATCCCTTGTAATGACACGACGGCAGAAACTCATCGAGAAGATCCAAAACAACCCGGCCGGCGTCCGCTTTCAGGAGATCTGTCGCTTGGCCGAACAACTGGGGTTTACAAAGCGGGGCGGAAAGGGCTCCCACATCGTCTACGAAAAAGACGGCGTGGACGAGATCCTTACATTCCAGGACCGAAAGGGGATGACCAAGCCGTACCAGGTGAAGCAACTGCTCGCCGTGATCGAAAAATACCGGTTAGGAGAAAGAGAATGAAGTACGCGATTGTGGTCGCTTACAGCGACGATGACAAAGGGTACATCGCCACGGTCCCCGAGCTTCCGGGATGCTCTGCCTTCGGAGACACGGAAGAAGAGGCGATCATGGAAGTAAAAGTCGCCGCCTCGCTTTGGCTTGCGGCTGCCAAGAAGGCCAAGCGTTCGGTTCCGGAGCCGATCGTCGAGAAGACCTTCAAGGCGCGATTCCCGTTGCGCATCCCTGAGGACCTCCGCCGCCGGTTGGAAGTGGAAGCCAAACGGAAGGGCGTATCACTCAATCATCTGATTCTGCAGCGGATTGCCTGACATTCGCCACAATCCAGGGCAGGGCGGGTAGCTGGGCCTTAATAACTACTTGATGATCCGATCCATATGACAGATTTCGTTAGGAGGACCTTCGGGGAACGAACCCGAAGGTCCTTATCTGAGAACCAACGCCTCCAACCGAAACCTCACTCGCCGATGACCTTGACCAGCACCCGCTTGCGTCGCCCTCCGTCGAACTCGCCGTAGAAGATCCGCTCCCACGGTCCGAAGTCGAGCTTGCCGCCCGTGACCGCGACCACCACCTCTCGCCCCATCACCTGGCGCTTGAGGTGCGCGTCCCCGTTGTCCTCCCCCGTCCGGTTGTGTAGGTACTGCGAGACCGGCTCGTGGGGTGCGAGTTTCTCCAGCCACCGTTCATAGTCATCGTGGAGACCGCTCTCGTCATCGTTGATGAAGACGGAGGCCGTTATGTGCATGGCGTTGCAAAGCAGAAGCCCTTCCATGATTCCGCTTTCCCGCAGGCATATCTCGACTTGAGGCGTGATGTTGACGAATGCCCGTCTTGCAGGAATGTTGAACCAAAGCTCCTTCCGGTAGCTCTTCAAATTCCACCTCCTCAATTTCGCACAGACGGTTCCGTTTCGATAAGATGGGAACATTATGGCCCACAAACCCACCCGCGAAGAAGCATGGGCGATCCTTACGTATCACGTAAAAAGCCCCAGCCTCCTTTCGCACGCCCTGGCGGTCGAGGCCGTCATGCGCCATGTCGCCAGGAAGAAAGGCGCAGACGAAGAGCTGTGGGGCGTCATCGGACTTATCCACGATGTGGATTACGAGGAACACCCCGATGAACACCTCCGGCACGCACCGGAAATCCTTCGGCGCCATGGGTGGCCCGAGGAGTGCATACGGGCGGTCGCATCCCACGGATGGGGACTATTCACGGACGTCGCGCCGGTCACCGACCTGGAGAAGGCTCTTTTCGCGATCGATGAACTGACAGGGCTGGTCGCCGCAGCCGCACTCGTCCGGCCGTCGCGAAGTGTCCTGGACCTCCCCGTCAAGAGCGTCCTGAAGAAGTGGAAGGATAAGGCGTTTGCCGCAGGGGTGGACCGCAAAGTGATCGAGAAAGGCGCCACCCTGATGGAGGTACCACTCGATCAACTGATCGCGGACACCATCGAGGGAATGAAGAGCGTCGCGGAAACGATCGGCCTCAAGGGAAACCCGAGCGGGACATCGATTACTTGAGACACCACCTGGGTGATGACCTGGGACCTTCGGGTTATGAGTTTGGGTCTAACTACTTGACATCGTTGATTTAATTGGCTTTTTTGCTTTTTATTGAGGAATTTTATCCTCAATGATTACAATGGGTTATAAAGGGCGTTCAACCCCTCAACTTTCCTCGTGGGCACGATTTGGACACACTACTATAGGATCGTTTTCACGATAACCCGAAGGTATCATTCGGATTCATTTTCACCGTGGCGAAGCTGTCGGCGGGGATCGTTTTCAAAATAACCCGAAGGTCTAATCGATATTGATGGGCTCGCATCTTCCGGCGAAACGAATCTCCGGATAGTAAAACCCCATCTCACAAGTTGAGATTATCTTCTGAATACCACATCAGAACTCCACATCAGACATGGAAAGGAGAAAAACGATGCCGACCTACGTTGGCCTGGTCAAGTTGACGGACCAGGGAATCCGGAATGTGAAGGATTCAACGAAACGTGCGAAAAGTTTCCGGGAGATGTCGGAGAAGGCGGGGGTGAAGGTCAGGGAGATCCTCTGGACCATGGGGCGATACGACCTCGTGTTGGTGGTCGATGCCCCCAATGACGAAACCATGAGCCGCCTGGCGTTGGGCTTGGGAATGTTGGGAAACGCAAAGACTGAGACGCTCAAGGCCTTTTCGGCTCAGGAGATGGATCAGATCCTCAAGGGGCTTCCATAGAGGGAAAGACGACGGGGAAATACGTCGCGACGCGGGGGGGAACAACCGGATGGCGCCGGGGAAGACACGCCCCGGCGCCTGCACAATAACCCGAAGGTATCATTCAGATTCATTTTGGGGTTTTCAATCCGTTCGGTTTCCCTTCGGCTTCTTGCATGATAATGGAGATGGAATCTGATGTGACGCGGAACCGAACATTCGCCGGAGTGGAGGTCGAACGATGTGCGGCCGGTTCACCCTGTTCGAGCCGGATCAGGTCCTCGCCCGGGAGTTCGGTGTCTCTGACTTCCCTCAAAGATCACCGCGCTACAACATCGCCCCGTCCCAGCCCGTAGCGGCCGTGCGCGCAGTGCCGGTGGGCACCGGTCGCGAGCTCACCCTCCTGCGTTGGGGGCTCATCCCTTCATGGTCGAAAGACCCTGCGATCGGCAACCGGCTCATCAACGCCCGTGCGGAAACCGTCCAGGAAAAACCGTCCTTCCGGAATGCGTTCCGCCGACATCGGTGCCTGATCCCCTCCAGTGGATTCTACGAGTGGCAGCGACTGGAGCGTGGGAAACAGCCGTTCTTTGTTCGTATGCGTGACAAGCGACTCTTCGCCTTCGCCGGATTGTGGGACCGGTGGGAAAGCCCGGACGAGGGTGTCATCGAGACATGCACGATCCTGACGACCGCTGCGAACGCCGTTCTGGCCCCGATCCACGACCGGATGCCGGTGATCCTTCCCCCGGGGGAGTACGACCGGTGGCTCGACCCGGCGCTCAAGGACCTGGACTCGCTGGCGCCCCTTCTCGTTCCGCTTCCTCCGGAAGAGATGCTCGCATATCCCGTAAATCCCAGGGTCAACGCCCCCTCCACCGATGACGAGGGGTGCATAGCCCCCCTTCCGTAGTTGCACCATTTTTCACGGCCTGCCTCATCCCCCTTCCATTTCCCGCGTAATGTATGTTAACATACATACATGGCTACCCACCTTACTCCGGCGCAGCAAAAGGTCCTGGCGTTCCTCAAGGACTTCGTCGTACGCCACCGGTTCGCCCCCACGGCAAAGGAGATCGCCGAGAATTTCGGGATCGCCGAGAAAAACGGCTTCTACTACCTCGACCTCCTGGAACGCAAGGGGTACATCCGGCGCCGGCCCCACTCCCCGCGGAGGATCGAGTTCGTCGGTGAGGCCACGCCACGCTTCCCCGTGCGCGTTCCTGTCCTGGGCCGGGTCCCCGCCGGCTCCCCCTTGGAGGCGGTCGAAGAGGTCGAGGGAGAGCTCTTTTTTGATCCCGCGCTGCTGGGGGTGGGGGAGATCTTCTCCCTGCGCGTCAAAGGGGACAGCATGACGGGAGCCCACATCTGCGATGGGGACTACGTCCTCGTCCGGACGCAGCGAAACGCGGAGGACGGGGAGATCGTCGTGGCCGTGATCGACGGCGAGGCCACGGTCAAGCGGTTGCGCCTGCGGAAGGAGAAGGTCCGGCTGGATGCGGCCAACCCGGCGTACCCGCCGATCGCCGTTCCCGCTGGCGCCTCTTCCTTCCGCATCGCCGGAAAAGTCGTCGGCGTCTACCGGAAATTCTAGGGGCTCCCTGTGCATTCGCTCGACATCGATCGCGCGTCGTCCCTCTGCCTCTCCCCTCTCCCTGGAAAGATGGCCGGGATCTTCGGGGACGGGGCCACGGGGCTGGTACTCGGGGCGCTGGCCAGGCCCCTCCTCCACGGAGAAACCATTGTGGCCGTGGACGGGGGTAACCGTTTTGATCCGTACGAGATCGGCAAGGCGGCCAAGGCCCTCGGAGGCGACGGCAAGGAGGCCCTCTCCCGGATCCGCGTCTCCCGGGCGTTCACCTGTTACCAGATGGAGGCGCTCCTCTCCCGACGCCTGCCGGAAGCCCTCTCCCGGTTCGACGCCCGGCTTGCCCTGGTCATCGGTCTCCCCGAGACGTTCTCCGACGCCGATGTGACGTACGCGGAAGCGTGCCGGGTCTTTCGGAACTGCCTCTCCGCGCTCCGCCGGATTGCCCTCTCCGGGACGCGGGTCGTCCTCGTCGGGCGGGGAGAACCACCGACAAAGAACTACCATTCCGTGGGACCTGTCCCCGGCAACCGGTCCGGGTTCTTCCGGTATCTCGTACGAACGGCGGAACCCGTCCTTCTCATGCGGCGAAGTGAAGAAGGCTGGGTGTGGGAGTTTCATCCTGCGGAAGCACGGCTTGCTAGAGGAGGATCCTGACGATGGGCCGCACCGTCCTCCCCTTCACTCAGGAGCTCTACCGCGAGGAGGAATCGTGGAAACCTTTCCGACGGGCCCTCCGGAAGGAGGACCGGGAGCTCTTCGACGAGTTGTTCGCCGCGGCCCGATATCACACGTCCGCTTGCACCTGCTCGGGGCGGGTCGTCCCCTTCGAGGCGATCCTGATGAGCATCCTCGTCGAGGAGCGACGGACGGTCCGGGAATTGTCCCGACGCCTGGACGAACTGTCGCGACAGCTGGGAGAGGAGCCGAAAGGATGCCTCCCTTTGCCTTGACCGGGTGGGTGTTCGACGTCATCCCCGACGCCCACGAAATAACCGTGTGGTTTCGCACCGACGGCGGGGAGACGATGGCCCTGTCCGCACCCTTTCATCCATCATTCGTCCTGGCAGGAAAAAATCTCAAGGAAACAAGCCTTCGGGCGGCTTCAACCCGCTGGAACTGCTCCGTCACGCGGGGAGAGGGCACCGAGTTCTTCTCCGGCAAGACGACACCGGCGTGGACGTTCACGGTCGCCCCGCCGACCCTCCTAGGCCCCACCGTCCGGAAGGCGGAAAAAGCGTTCGGACCGGAGGTGCTTTTCAACGCTGACATCGCGCCTGAACAGCAATTCGCCCATGCTACCGGACTCTACCCGTTCGCGCACGCGGATGTGGAGTGCTCGGGCGACGGGACGATTCTCTCCTCCCGGATCCTCGATTCCCCATGGGATGTGGACGCACCGCGGCCCTCCCTCTCTACGGCATTGCTCCGGATGGAAGGGACGGGGCATCCGGCGCACCGTCGGGTCCGCCCGTTGGAGTTCGTCGCCGACGGGATCACTCACAGCCTTGAGTGGGAAGAGGGAACGGATTTTCTACGGGGACTGCTGCGGCTCCTTCAAGAAACCGATCCCGACCTGCTCGTCACCGAGTACGGGGATGACTGGATCCTGCCACATCTACTCGCTCTGGCCGGCCGGCTCCGGGTCCCTCTTCCTCTGGGGCGTCCACGGTGCACAGCGGCGGACGACCCAGTCCGGCGCACCGGGGAGCGGTCATACATGTCCTACGGCCGGGTGATCTTCCGGGCGGCTCCGCACACACTCTCCGGCCGCTGGCACGTGGACGCCCGCAACTCTTTCCTCTTCGGGGAAACCGGCCTTCCGGGGCTGATTGAGCTTGCCCGCCTCTCCGGCATTCCGTTGCAGCGCGTCGCCCGGACGTCGCCGGGGACGGCCATCTCGGCGATGCAGGTGGCAACCGCGCTGCACCGCGGGATCCTGGTTCCGTACAAGAAGCGGGAGCCCGAGGAGTTCAAGTCCGGGATCGACCTCGT
>Ga0315268_10003819_pt1 | contig 16488 bp, 17 predicted proteins | sample C1_top_MG_FD_204535 | JGI IMG/M metagenome (GOLD analysis project Ga0315268, IMG submission 204535) | Sediment microbial communities from Yellowstone Lake, YNP, Wyoming, USA - C1_top | ecosystem: Environmental > Aquatic > Freshwater > Lake > Sediment | place: USA: Wyoming | collected 2017-08-01
GTTATATTGGATCATTCCGATAACAATTCAATTTTGCCTACGTCCATAAGCCAAGAGACTTTTTTGGCAGTCATTGTTTGTCCCCATACCCTGACTTTTTTCCCCATATATTCATCAAGATTTACGACGGACGAGACCAGGTATGCAGTCTGTGATGGGCCGCCATCGCGGATAAGCTTGTGTGAACCTTCCCCTTCAAAACCACCTTTTTCTATGACCCCTTCTGCGGAATCCTTAAATGTCGTGGAATCAGTGCTTCCGACGACAGTATCTGTCTTTATCATTGCCGGTTTCGTGCTTGTGCCTGTTGTTGATTTAGCGGTCCTTGAAGACAACACGTATCCTGTCGCAACACCAAAACATATAACGACAACATAAACCAGAAGTATAATCTTTTTGTTGTTTTTCATAGAGTCATCCTGAATAACAATCGGTTGTATTTTGGGTTTCTGCACCAAGACAGGATTGTCTTTTCCGTTTGTCATCACCTGATCGTTTGGTATACCTTGCTGCATGAAACCCTCCTTTGTGTATCCATTATCATCTGTTATGTTATTTTTTTCAAGTATGCGATGATAAAATCTTCTATGTCCCCGTCCAATACCCGTTGGGTGTTCCCTGTTTCCAGTTGTGTACGTAAATCTTTCACCATGTGATACGGGTGTAATACATACGACCTGATCTGATTTCCCCAACCGGGAGTCTTATAGACACCTTTTATCGTATCCTGTGCTGCACGCATCTGTTGTTCTTTCATGGTCCATAATTTCGCCGCAAGCATTTTCAATGCATATTCCCTGTTTTGTCCCTGATACCGCTGGGCCTGGCTGGTGACGATGATACCTGACGGTTTATGACGTAACCGTACGGCTGTGGATACCTTATTCACATTTTGCCCGCCTTTACCGCCGGCTCGATAGAATTCCCATTCCAGATCCTCATCTTTAAGTTCTACTGTCGCATCGTCATCCAATACCGGCCATACTTCCGCCATGGCAAACGATGTCTGCCGCAGATTATCTGCATTGAACGGTGACTGCCGCACGAGCCGGTGGACACCTGCTTCGGCCTTCAGAAGTCCGTATGCATATGTCCCTGTCACTTCAAGTGTAATACTTTTTATGCCCGCCTCTTCACCCGGAGTATATTCTATTTCTTCACAAGACCACCCTTTCCGTTCGATAAACCGCTGATACATCCGGTTGAGCATTGATGTCCAGTCCATCGCTTCCGTACCTCCCTGACCTGAATGGATGGCCAGGATAGCATTGTTCCTGTCGTTCGGACCGGACAGATACAGTGAAAATTCCAGTTTATCGACGGCTTTTTCCAATTCATCCGTATTACCGTCTGAGATAAGAAGCTCCAGCATTTCGCCTTCCTCAAGCTCCTTCTGCAAAACGGCCATATCTTTCATGAGGGCAGCTCCCTTCTTCGGGTCCTGCCAAAAATCCGGGTGTGTACTTTGTGCCTCTATAGAACGGATAGTTTTCCGCTTCTCTTCGAGATTCAATTTCTCTAGAACTTCTGTTGCCCTGGTGTGTAATTCGTCATTCATATGTTTCGAATCGTTATCTGACGATAATCCGTATGATTACGTACATTATCGAAGCGCCGCTTATGATGAAAACGGTCTGAAGCACGGAGGCGGTCACTGTTTGTTTGGTATGTAGCTCAGGAATAAGGTCGCTTGCTGCTATGTACAAAAAATTCCCTGCGGCAAATCCGATGACATATGGTGACACGGAAATAAGCGTCCCGGAAAACAGCAACACAAGGATTGTTCCCAATACTGCCGTAAGTGCGGACAACAGATTCAACAGAAGAGCTTTTTTGGGTTTCAACCCGCCATACAGCAATATCGAAAAATCCCCAAGCTCATGCGGTATTTCGTGCGCTATCACGGCAAGGGTCGTCGTTATGCCAAGCGGTATTCCCGCGATATACGCAACTCCGATAATCAGTCCGTCCAAAAAATTATGCAACCCGTCTCCGACCAGAGCCAGATATGCGACGGGCTTTTCAGGACAATCATCCCCCTCCACGTGATGGGTCCAATGGATGACCTTTTCCAATATAAAGAATGACACCATCCCGACTATCACCCAAACATATGTTTGTTCCCCTATCGCTGAATAACTTTCCGGAATAAGATCAAAAAATACCGCGCCAAGGAGGATGCCCGACGATAAGGCAAGTGTATAGTGGATGAATGTTTCCCGTGTCGCCCGATTAAAAACCAAAAACACCGCTCCTATCAACGAAAGAAGGCTTACGAAAACGACCGACAGCAATGCATAGAGTGCAGACATATTACGGCTCGACAGGTCTACAGATTATACTCTGTATCTGTTGTTTTTGCTCAACCGGCAGCGAATCAAACCGACGATTAAGCTCATTGACCGCGTTTCCTACAATTGTCGCCTGAACCCTTTGCTGTACTGCATCTTTCACGCTGTTGAGTCCCCCAAACACAATCGCAGATACGTTTATCGGTTGGATATTCTGTTCATCCGAGACGCCCAGTACGTTTGCCGTTTGTTGTCCCACGGGGGTACGCATCACCATATTGTGTACGTCATCCAATAGTTTCGGCCTTGGGGCTGTTGTGATACGCGGCCAGGCTATGCTTCCGCCGGCTAAGATAGATAGCGATATTGCTGTGGAAAGGATAAATTGTGCTACCGGACCCATAATGCTTTCAATTATAGACGCTTGATATGCTAAACGAAAGTGACTTTGGCAAAGGATGGTGATATAACTAAACCTGTCGATCATCAATATCATTATGAATATACTTGGCGTTGACCCCGGATATGCCCGTGTCGGATGGGGTGTGATTCAAAAAGACAAACAACACGTGACTCCTGTCGCATACGGTTGTATCGAAACGGATAAAGACGGAACGCCTGAACTACGGCTCTATAGCGTATTTTTAAAACTAAGGGAAATCATAACGCGGTATAAACCCCAATGTGTCAGTGTAGAAGAACTCTTCTTTTCCGCAAACGTCAAAACCGCCATACAGGTAGGACAAGCCCGGGGAGTCGTGCTTCTTGCTGCGGCCGGAGCAGGTATCCCTGTGGCATCCTATACGCCGACAGCGGTCAAACAAACCATCTGCGGAACGGGTACGGCGGATAAAAAACAGATAGAACGCATGGTCATGATTCAACTGAAACTCAAAAATCCGCCCACCCCGGATGACACCGCTGATGCTCTGGCTATTGCCCTCACACACGCATATTCTTATAATCTAAAAAGCACATACGTATGATAGGACAACTGACAGGCACCGTCGTTTCAAACCATCGCTCCCCCATTATCATCGATGTCCAAGGGGTCGGTTATGCCGTACATGCCACACCGCTTCTGTTGCAAAAGATTCAACCCGGGATCAAACAGACGTTGTATATCCATACACATGTCCGTGATGACGCGATAGAGCTGTTCGGATTTTTGACCGAAAGCGATCTTGTATTTTTCAATCTTCTCCTGACCGTTTCCGGTATCGGCCCAAAGACAGCAAGTTCGATAATGGACAGGGGCGCATCAGCAGTTCAACGGGCTGTAGTCAATGCGGATACGGAATTTTTTTCCTCGATACCCAGACTAGGCAAAAAAAATGCACAAAAAATCATCATAGAGCTCAAGACGAAATTCGGCAGCATGCAGGAGTTGGACCTGACGGGTAAAACTGATAGTGAAACCAAAGAAATCGTGGACGCTCTTGCACATATGGGATTTGACCGCAGACAGATAATGGAAGTACTTCCGAAAATCCAGGATACTCATTCGTTAGAAGAAAAAATCAGAGCCGCCATCCGATATCTGGGTAAAAAATAACATGAAACCTGTAACTCCCAAAAAAACATCAGTCACCACCGAAGTCGTTGTGGTGGAGGAAGAACGATTGTTCACGTCGCTTCGCGCATCATCATGGAATGACTTCCAGGGTCAGGAGCCTATCAAGCGCAATATCAAAATGGCCATAACGGCAGCCAAAAAACGAAAAGAAGCATTGGAACACATATTACTCTACGGCCCGCCCGGAATCGGTAAAACGACCCTTGCACAATTGATCGGTAAAGAGATGGGTGTAAACGTCCGCTCCACATCCGGTCCGGCGCTTGAACGGGCAGGTGACCTTGCGGCAATACTGACCAATCTCGAACCGAAGGATATATTGTTTATCGATGAGATCCACCGTTTGCATAAGGTTATCGAGGAAACACTCTATCCTGCCATGGAGGATTATGCACTGGATATCGTACTTGGTAAAGGTCCTTCGGCCAGGACGCTTCGTCTGGACCTTCCGCCGTTTACCATAGTCGGCGCAACGACACGAATAGGACTTCTCTCTTCACCGCTTCGCGACAGATTCGGTCTCATCACGAGACTTCCGTATTATGAACTTCCTGATTTGGTCAATATCCTGAAAAAGGCAAGTCAAACGCTTAAAATCCATATCGAACAAAAAGCGCTTCTGGAAATCGCCAAACGCGGCAGGGGTACCCCCCGTATCGCACTTCGGCTTCTTAAGCGCGTCCGTGATGTAGCAGAGGTACGGAACAAAGGGATTGTCACAGACGAGCTTCTGCAGGATTCCATGAATATGCTGGAAGTTGACCACGTTGGTTTGGATACATCAGACAGACGGTTCATCGAAACCATCATGAACAAATTCCAGGGAGGCCCCGTCGGCATAGAAACCATCGCATCAGCGTTATCAGAGGACGTCGGGACCATAGAAGACGTCCTGGAACCGTACCTTATCCAAATAGGATTTCTGAAACGTACCTCACGCGGGAGGATGGTCACTCCCCATGCCTATAAACATTTCGGCCAAACGGTGCCTCGTTCCGTCATGGAATATAAAGAATAGTGACAAACTATTCCCCCCCTAAACCAAAATCCACCCCGCAAAAGCGAGGTGGATAATATATTTATTTTTTAAAGAATTTACTTCAGCATCCCGTCAATCATGGTCTTCATCTGATCAAAGGGTACTGCACCCGGTACGACCTGTGTTTTTCCGGTTTTTGTGTCCAAGAGAATGATACCCGGTGTACCCTGGATACCTTCTTTGCCACCTTGTGCCGCCTGGTCTTTCACCTTTTGTGTCATTTCGCCTTTATCCAGACAATCCTGGAATGTAGCTTGTTTCACCCCGACTTCTGCAGCTAAAGGACCTAATTTCTCTAAAGCAAATCCCGTCCCGTTGGACGTGGTCCGTTCATAGATAGCATCGCTGAATTTCCAGAACGCTGTATCCCCACCTTGGGTTGCCACACACTCTGATGCTTCAGCCTCTTTCTGTGCATTGGCATGGAACCCTAACGGAAAGTGTCTGTATACCCATGCTACTTGTGTTTTATATGTATCCATCACCTGAACGATAGTCGGATGGACAGTTTTACAGAACGGACATTCGAAATCAGAATACTCAAATAGGATTATCCGTGCATTCTTTTCACCTTTGAAATGGTCATCTTTTGCCAGTTTCGGAGCCACAGCCGCTTCCTGAGGTGCGCTCGGAGCATTTTCACCTGAAGGAGCAGCATTGTCTGCAACCTTTGCCGGCAGACTTGTGCCTTTTTCCAATATCGATACCTTTGTCCAGAGCGATCCCATGAAGAATGCGCCGACGACAAAAACCAACATCACTGCCAACTGAAACACCGGATGTGTCACCAGTGCTCCGTCAAATTTTTTGCTTAACTTATCCATACATCCTCCTTTTACTTATAAACAATACTGTTCTTTGAGAATATTCTCCATTGTAGAGATGTCAGAAGTGTTTGGCAAGTATGCAATTGGTTTCCATTATTTGATAAGCATTACCCCAATGGTAACCAACACGGAACTGAGGATTTTCCGGGGAAGATTGTTTTTTTCTTTGAGGAATATCACGGCCAGAATGACTGTCAATATCACCTGGGAACGAGCTATCGGTGACATCTGGGATACGTTCGCTCCGTTTTCTAAGGCCAAATAATAGGTTATTGCCTGTATACCGTAAAATCCGCTATACAGAATGATGTTTTTCGTATATATCGGAGTGCATATTTTTTTTAACCTCAAAAGCACCGACGGTTGAAACATAATCAATACAAGACCGGGCAATAATGATATTACGGATACATATGAAACGGCGTCATAATGACGGATGATAAACATATCACTTATCACCGCAACTGAATATAAAGAAGTCCCTAGTGCTGCAAAAGCTATTCCTGCACGATTTTTTAATGAAATTTTACCCTGAACGATAATAACCGATACGAGGATTGCCAGAGTCCCTATGGCCTGTTGTACTGTAAATGGTTCATGCAACAATATCATAGCCAGGATAATTGTTACTACCGCTCCGAGTGCAGAAACGATAATCACTTCGGATGCACCGATCCGTTTAATCGCATGGAAGAGTGCCAACGTACCTCCTGCATAAAAAACGGCACTAATGATGAAAAATTGCCAATATTCAACAATCGGCGGGAAAACAAAACCTTTATATAAAGCGTAACACCCGGTTATTGCTGCCAGTAACAATTGGAATATCACAGAAGAACCATATGCGTCACTTTCCGGCTCTTTCATGACTATCCGCTGGTAGATATTGGCAATGGAGATTGAAATGACGCTGATGATGGCCAGAAAAAACCAATTCATACTATTTACCGCGTCGTTATCCTGATACGGGCCTGGGTGATGTTTGTGGAAATCTTCAGTTGCGTCTTCATCTGTACCTGATAAAGTTTGTTTCCTTTATCCAGGGTGATAGGCTGGGATGTCAGTAGTGTTGCAGCCGATGTGTCTGTGGTCATCTCCGAAAACCATACCGGATGCTTGTCTGTCACGTTATACAGGCGTACCCAAATCCGCTGGCCTCCTGCAGGTATGGAGGTTGTAGCTTCAAACGTCACCTGTTTTAACCTGCCGTACGATGCGGTATCGACATATGCTGCAACGCCCGTCACATCGCCCCATTCCCCTGCGACACCTGTGCCTGACCCTAAGGGTACATAATATTCCTTTGCGCTTGAGGTTACAGAGCTACCTGATATTAGATTTATCCTGTTGATGCAGGCCAACGGACACGTATCCGAGTCACCCAAAACGTTTTTATGTTGAACGATGTTATAGATAAGATATGCATCGACACAAAGTGCATTTACAATGAGTATCCCGATGATACAAACACCAAATGATATCGGCTTGCGTATCTTTTTGGATTTCATACAGTAGTACTTATAAGTGTAGTGGATAGACCTTAACGAATCAATTAAGGTAACCTTAACTCAATTTCGGATAATGGCATTTTTTGAATTTCTTTCCGCTCCCGCACCAGCAGGGGTCGTTGCGGCCTAGTTCTTTTCCGGTATTCACCTGTGGAATGTGAGATTGACTTGCATCCCGCGCTTTTTTGGCGGCTTCACTCAATTTTGTTTCTATTTTCGGCGGTTCGCCGACACCTGCCGGTTTATACTCCGCCTGCCGTTGTGGTTGATTCTGCGTCTGCACCTGAACTTTGAAAATCCTGTGGACGATATCGCTTTCTATGGTCGCCATGAGGCGTTCAAACATGGAGAACGCTTCATTCTTATACTCAACCAGCGGATCCCGCTGTCCGTATCCCCGAAGTCCTATTCCTTCACGAAGGTCATCTATAGCCGCCAGATGATCCATCCAGAGATTATCGATGACGTTGAGGCTTACCCACCGTTCAACCTGTCCCATGACATCCTGGGACATCTGTTTCTCACGTTGTTCATACATATCCACGATTATCTTCTTCAACAGCTCCTGGATTTCAACAGGATTATGCATCTGACCGAGTTGTACCAAAAGTTGTCCCTGGGATCCCGGATCGAACGGAATGATAGTGCAGAATTCAGACACGATCTTTTCCCTATCAAAATCCCCTTCCTTTTCGTTGGCATACAACGTCACGAGATTTGCCGCTTCATCCATGGCATCATCGACAATTTTATGTTTCTGCCGTTCACCTTCCAATATCGCACGCCGTCGTTTATAGACGATTTCCCGTTGCTTATTGAGTACATCATCGTAGTCTACAAGGTGCTTCCTTGAGTCGAAATGGAATCCTTCCACCTTCACCTGCGCCTGCTCTATAGCCCGCGATACCATGGGGTGCTCAAGCGGTACGTCTTCCGGTAATTTGAATACGGTCATAAGTTTGGCCACCTGGTCCCCGCCGAAAAGACGCATGATGTCATCCTCCAGGGATACGAAAAACCTGCTTGTCCCGGGATCACCCTGTCGTCCTGCCCGACCGCGCAGCTGATTGTCTATACGCCGTGACTCATGTCGCTCCGTACCGATGACATGAAGGCCGCCCAACGCCACAACCTCGTCGTGCTGTTTTTGCCATACAGCCAGTTCCTTCTCCCATTCCTTTTCACTTGTATATTCCCATTTTTCCTTATGTGAACCGCCCAAAATGATATCGACACCCCGGCCTGCCATATTGGTAGCGACCGTTACCCCGCCCTTTTTGCCGGCCTCTGTGATGATTGTGGCCTCCTGAAGATGGTTTTTGGCGTTCAACACCTGATGGGGTATACCTTTACGGTCCAGATAATCACTGATGATTTCGTTTTTGTCTATGGACGTGGTTCCGACCAACACGGGTTGACCTTTTTTGTAGCACGAAATGATATCTTCAACGATTGCCGCATATTTGGCCCGGGGAGTCTTATACACGCTGTCGGGAAAGTCCTTACGTACCATGGGTCTGTGGGTCGGAATCGTGACGACCTCGAGGTTATATATCTTATTGAATTCTTCCGCTTCCGTAGCAGCCGTACCGGTCATACCGGAGAGTTTCTGATACATACGGAAATAATTTTGTAACGATACTGTCGCAAGGGTCTTGCTTTCCTGCTGGATAGCGACATTTTCTTTCGCTTCTATGGCCTGATGGATGCCCTCGCTGAACCGCCTGCCGTTAAGAAGCCTACCGGTAAATTCATCGACGATGATGACTTGACCGTCTTTGACGATGTAGTCTTTTTCACGCGTAAACAATGCACGGGCCTTCAGTGCCGCTTCCAGATGATGCACGGTCTCGAAATCCTTTTCATAGATATTACCGATACCGAGGGTCTTTTCAATCTTGAGTATTCCGTGGTCGGTCAGATGGGCGGTACGCAATTTCTCATCGATGACGAAATCCGTTTCCTTGTTTAACTTATCAACGAGTTTTGCATAATCATAATATGCATGTGTCGCTTCCATGTCGGGAGCTGAGATGATATGCGGCGTACGGGCCTCATCGATAAGTACCGAATCGACCTCGTCAACGACGGCGAAATGATATTCCCGTTGGACGGCTTGGGATATGTCGGATACCATGTTATCCCGTAGATAATCGAATCCGTATTCGCTGTTTATGCCGTAGGTGACATCAGCAAGGTACGCTTCTTTTCTCGTGATGGGTCGCAGATGCTCAAGTCTCCAGTCGTTTGCGTTGGGGTCCGAAAACGTCGGGTCGTACAGAAACGACTGTTCGCTTATCATCGCAGCGGTCTTAAGTCCTAACAGATGGAACACCGGACCCATCCATCCGGCGTCGCGGCGTGCCAGATAATCGTTGACGGTGACCAGATGTACACCCTGACCGGAAAGCGCGTTAAGATATAACGCGGGAATAGATGATAAGGTCTTTCCTTCTCCGGTCTTTTGTTCTGCTATTTTTCCGCTGTGAAGGGTGATTGCCGCGATAAGCTGGACATCATAATGACGCTGTCCTATGGACCGAAGTGCCGCTTCGCGGACAAGTGCAAATGCATCGGGCAATATATCATCAAACGTCCTGCCGCCGGCGAGCTGTTCTTTGAATTGTATGGTTTTCTGGGCAAATCCTGTCTCTTTGAGTTTTTTGAGGTCCTTCTCGCGCGAATTGATTTCCTCTACGATTTTCCGTATCCGCGTCAACTCTTTTTCATTGCTGTCCAGAAGCTTCCCAAGGAACTTAAACATGTGCTTATTTTACCACAATCAGCTTTTGGCGTATGAGGGAGTTATCATATCAGGAACAATAGAAAAATACATTCCGTAACACATCTCTCATCATGACATCCGAATATATTTTTTTGAGTTTTTCAACAAGTATATGCTTTTTCTTGGGTTGATCGTGAAAACTGAAGTAATTGAACAATACAACACCACGGACCGTCAGCATTTGTTTCACAGACGCGTGAAATGTTGTATCAGTAACAAAATCCGGGACATCATTTGCGATATATAGATCGATGATTATGACATCAAATCGTTTCCTGTTGTATTCATCCTGTACAAATCGTTTGGCATCATCGCGCACAAACGTCACATATTGACGTTCTTCACCATCAAAATACTTACGGTTTATGCGGATGATTTCGCTATCGATATCAACTGCTGTGATATGAGCATCCGGATACTCCCTATGCAACATCGGAAACATCGTTCCCCCACCAACACCAAATATAAGGATTTGTGATACAGGTTTCTTCAATGTCGGATAAAGTGCTTTAAGTCCATTTGTCCAGAGTCTTGTGGTATACGGACCTGATTGTTCTATGCCGTTGACCAGGAGAATGTTGTTTCCTGATTTTTCGACGACACGGATGTCTTTGTTATACGGTGACCCCGTCTTTGCAATCGTTTGCGGGAAAATATAAGAAAGTATACTCATCAACAATTAATAATCCAATCTTCCAATAAATTTGTAAAAAGGGTTTTTCGTAAATCTTAAATCCTAAATCATAAATCGTGATTTATTATCTTCGTATCTCCGTTTTCCCCATGAACGGTTGAAGGACCTTCGGAATACGTATCGACCCGTCTTTCTGTTGGTTATTTTCCAGGATGGCGATCAGAATCCTCGGCGATGCGATTGCCGTGTTGTTTAACGTATGGCAAAACAAAACTGTATTGTCCTTTGTCTTATACCGGATCTTCAAGCGTCGGGCCTGAAACTCGCCCATGAATGAATCCGACATGGTTTCTCCGTATGCACCACGGCTCGGCATCCACGTCTCGATATCATATTTTTTGACTTGTGGTTCGCCCATATCGCCTGTGCACATGAGAAGTACCCGGTACGGAAGCTCAAAATCCTGCAATATTTCCTCTGCATTCGCCAATAACTCCTCAAGTAGAGTAAGAGATGTACTCGTATCATTTTTTGATATAATTACTTGTTCAATCTTATTGAATTGGTGTACCCTGTAGACCCCTTTTGTATCTTTTCCATAACTTCCGATTTCCCTACGGAAACACGGCGAATACGCGACAAATTTCTTCGGAAGGTCCTTCTCTGACAATACCTCATTGCTGTAATACGCAGTCACGGGCACTTCTGCGGTACCGGCAAGGTACAAATCATCCTTTTCCAGATGGTACACTTCTTCCCTTCCCCATGGGAACTGCCCGTTTCCGAATAACGTAAAGTCTTTCACCAGAGACGGGGCGGTCAGTGTGCAATAGCCCTTTTTCGAAAGTTTCCGGAATGCATACGAAACCACGGCCATCTCAAGCATGGCAAGTTCGTTTTTCAAAAAATATGAACGGAATCCTCCAACCTTCACTCCCCGGTCAAAGTCTATAAGGTCAAGCGTCTTGGCAAGTTCTATATGGTCCTTCGGTGTGAAATCAAATTTCGGTACTTTTCCCCATGTCCGCAGTTCCTTATTTCCGGTTGAATCTTTCCCGACGGGTACGCTTGAATCCGGCACATTCGGTACCGTATACATAAGCATATTGAATTCATCTTCAACGGCCCGTAATTCATCTTCAATTTTCTTCAGGTCCTCTTTTATCTTTTTTCCCGTCTCACGAGCTTTGGCATCTGCGGGTCCTGATGCGAGATTACGCTGTTTCCGTAGGTCATCTGATTTCCCTATCAATAGGCGTCGTTTTTCATCCAATGCAAGAAGCCGGTCCCAATCGACCTCACGGTTTTTGTTTATTGCGGCCTTTTTACAGGCCTCAAGGTTTTCGCGTATGAATTTTATGTCCAACATATTCCTCCTTTTATTATACAGCCTGCCGAAGTTCAACAACAAGCTGACGAACCTGATTAATACTGTGGGCAGGAAAATTAGCGATACGGATATGCCTGCCCTTAAATTCCTTATATCCGTTTCCGACAATACATCCGTGGTCCGCCAGTTTTTTGATCACGTATTCCGAGCCGTTTTTCACTTCGGCAACAATCACCGTTTGCGAACGGAGCCGTTCATCCGCAACAAATGGTCTATACCTGTCGTTCTTCATCAAAAACCCATACAGTATGGCTGCCTTTCGTTCCGTTTCTTTCCGCAGGTTTACCATCCCGCTCCTCATCATGTCGTTGGCTATCTTACCCAAAAGGTAAATTGCCAGCACATTCGGTGTTTCAGGTGTTTCATTTTTGTCCGCATACCGTAGTAAGCTACTGAACCGGTGATAACTGCCGACCTGCACACCCTTTTTCTCAAGACGCAGAGCCCGAGCGACAGCATCCGGGCTGACGATTAAAACGCCGAGCCCCGCCGGCAACCCGAATCCTTTCTGGACCGAAAAAAACACACAATCTACTTTTGTGAAATCTACATCCGCATATGGCGCCGATGATACGATATCCAGCGCCAATAAAACATTAGGATAAGCCTTCTTTATGGCATAGACCGTATCCATGGGGATACTGACACCCGTTGATGTTTCATTTTGCGTCACGCAAATAAGTTCACTGTTGCCCGCGTGTATATCATCCGCTTCATATCCTTTCCCGTATTCAACCTCACGTAGTTGGGCCTCTTTCCCGAGATTGCGCGCGACGGTATAGAAAAGCCGCGAAAAAGCTCCGTTCACCGAATGGTACGAATGCTTCTCGACACAATTCTGGATAATCCGTTCCATGGCTTCGGTAGCTGAACCGACAAAAAATATCCGGTGCGTAACGGGTATGTTGAGTAATGCGCGAAGTGCCGCTGTTGTTTCGGCACATAGTGTATGAAATGCCGCACCACGATGGGATATCGAAGCGATATCCGCTTCGAACGCTTCTTCAATATGAGTCTGACATGTCGGATACAGTTGTGACGGACCCGGCGTAAAGAATATCTGTTTCATATGATGTGTCCTTTCACTGTGTAACCCTCCCGTTGATAAAACAGACAATCTTTTGTGCGACATACATCCCGATGTTGCGTTGTGCCTCGACGGTATTTCCGCCGATGTGCGGCGTCAAAATCACATTGGGCAAACCCAGAAGTTCATTGGTAAACCTGTTTTCCTTGCCCCCGGGTTCGACCGGAAAAACGTCGACAGCAGCTCCCGCAAGTTTTCCGTTCTTCAGGTGATGTGCGAGTGCCGGTATGTCCACGACAAAACCACGGCTCAGATTTAGGAATATCGCGCCGTCTTTCATTTGCGTAAACTCTTTTTCACCGATAAATCCGTTATTATCCGGCCTTCCGTCGATATGCACGGTTACCACATCTGCAATGTGGAGTAACTGCGTCAACGTCGCGCATTTCGTGGATTTGCCGAGAGTCAGCGTTTCGGCAATGTCGTAATAATACACATCCATGCCGAGGGCCTCCGCAAGTACCGAAACCTGTAATCCGATGTTCCCGTACCCGATGATTCCGAGTTTTTTTCCTCGTACTTCAAAGCATCCCTGGACCGATTTATCCCAAATGCCGTTATGCAGTTGTGCGTTTTTTTCAAACGCTCTTCGTACAAGCATGATGATCTCTCCGATGACCAATTCCGCGACGCTTCTCGTATTGCTGTACGGATCGTTAAAAACGATAACCCCTTTCTTTGCACACCCAGTCAGATGTATACGATCGGTACCGATACAAAACGCACCGATAGTTAACAGTCTGTCTGCATGGCCCAAAACATCGGGTGTGACGGCTGTTTTCGAACGGATTCCCAATACGGAAACGCCTTTGATTTTTTCGATAAGCTCCTGCTCGCCTAACGCCCGGGGTATCGTTTCCACGTCGTACCCTTCATCGATAAAAATATCTACCGCATCCTGATGGATACGTTCCAGGAGTAACACTTTCATCCTTCTATTCTGATCCGTACGGACCAACGGCTTGGTAAAACGGTTCACAAATCCGTCAAAATCATGCAGGATATGATCTGCTTTTTCCATAACCTCTTTACGTCTTATGTTTTCACAAAATACGTAAAACGCATCAGCAGCGCCTGCCTCTTTTATCTGCAGATCCGTATATCCGTCACCGATGACATTCACCGCTCCGTTAAGATTCAATGCCCGGACCTGACAGGGTTTCCCGTAATCCCTTGCAAGCAGGTTTTGTTCATCAAACCCGATGACCTTCCCGAATCCATCAAACAGAAACTTGTTTGCCAGGATATGGTCAGGCGCCAACCCGAACCGTTTCATGACAGGATATATATAATCCGTAAAACCACCCGATATGACGTAGATGTCATCCCTGTATTTGCGGAAAAATCCGATATTACGCTCTGCCGAGGGAGTGATGTTGGTATTGAGTACACCAATAAGCTCCTTGATATGGTCCTTATCTGCATCAAAAAGAGCGAGGCGTTGTTTCAGGGACAATGGAAACGCTATCTCACCGCGCATACCGGCAGCGGTTATATCCTGTATGTTTTTTAGGATTTCCTTTTTGTCTGCCCGTCCGCGCAGGGCAATATCCGCCAATGTATCCAGGGCTTCCAGCCGGACAAGCGTACTGTCAAAATCGATGATAAAATAGTTTTTTTTGACCACAAAAAAACACCTCCTTATTCAGGACGGTGTTTGACCGTGGTGCCACCTGGATTTATCCCGCGCCTTACGGGACCTCATGTACTGCTCCGCATAAATGCGACACAGTGCTCATCTGTAACGGGAATACCCGTCTTCTCTTCACCGAGTCCAAAACTCGTTTTCGAGAAGCAGCTCTACCGAGGGAAAGTTCGGTATGTAAACGCCTTTATTCACTTGTTAATACAGAAATAATATCATTTTACACGGAGCGTGTCAACGCGTTATGTATAAACGGCTTGAGTTCTTCCAGCGCTTTTCTCCTGTGATTGTACACCTCGTTCTCCTTTTCTGTCATCGCGTGCTGGTTATAGAACTTGTTGATATCCGGTAGAAATAAGATAGAACGGTATGGGAAGCCTTGTGTACGCTCCGTCGACGGTGCCATGGGGATTATACCCCGTGTTGCAGCTTGGGCAGTCTTTACAACACCGTTTGGTGTCACGAATGCCAATACCGCGCGAAGCTGCGCGCCGCGTTTCTCTGAAGGGATGTCTTTCATCTGTATAAACGTATATGCAATTAACTCTTCGTCAGAATCTTCACGGTCGCCATGGATCCAACGGTGTGATTTAACTCCCGGTTCACCGCCAAGCGCGTCTATCTCAAATCCTCCGTCATCACCGATGGTGGGCAAACCGGACAGATGACAATAATATTTCGCCTTAAGGATAGCGTTCTCCTCAAAAGTCCTACCTGTCTCTTCGACCTGTTGTGATATGCCGACGTCGGATAGACTGACTAATGTTACAGGGACATCTGCAAGATATTTCCGTATTTCAGCCAGTTTCCCGGGATTCGAAGTGGCGATGAGAAGTTTATTCATTTATTTGTTGTCATTCCCGCGAAGGCGGGAATCCAGTCAATCAATATTTATAATCCCAATTCTTTATGGATACTCTGCATCGCCGATAAGGCAATCCGGATGAATTCGTTCAGGGGAATCCCGAGTTTTTCTTCGCATAGGGCTATCTGTTCGCGGCTCACCGCTTTGGCAAATTCACGCGTTTTCCACTTTTTCATAACAGATTCGATGGTTACCGTCACCAACGTCTTATCGGGGCGAACTAATGCAACGGCAACGATAAAGCCGGTGAGCTCATCGCAGGTCTCAAGTGCCCATTCCATCGGTCCGTCGAGAGTAGCCAACTGTGTCAATTTTGCATTATGCGATTTAAGGGCATGAATGAGGCTTTCATCTGCAATTTCTGCCTCGTTTAACCATGAAAGCGTACGGATGGTATGTTTTTCCGGATTATCTTTCGTCTCCTCCCAATCTGCATCATGCAGAATCCCCAGTATTTCCCATTCACGAGGATTTCCATTAAGTTTTTCGGCAAGCGACCGCATGACCGCGCCCACGGCATAACAATGCCGCCGGAGGTTTACATTTTGCATGTGGAGATGAAGAAGTTCCAGTGCCTGTTGTTTTGTCATACGCGGCTTATTTTTCGCTGCGGAGTGTGGGAAACAATATGACTTCCTTGAGATTCGCCTGGTCAGTCAGGATAGTCACCAACCGGTCTATACCCATCCCCCAGCCTGCCGTCGGCGGCATGCCATATGACAGGGCCCGGATATAATCACTATCCACCACTTCATGCTCTGTCTGTCCTTTTGCGCCGAGCTTTTCGGATTCACGCCAACGGGCTTCCTGGTCCGTCGGGTCGTTCAATTCGTTATATGCA
>Ga0315268_10003820_pt1 | contig 16486 bp, 14 predicted proteins | sample C1_top_MG_FD_204535 | JGI IMG/M metagenome (GOLD analysis project Ga0315268, IMG submission 204535) | Sediment microbial communities from Yellowstone Lake, YNP, Wyoming, USA - C1_top | ecosystem: Environmental > Aquatic > Freshwater > Lake > Sediment | place: USA: Wyoming | collected 2017-08-01
CCAAGGGCTCACGCACGAACTCGCGCGCGTGTTGGAATGGCTCGCCAGCCACGGCCAAGCCACCGCGATCTTTGGCACGGGAATGCTGTTCGCCGTGCTCTCGGCGGTGATGAATAATTTGCCCGCGGTGCTCATCGGCAACTTGGCGATTCATGAAGCCGTGCTCAACCCGCCACTGCGCGAAGCGCTGATCTATGCCAATATCACCGGCTGCAACCTGGGCCCGAAGATGACGCCCATCGGCAGCCTCGCCACCCTGTTTTGGCTGCATGTGTTGGCGCAGCGTGGCTTAAGCATCGGCTGGCTCGCTTATTGCCGCATCGGCATTTTGCTCACCGTGCCGGTGCTGCTGGCAACGCTTGCCGGGCTGGCGTTGTGGTTGGCGCTGATCCGTTAGCAAGACCAATCCTTACACCCCTCGCCCACTCGCTAATGGCCTGGCGCGGTTCTGGTGTAGAATAGCCACCCTTTTTTCGTTTTAAGAACAAGATCATGCGTGTTAGTCAATTCTTTTTATCCACGCTCAAGGAAGCCCCCGCCGAAGCGGAGCTGGTGAGCCACCGCCTGATGCTGCGCGCCGGGCTGATTAAGCGCTTGGGCAGCGGGCTCTATACCTGGATGCCGCTGGGCCTGCGCGTGCTGCGCAAAGTCGAAGCCATTGTGCGCGAGGAAATGGATAAAGCGGGTGCGATCGAACTCTTGATGCCCGCGGTGCAACCGGCCGAGTTGTGGGAAGAGACGGGACGCTGGGCGGTGTTCGGCCCGCAGATGCTGAAGATCAAAGATCGCCACCAACGCGATTTCTGCTTCGGCCCGACGCATGAAGAAGTGATCACCGACATTGCGCGCAAAGAGATCAAAAGCTATCGCCAATTGCCGATTAACTTCTATCAGATTCAAACCAAATTCCGCGATGAAATCCGGCCGCGTTTCGGCGTGATGCGCGCGCGTGAATTTTTGATGAAAGACGCTTACTCGTTCCACCCTGACATGGCGAGCCTGGAAAAAACCTATCAGGTGATGTACGACACCTACTCGCGTATTTTCGCGCGCCTCGGTTTAAAGTTCCGCGCGGTGAGCGCCGACACCGGCGCGATTGGCGGCACCGGCTCGCATGAGTTTCATGTGCTCGCCGATTCCGGCGAAGACGCGATTGCGTTTTGCCCGGCTTCCGATTTCGCGGCGAATGTCGAATTGGCCGAGGCTATTGCACCTGCCACCCCACGCGCCGCGGCAACGCAGACGATGCACAAAGTCGCCACACCGGGCCGGCATACGATCGAAGAGGTGACCGATTTCCTCAAGCTTCCCCCCAACCGCGTCGTTAAAACCCTGGTAGTCGAGGGCGAAAATGGCTTGGTGGCGCTGTTAGTGCGCGGCGATCATGCATTGAATGAAGTAAAAGCGGGCAAGCTCGCGGCCATCGGCACCTTGAAAGGCTTCGCCGGCGATGCGCAAATTCGTGCCGCGGTAGGCTGCGGGGTAGGCTCCTTAGGCCCCGTGGGTTTGAAGCTGCCGCTTATCGCCGACCGTGCGGTGGCGGCCATGCACGATTTTGTGTGCGGCGCGAATGCAGACGGCTTGCATTACACCGGCGTTAATTTTGGCCGCGACTTGCCCGAGCCCGAGGTGGCCGATATTCGAAATGTCGTCGCCGGTGACGACAGTCCGGACGGCAAGGGCAAATTGGAAATCTGCCGCGGCATCGAGGTGGGCCATATTTTCCAGCTCCGCACCAAGTATTCGGCGGCGCTGGGCGCGACTTTCTTGGATGAACAAGGTCAGGCGCAGCCGCTGGAAATGGGTTGTTATGGCATCGGCGTGTCGCGCATCGTCGCTGCGGCCATCGAGCAGAACCATGACGCGCGCGGCATGATGTTCCCGCGTGCCATTGCGCCCTTTGATTTGGCCATCGTGCCCATCGGCATGAAGAAAAGCGAAGCGGTGCGAACCGCGGTGGAAACACTCTATGCCGCGTTGCAACAAGCCGGTATCGAAGTGCTGCTCGATGACCGCGACGAGCGCCCTGGCGTGATGTTTGCTGATATGGAACTGATCGGCATCCCGCATCGCATCGTGATCGGCGAGCGGGGCTTGAAAGAAGGCCAGATCGAGTACCAGGGACGACGTGACGAAAAATCGACGTCCCTCCCTTTGCAAAATGCTGTCGAATTCGTAAAATCGAGGGTACTGGCATCATGATAAAACAACTCAAGCCACTCATTCTGTTACTTGGCATGATCTTACCCGGTGTGGGATTCGCCGGTGCGCAGATCTATGAGCCGCTATCCGCCAGCGTGCAAGCATCGTTGTATAAATCCGTATCGGATCGCGCCAGCCCAAAATTGGTGTTCCTCAACCAGCAGGAAGCCAAGGTTTGGCTCGACACCATGTCACGGCGCATGGCGCGCTATTTTCCGGATGAAACGCAGCGGCGCGAATTCCTCACCACCGTGCAGTACGAAGCGAGCCGCGCCGGCCTCGATCCGCAAATGGTGCTCGGACTGATTCAAGTGGAAAGCGGCTTTAAAAAATACGCCGTCTCCAGCGCCTCCGCGCGTGGTTATATGCAAATCATGCCATTCTGGGTCAAGCTCATCGGCACCCAGGGTCAGGATTTATTTCACCTGCGCACCAATCTACGCTACGGCTGCACCATCCTGCGCTACTACATCGATGTGGAAAAAGGTAATTTGTACCGCGCGCTCGGCCGCTACAACGGCAGCCTGGGCCAGCCCGAGTACCCGAACATGGTATTAGGCGCCTGGAAAAATCACTGGGCGTGGAATTACAACCCAAGCCGCAAGACCGCGGAACAAACCCCGTCTAAGACACCTGGTTAAGTGCTGCATCCCAAAGGCAATACCCGTGCTAGCGCAATTCAAGGCAATCTCACGGTCGCCGGCGTCCCCGCGCGCAGCACCTCTTTGACCGCGAACAGCACGTCCACCGGATAGCCCATATCGCCCTTCTCGCCCACCGGCTCCAGGCCCAGCGTTTGAATCTTGCCGCTATAGTTTTGCCGATTCACTTCCACCGTCGCGACATCGCCGACTTTTAATTTCTCGATTTGCGCCAAGCTCACTTTAGCGCGTGCAAGCATTTCTCCGGCACGCGCAACGACGAACAGCGTTTGCGGCTGAAATTGGCTGGCGACGGCTTGGCCGGGTTCAATTTGGCGCACAAGAATCAAGGCGTCGAACGGCGCACGCAACAGGCTATCGCCGAGGATTTTTTGCGCGCGCGTGAGGCGCGCTTGCGCTTCACCCAAGCGCGCCTTAGCCCGCGCGTAGCGCGTTTGCGCCGTTTCCAATTCCGAAGTCGAAATCACCGTGCGTTTATAGAGCTCCTGCACCCGATCCAGATTGCGCTTGGCGTCTTGCTCCTCCGCCTTGACACGCGCGACATCGGCTTGCGATTCCGCCACGCCGGCTTGATAAGTCGCTGCGTCGAGCGCGGCCAGCACTTGCCCCTGTTTCACGCGCTCCCCTACATTGGCATGCACCGACCGCACCACGCCCGAGACCGGCGTGGAAAGCGCCACGCGCTGCGACCATTGCAGCACGGCGGGAACGTCGGCTGCCCATGCGGGTACGGCGCAGGCCGCCAATAAGGGCAAAGCATAAAGCGGTTTCATATTGCGTCTCCTCATTATTTTTTAGCCGGCTGCGGCAAGGGCTGGCCGAGCAAGGCTTCGAGCTTAGCCAACGCGAGCGCCAAACGATATTCCACCGCGCGCTGGCGCAGCGACGCTTCCGCCAGCGCCGCCATGGAGGTGCCCAAAGTAGCGCGCAATTCCACTTCGTATTGGCCGCGCGCACGATCCAAGGCCAGATCACGGTAATCGGCTTGAATCTTCGCCGCGCCACGCGCGGTTTTTTGCAATTGCTCCGCCTCCATCCACGTATCGAGCACGGCTTGAGACAAACTGCGTTTGTGTTTTTCCGCCTCCGCTTGCAGCTTGTAGAACTGTGCTTGTTCCTTGGCGAGTTGGGACGAGACGCGACTGCCTTGATAAATCGGCCACGATAACACCACCCCGGCGCGCACCGCATCGCGTCCGGAAAGTTGCCGGTTTGCATAGTCTGTCGCATCGGCTTCCGCATCCAGGCTAGGATGAGTTTCGGCGCGTAGCGCTTCCAGCCGCTGGCGCGAGGCTTCCAACAATTGTTTATCGGCTTGCAGCGTGGGGTTATGCTCGATCAGCGCTTGCAAGGCTTCGTATTCCGGCAAGACGCGGTTATTGCCGGCAAGCTTGGGGTCTTCCAGGTTCTCGGCCAACTGCCCGGGTTGGTTCATGGCCTCCGCCAATAAGGCACGGGTAATGCGTTGCTGCTTTTGGCTTTCGTTGCGCTTTACCAAGGCATCCTGATAACGCGCTTCGAGCTCGATCAAATCGACTTTGGCAATCAGCTTTTGTTCGAAGCGGTCGCGCGCATTGTCGAAGGTGACATAAGCCACCGCCATATACTCGTTATCGACGGCATATTGGAGGTCGGCAAGCAGTACGTCGAAGTAACGCGCCATGATGACGAGGCGGCGCTGATCGCGCACATCCATCAGATTCAAGTCGCGCGCTTTCACCACCGCGCGCGCCGCATCCTCGGCGTGATCGCTGCGGCCAAAGTCGAACAGATTTTTGCGCGCCGCGAGCCGCACGCTATTGTCGGAGAGAAAATCCGCGCCGGGAATAGACGGCTTGGCGCGCTGCAAGCGGCCTTCCAGCGTCACTGATAGGTCACGCCGGGCGCCGATACTCGCTTGATCGGCCAGCGCCATATCGCGCTCGGCCTGGGCAATTTCTAGGTCGGGATGAGGCGCATCCGCGGCTTTCAGGGCTTGCGCCAGCGTCAAGACTTTATCGTCTTGCGCGGCTGCACTGGCGGCGAGGCAGAACAGGATCGCGGCACACAAGAAGCGCGGGCGCGGCACGGCACGCCCTGGCTTCATTTCGCTCCTTGCTTGTAAACCGCGAACGCTTGCGTTTTATAAGCAGCGTCGGCCACATAGCGGCCGAGCAACAGGAACTCATGCGCATCCTTGGTCACGCCGGTCCAGCGGTACACCATCTTGCCATTGAGATCGAAGAAGCCGAACACCGGCGTGGCGCGTACGCGGTTCTCCACGGAAAAGGCTTTCTCCGTCGTATCCTTTCCCTGGAAATCAACCATGGAGGTGTCGCCTCGGATATCCATGCTAAAAATCAGAAAGTGCTTCTTATAGTAATCCTGCACGTCGGACTGATTCAGAATGGTCGCCTTCATGCGGTGGCACCACGGACAGTCTTCCTGTTCGAACATGAGCAAAATGCCCTGCTTGCCCGCTTGCTTGGCGTTCGCCAGCTCGGCCTTGAAGTCGCCGAATTTCTGATCGAAGAAATACTGGTTGACGTCGCGCGTCTCGCCATGGGCGAGACTGCTGACCAGCACAAACAGCAAGGTGGTGAAGAAGCGCAGCATCATGGAGGTTTCCCGCCTTCGGTTTACTTGGTTTTGCGCTTACTTTGGCGCGGAGAGCGTGGCAGCCGCCGTCTTGGTGTCAATATAACGTTCCACCGCTTGACGCGTCAACGCGCCCACATTGCGCGCCACCAGTTTACCTTCGGGGTCGTAGATATACGTCGTCGGCAAACCGGGAACCTTACCGATTTGCGCCGCGATGTCGCGCGTGCCCAAGACCACGGGGTAAGTCACGAACATATTGTCGGCGAACTCCTTCACATACTGCGGATCTTGATATTCCATGGCAATGCCGATCACCGCGAGATCTTTACGCGTTTCACTGAGCTTAATGAGATCGGGCATCTCTTCCAGGCACGGCGGGCACCACGTCGCCCAAAAATTCACCAGCACCCATCTTCCTTTGTAGTCTTCCAAGCGATGGGTTTTGCCCTGGGTATCTTGGAGAGTAAACCCTGCCGCTGCCGCGGCCGACACCCACCATACCGCAACCAACACCAAACTGATTCGCCGCAACAAGATGCACTCCTATAAAATACCGGTTTTTAGCTAAGGCAAGGCGCTCCATGGCCGATTACCGTATTGAAAAAGACTCGCTCGGCGAGTTTAAAGTTCCCCAAGACGCCTGGTACGGGGTACAAACCGCCCGCGCCGTGGACAATTTTCGCATATCCGGCAGAAAACCCGATACCGATTTTATCCGGGCGCATGTCGCGATCAAACTCGCCGCGGCCAATGCCAATTGCCAGCCCGGCTGGCTCACCGAGGCGAAACGCGACGCCATCGTCAACGCCTGCCAGCGCGTGCTACAAGGCGAGTTTTTGGATCAATTCGTGGTGGATCGCTTCCAGGCCGGCGCCGGCACCAGCCACAACATGAATACCAATGAAGTCATCGCCAATTTGGCGAACGTAGCCTTGGGCGGCGAGAGAGGAAAGTATGCGCCGATTCACCCCAACGACGACGTCAATATGGGACAGTCCACCAACGATACCATCCCCACCGCGATCCGGCTCGCTTGTCTGGCCAAGCTGCCGCGTCTGCTCGCCGCGGTGGAAGCCATGGCGGCGGAATTGGCGCGCATCGCCGAACGCGAGCGCGACACGGTCAAAAGCGGACGTACGCATTTGCAAGACGCGGTGCCCACCACCATCGGGCGCGAATTCGCCGCCTATGCCTGGGCCTTGCGCCGCGCCGCGCAACACGTGGCCGATGTACGCCCGCGCTTGGGCGAGATCGGCCTCGGCGGTTCTGCCGCCGGAACCGGCCTGAACACCGCGCCGGACTATCCCAAAAAAGCCGCGGCCGAATTAGCCAAGCTAACCGGAGAAACCATCGTCACCGCCGATCTCGCGGCGCAAATGCAATCCATGCTCGATCTGCAAACGCTCTCCGGCGCCATTCGCGGTATCGCTTTGGAAGTGACGCGCATCTCGAACGATCTGCGCTTGCTCGCTTCCGGCCCGCGCACCGGCTTGGGCGAGATCACGCTGCCACCGGTGCAACCCGGCTCCAGCATCATGCCGGGCAAAGTGAACCCAGTGATGTTCGAGATGTTGAATCAAGTGTGTTATCAAGTCTTGGGGCAAGACGCGGCCGTGGCTTACATGGCGCAAGCCGGGCAACTTGAACTCAATGTGATGATGCCGGCGCTTGGCTCCGCGCTTTTCGATGCCATGGATTGGCTGACGCATGCCATCCATGCCACCACCGAAAAAAATCTCAAGGGGCTGGTCGTGAATCGCGAACGCTGCGCCACCTTTATTCACGCCAGCGTGGGACTGGCAACGCTGTTAAACCCGCAAATCGGCTATATGCAAGCGGCGGAGATCGCCAAGGAGTCGGAACAATCCGGCAAGCCGGTGCGCGAGATCGTCGCCGCGCACGGTATCATGAGCCGTGAAGCGTTTGACGCGCTGGTATTAAAAGCCGCACGCGATGGGAAGTGCTAGCGCAGTCGCGCTTTCTCACAGAAAACGCTTCGTTTGCAAAATAATTTCGGTCGCGGTGGCGCTGTCATAGACGAAAAAATTCTTTTTCGCCGTCACGCGCATGCGGGTGGCGTTGGGACTAATCGATTCGAGTTCGATATCGATCGAGCGATCGGGAGAGTACGCCGTGATCTCCTCTCCGCCATCGATCTTTTCGTTCGAGCGCACCTTGATTCGCATATGCTGCAGCGCCCGCATACTCGCCACCTTCACACGCGGTAGCGGCTCGGTAAAGGTGCGATAGGTAATGCCGGTGAGCGTATGCGATACGCCGGCCGAAGCGCCCACTCCCAATGCCGTCATTGCCGCCGCGGCGCATCCCGTCAGCAATCCGCAGCTCATCCAAATAACGCTCATGCGTTTCATATTCATCCTGTTTGCCTGTCCCTTACGTGAGCGCAGAAAAGGCTTGTCAACCGTCCTGCCTACTGTCCGTTGAAAACACTAGCACGCCCCCCGGTGCTGTCCCCGTTAAACTTTTTTAAGGAAGGATTGATCATGCGCAAGCTACTCCCCGCACTGATTGCGGTCGCGTTCGGATTCGTTACCGCAACCAGTTTTGCCGCAGACACTGCCATGCCGGCGGAACCGGCCGCCGTCCCGGCTAAAGCCGACAAACCGATGAAAAAGCATGTCAAGCGCAAATACCACCGTAATAACAAGATGGCAGAGTGCAACAAAGAAGCCAAAGAAAAAGCCATGAAAGGCCCGGCGCGCCGGAAATTCATGAGCGGATGCTTGAAGAAGGGCAAAGCCAAGCCTACCCACGCAAAAGCCGCTACGCCCGCGCAACCGGCCAATACCACGAAATAATCCAATTGGCCTAGGCCGTAGGGGCGAGGCATGCCTCGCCCCCTCGCCCAAATCCTCTACAATCCCCGCCAATAGCGGGGGTTTTGTATTCTATAGGGCGCGATCTCGATTGCCCCGTTATTCGGCACCACCATCTCGATCGCACCCGCCGTATCGCTTTGCAGCAATTGCGCATGGATCTCGCGATAACGCGCCACCACTTCCGGCCGGGGGTGACGGAAGCGATTGCGATAGCCCATGGTGAAGATCGCCACTTCCGGTTTAACCGCCGCGACGAATTCCGGCGTGGACGAGGTGCGGCTGCCATGATGCGGCACGATCAGCACCTCGGCGCGCAAGGCGCCCGCATCGCGTGCCAGCAATTCGCGCTCGCTCTTGGCTTCGATATCCGCCGGCAGCAACAGCGCGTGCGCCCCAGCCACGATGCGCAACACACAGCCGCGATCGTTGCTCTTGCGCTTTTCAACATACGCCTCGGGCAGCGGATGCAGCACGTCGAACGCCACGCCATCCCACTGCCAGTGTTGCCCGGCGACGCAGCGCACGGATGGTACGCCGTGTTGCAGGATGGCATGCGTCTCGGGCAAGCTGGAAAGCAGCCAAGCCACCGGCACCCCATCCAGCACGGAGATCGCGCCGCCGCTATGATCGTTGTCGGCATGCGAGATCACCAAGCCATCCAGCGTTTTGATACCGCTTGCCCGCAGATAAGGCAACACGGTGCGCGCACCGGCATCGATATCGGTGGAAAAGCGCGCCCCGGTGTCGTACACCAAAGCATGGTTTCGCGTCCGTGCCACCAGCGCCAAACCTTGCCCCACATCCAGCACCGTGAGTTGCAAAGTGCCCAGCGGCAACGGCGCGGGTGCCCACAGAAACATCGGCAGCAGCAAACACGCGCCGGCAAGACGCGCCGGAAAACCGCGCGGCGCGAGCAACCACGCTACGCCCATTAACGCGATGCCTATCGTCCACAGCGGTGGCGCGTGTTGCTGCCACATCGCATCCGGCACGCGCGCGAGCCAGTCGAGCAAGCGCACCAGCATATCCATCAACCAATGCGCCGCGTGCAGCGGAAAATCCACCGGCACGAACGCACCCAGCAAGGTCAAGGGCACGATCAAATAACTCACGACGGGAATCGCTATCGCGTTCGCGAACGGCGATACCAGCGACACTTGCTGAAACAACAGCAGCATCGCCGGCACCAGGCCCAGCGTCACCGCGCCCTGCACGCGCGCCGCCTGCACCCAGGGCCGGGGGGCGCCGATGCGCTGGCTGGTGATATAAAAAATCACCGCCACCGCGCCGAACGATAGCCAGAACCCGGGGGACAACACCGCCCACGGATCGAGCAGCACCACTGCGAACAAGGCCAGTGCCAGGATGCGCGACGGTGACGACAGGCGATCGAACCACACCGCCGCGGCCACGATCGCCAGCATGTACAGCGTGCGCTGCGCCGGTACCGCGAAGCCGGTGAGCAGCGCATAGGCGAACGCCGCCGCGACCCCGAACAGCAGCGCCGCCTTGCGCGTCGGCAGCCATTGCGTGAGGCGTGCACTGCGCCGCCACAGCGTGTACGCGAGCAAAAATACCATGCTCGAAAACATCGTGATATGCAGCCCGGAAATGCTCATCAAATGATTCACGCCGGTGCGAAAGAAAATGCGCCACTGGCTTTGCGGAATCGCGTGTTGATCGCCGATGGCGAGCGCGGTCAGCACGCTGGCGTAAGCGTCATCTTGCAACACGTGCTTTAGCCGCTGTGCCACGGCATCGCGCACGCGTTCGACGAGATAGCCGGGCGCCGGCACAAACCGATCGATGCGAAAGTTGCTCGGGTCATTGCGTATATAACCCGTGGCGCGGATATTTTGCTCTAATAGCCACGCCTCGTAATCGAAGCCATGGGGGTTCGCCGCGCCATGCGGGCGCTTCAAGCGCACCGTGAATTGCCAGCGTTCGCCCGCATGCAAACGGCCTGGGTTCACATGCGCTTCGTCTTCGCCGTCGGCGCCGCGGGCGAACCAGAACAATTGGATATGCCGCGGCACCCGCGCCTGTGGCGTCACCACTTGTTCGACATCAAACTCGAAACGCACGCCGCGCTCCGAAAATTGGGGCAGCGTAGCTACCACGCCCACCACTTGAATGTCCTTGCCCTCCCACGCGGCAGGCAATGCATCGGCGAGGCGCAACGCGGCAAATCCCGCCGCCCAGAAAAATCCCGCGCCAAACGCCGCGCCCAGCAGCAGGCTTTTTCGAACCCCGGCATGGCGGATGAAAAACGCGAGCGGCGCGAGCGCCAACAACGCTGCCCAGACGAGCGGCGGCAGCACGGCTTGCTGCTGCAAACAGCCAACGCCGGTGACAAAGGCTAGAATAAGAAGACGCATGCCTAAAAAGTTTTTCCGCAAATATATCCCGAGCCACGAGACGATACTGGCGCGCCGTTATTCATCGGCTTGTTTTTGTTGGCAAGCCTGTTGGCTGCCACGCGTTATGTTGTGGTGCGGGGCTGTGGCGGCTAGCGCAACACGCCGTCCACGAGATGCAGCACGCGCTGGGTTTTCGCCGCCAGCGTCGTATCGTGGGTCACGATGATGAAACTCGTGCCGAGCGTGCTATTCAACTCCAGCATCAAATCGAATACCGCTTCCGCCGTATGCCGGTCTAGATTGCCGGTGGGTTCGTCCGCCAGCACGCACGCCGGGCGCGTGACCAAGGCGCGCGCCACGGCCGCACGTTGCCGCTCGCCGCCGGAAAGCTCGCCCGGCTTATGCGCCAAACGATGGCCGAGGCCCACTTGCGTGAGCATCGCGCGCGCTTGCCCGTAGGCTTCCGCGTCGGCGACGCGCCGGATCAACAGCGGCATCGCGACATTTTCCAGCGCGGTGAATTCGTGCAGCAAATGATGGAATTGGTAGATGAAGCCGAGCGATTGATTGCGCAATTGTCCGCGCGCTTCTTCCGGCAAGCTTTGAATGTCGCGCCCGAGAATCTGCACCTTGCCCGCGGTCGCGGCATCCAGCCCGCCCAGCAGATGCAGCAGCGTACTCTTGCCGGAGCCGGAAGCGCCGACGATAGCGATGCGCTCGCCGCGCGCAACGGCCAGATCCACGCCCAGCAATACCGGTACCTCGAGCTCGCCCTGGCTGAAGGTTTTTTTAAGGCCCTGGCAGGCGATCACCGGCGCGTCACTCATAACGCAGCGCCTCGGCCGGGTTGGTTTTGGAGGCACGCCACGACGGATACAAAGTCGCCACCAGCGACAGCAGGAACGATACCGTGGCGATCGCAATCACATCCGACGCCTCGACATGGGAAGGCAGCTCGCTGATGTAATACACATCCTTGGCCAGGAAATGGATGCCGAACACATGCTCGATGAACGGCACCACCACGTCGATATTCGACGCGAGCAGCACGCCGCCCGCCACGCCGAGCAAGGTGCCGAAGACGCCGATCACCGTTCCCTGCACGATGAAGATTTTCATGATGCTGCCGGGCGAAGCGCCCAAGGTGCGCAAAATCGCGATATCCGCCTGCTTGTCGGTCACCACCATCACCAGCGTGGAGACGATATTGAATGCCGCTACCGCGACGATGAAGAACATGATGACGAACATCACGGTTTTTTCCATCTGCACCGCGCGGAAGAAATTGACGTTCTGCATGGTCCAGTCGCGCACGAAATAATCGCCCGGCAAGCTTGCCGCCAGTTCGCGCGCGACTTGCGGCGCGCGGTAGATATCCTTCAGCTTCAAGCGCACGCCCGACACTTTGCCTTGCATATGATAGAGCTTCGCCGCGTCGTCCATATCCACCAGCGCCAGCCCCGAGTCGTACACGCTCATGCCGACCTCGAACACGCCCACCACGGTGAATTGCTTCAAACGCGGCAAAATCCCGGCCGGCGTCACCTGTCCTTGCGGCGCGATCACCGTGACTTTGCTGCCGATGCTCGCATTCAAGGCGCGCGCCAGATCGATACCGAGGATGATGCCGAACTCGCCCGGATGTAAATCCTCCAAGCGTCCGCGCTTCATATGTTTTTCAAAATCCACCACTTGCTTTTCTTGTGCCGGCAAAATGCCGCGTATCACCGCGCCCTGCACGCCTTGGTCGTGCGACAGCAGCCCTTGGGCCATGATATAGGGCGCGGCGGCCAGCACCTCCGGATTGCGCTTGGCCGCCGCCGCCACCGCCGGCCAATCGGCGAGCGTGCCGTCGAATTGGCTGATTTCCACATGCGAGGCCACGCCGAGAATGCGCGTGCGCAACTCATTCTGAAAACCGTTCATCACCGACAGCACCACGATCAGCACCACGATGCCGAGCGCGATGCCCGCGATGGAAATCAGCGAGATGAAAGAGATGAAGTGATTGCGGCGCTTGGCGCGGGTATAACGCAGACCGATCAGCAGTTCGTAGGGGCGCACGGCGAGTTTCTTAAAAAAGGGGGTTAGTTTGCCATAAGCGGCTTGGCCACGATACGATAGCAGCGGCGAATTGCGCTTGTCAGCACGTAACGCAATAAAATGGTAACAGTTTAACGTGATAATACGCTGGTGACCATCTTGTCGAAGCGCCCGAATACCAACAACCCGGTTTTTCCCGCCCTTGCTCCTCCACCTCCGGGCGCCCCATCACCTTTCGCCAAGCTGCTGCGCAAGTTGCTGGGTGGGTTTATTGCCATCGGGCTATGCATGCTGCTCATTTTCGGATTCACGAGCTGGCGCCAGGAAAACCGGGACATGCTGACAAACCTGCGCATCCAAGCCGGCTTCGCCGCCAAGAGCAGCCAAGCCGTATTCGACAATATCGGCACCGGCATGGAGTTGCTCGGCCTGTTGCTGGAAAAAAAGGACGTGCTGCATCATCCGGAAGCCGCGCGCGCCATGCTGCTGCAGTTTCAATCCGCCCACCCGGAAATCGCGGCCATGGCCTTGATCAATCCCCATGGCGCCATGCTCCTCGATACCGCCACGGCGCCCGGCGCGCCCTTGCCCGATTTGCGCCGCCAGCCGGATTATTTCCACGACCTGTTGTTCGACATGAACACGACTTATTCGTACAACATCGGACCCAACCAATACGGCATGGGGCTCGGACGCTGGCACTTTCCGTTTCGCCACGTGGTGCGGGATGGTCATGACAATCCGCTGTTCATCATTCAAGGCGACATTCCCATCGAAAGCGCCGGCTGGCTGTGGTCGGACTTACCGCTTCTGCCCGATAGCCACGTAGGCTTGATGCGCAACGACGGCGGCATTCAATTAATCTGGCCTATCACCCATCCTAACGCGCTCTTCCGCAACCCGCGCACCGGCGCCCTGGCGCAGGCCATAAACGCTAACGTGGGTAAGATCGCCGGCGACTTTGAAGGCAAAACCGATGTCAACAACAGCGTTTGGGTCGGCGCCTATACCCGCCTTCCCAATGCCGACATGGCTGCGTACGTTGCCGTGCCAAAGGGCCTGCTACTGTCGCGCTGGTGGGCGCATAACTATCCCGTCTTATTGAGCTTCCTCGTTTATTTGGGTGTGATCGTTATTATTGCTTACCGATTGGCTTGCAGAGAACGGCAGCATACCCACGAATTGCTGGCCGAATCGCGCAGAGACCTGCTCACGGGTTTACCCAATCGCATTGCGGCGGATGAATTAATCGCGATGGAAATCGCGCGCGGGCGCCGCACCAAAAAACACCTGGCGCTGTTCTGCTTCGGGCTGGACAAGTTTAAAGATATCAACGACAGCTTGGGCCATGCCAATGGCGATTTATTGCTGCAACAAGTGGCATTGCGCGTAAAGCAAATACTGCGCGACGGAGACATTCTGGCGCGCCTGGGCGGCGACGAATTTCTGGTGCTGATCCCGGACTGCAGCGCGGAAATTAGCCATATCGTAGCGCAACGTCTGATTGAAGTATTCCATGCTCCCTATCCTCTAGAAACGCGGGAAATCAAAGTGTCCGCCAGTATCGGTATCTGCTTATCCTCCGACCACGGCATGGACAGCAACGCATTGCTCCAGAACGCGAATACCGCCATGCACCACGCCAAGCATCAAGGCGGCGGCTGTTTCACCTTTTATTCGGCGGACATGGGAGAAAAAATTCACCAGCGCCTGCAATTGCGGCGCGACTTGCAGCGCGCGCTGGAATGCCAGGAATTCATCTTGCACTATCAACCGCTGGTCGATCTGCCTACTGGCCGCATCGTCGGCGCGGAAGCGCTGGTGCGCTGGATCGATCCGGTACGCGGCCTGCGCAATCCCGCAGAATTCATCCCCTTCGCCGAGGAAACCGGCCTCATTATCCCGCTCGGAGAATGGGTGATCAAAACGAGTTGCCTGCAAGCGAAAGCATGGCTGGCGCAAGGGTTCGATATGCATGTCGCCATCAACTTATCTACCCGGCAGTTTCAGGACCCTGCGCTCGTGCCCAAAATCGAGCGTATCTTATCGGAAACCGGATTGGCGCCCGCCCAGATCGAACTGGAGATCACCGAGAGCGCCGCCATGCTGAATCCCGAAGCCAGTATTCAAGTCTTGGGCAAGTTGAAAGCCATCGGCATTCAAATCGCCATCGACGATTTCGGCACGGGTTATTCCTCGCTGAGTTATTTGAAACGCATCCCCGCCGACATCATCAAAATCGACCGCTCGTTCGTGCAGGGTATCACTGACGATGCCGATGATTCGGCCATTGTCCGCACCGTGCTGGCCTTGGCCGAGGCTCTCGAAAAACGTTGTGTCGCCGAAGGCATCGAGAGCGGCGAACATTTCGACATGCTGCGCGAACTGGGATGCCACTACGGACAAGGATACTGGATGAGTAAACCGATACCGCCGGCTGCGTTCGAGAAATTATTGCGGGAGCATCCCTGTTACGCGCTGCAACCCGCCTAAAGCATCTCCGGCGCCAGCACGCAGCGCAATACCGTTTGACTCTCGTCCTGACGCACACGGTTACTCAGCCACCAGATCGCGCCTTTTTTCACATTCCATTCCTGCTCTTCGCCACACAACAGAAATGCCGCGAGCCGGCCCAGCGTGGGTTGGTGCCCTACCACCAGCACGGCACCGCGCGCATCCGGCCAAGCGGCGGCGGTGAGTATCGATACAGGGCTGGCACTGAGGCCGACTTGGGTCGAGGTCTCGAATGCCACGCCCATGGCCTGCGCGGTTTGTTGCGCGCGCGTTGCCGGGCTGACCAGCATGCGCGTGCGCTCAGGTAAGTGTTGCTGCAACCACTCGGCCATCTGTTGCGCTTGCTTGTGGCCCTTCTCGGTGAGCTTGCGTCCGGCATCGGGCAAGCCGTCTTCGGCCTCGGCGTGGCGCCATAAAATCAGATCCATTCTGCTCTCCTAAACCCGGGAGTGTGGCACTCGAATGTTACACTAGGCTGTGAAAGTTTCGATTGTCATCCCCGATTTGCTCCTGCCCCAACCACCCGGCGGCAGGCTTGATCGCTACCAAGATTTACACCTGCCCGATTTGGAATACTGGTTCGCGCGCGGGATAATCCGGCGCGGCCCGGGATGCGGCTTGGAAGCCTGGTTGCTGCAACACTTCGGCATTGAAAATACACTGCCGGTCGCCGCCTATTCCCGGCTCGCCGATGGCGGCGCGCCGGATTCGGCGTATTGGCTGCGCGCCGACCCGGCGCACCTGCAAGCGCAGCGCGATCAACTGGTGCTGGTGGATGGGGCAATGCTGGCCATCACGGCCGACGAAGCCAGCGCGCTCACCGCCACCCTCAACCAGCACTTCGCGCAGGACAAGCTGCGGTTTATTCCCGCGCATCCGGCGCGTTGGTATATCGCGCTCGATACCGTTCCCGCTCTCGCGACTCACGCGCTGCCGCTGGTTGCCGGGCGCGCGATCAATGATCGCTTACCTTCCGGGGCGGATAGTTTGCGCTGGAATCAATTCATCAACGAAGCGCAAATGCTGCTGCACACGCACCCGGTGAACCAGGCGCGCGAGGTGCAAGGCCAAGCCGCGATCAATAGCGTGTGGCTGTGGGGCGGCGGCGCGGCGCAAACGCTTAAACACAGCGCATGGGATAGCGTATGGGCCGACGATACCTTGGCGCGCGGGCTGGCGCGCACGGCGCAAACCAAAGTTTATGCGCTGCCCCAGCATGCGCCCGCATTCTTGGCCGAAGCTAAAACCGGTGATGCGCATCTCCTGGTGCTCGATGGTCTGCGCC
>Ga0315268_10003821_pt1 | contig 16485 bp, 12 predicted proteins | sample C1_top_MG_FD_204535 | JGI IMG/M metagenome (GOLD analysis project Ga0315268, IMG submission 204535) | Sediment microbial communities from Yellowstone Lake, YNP, Wyoming, USA - C1_top | ecosystem: Environmental > Aquatic > Freshwater > Lake > Sediment | place: USA: Wyoming | collected 2017-08-01
AAGAGCTGGGCCCGGATTTCTCTTCGGAGGCCAGCGCCCCGCGGTGGAAATACGCCGTGATTGCGTTCCCCCTCTTCGCCGCACGTCCGATCATAATGACCGCGCTCAAATCCTGTCGCGCCCGGTTGGATGTATAAATGTCAGCGCCGGCTTCGGCCAGCCATTCCATCTGGAACGGATCGAAGACGCCTGAATCGACGAGCCCCAGCCGAAGATCGTTTCTGCGGCGTTCCCTGATGAGATCGAGGAGGCGGGCGAAATCCATCTGGTCATCGCGAATGATCACTCTTTGGCGATCAGCCGCGGAGCTTCTTCGTAAGTTCTCGTCCGTATCCATGCTCAAAAAAAATTATAACTCATTTCGTTCGAAAAATCTTCGCCACCGGCAAAAATAAACCGGAAGATTAGCACCGCGCCGCTGCGCTGTCAAGCGCGACCCGACGCGCTGCCTTCCTCATTGAATTAGTCGCCGCTCATCGATTTCATTTGAATCCTGCGGGGACCGATCCGGATACAGCCTCGCTCCCAACTCGGGTTTTTCACGCCGTTCCCAAACCCTTTTTCTCGGCGGCGAAGAACTCGCTTCCCGGCCTTTTGTTTACGGACGTTCGCCGGGAAGCTCAGACATCTTCGCCGGCCGGATTCTTCCGATCCGGCCTCCCTCGAAAAAGGGCTCGGAAAGGCTAAACCCTCCATGGTCGCTGCGGCTGTATCCGGATCGTCCCCTTGATTTCGTCGTATGGAACTTAAAATGAAAATCTATTTTATATAACCTAGCGATTTGAGCTTTTCGATATCGCGGCTAGAGGCCTTTTCGATTCTCTGCCGGAAACGCGGGGACGACAGCTTGAACGGTTGAAGGGATCGCTTGAGGACATCGACGATATCGACCCGGCTCGCGGCCAAGTCGTTTCTCTCAGCAAAATCTTCGTCCATTCGATAGAGCTCGAAACTTTTTTTGATGTCGGGCGCGACATAATCCTCCAGAGGGCCGAACGTATCGAACGCTTCCGGGTTCGTCTCGCCCGTATTTTCGATGAGTTTCCAGCCATCCTTGAGGACGGCTTTTTTTTCGGCGCCGAAAAGGATCCCCTCGAAAAAAAGCTCTGGACGAGGCGAAAGCTCTCGGCCACTGAGCAACGGAGCAAAATCTTGCCCCTGGATTTCGGAGCGGACCTTGATGCCGGTCAGGTCAAAGAGCGATGGGAACAGGTCGAATAGCTGCGCGGGGGCTTGAATTCTTCGCCCGGGGATTCCCGGGGGAAGGCGCAGGATGAGCGGCACATGAAGAATCTCATTATAGAGCGTATGGCCGTGTTCGAATGATCCATGGTCCCAGAGCTCTTCGCCATGGTCCGCAGTCAAAACGATGATCGTATTATCCCAGAGGCCTTGGCGCCGGAGCGATTCGAAAAGCTTCTGAACATTCTGGTCAAAAGCGATGATGGACTCATCGTAGAGGTCTTTGAGACGCTGCCGGTCCTCTTCGCCGAGTCCCAGCTTGGTCAGGATGCGGATGTCCACTCCGACGTTCTCGCCGATAATGAATTTTTTATCGAACTCGGAGGAGGAGAGAAAGGGGACATGGGTGTTCATGAAATGGAGATAGCCGAAAAACCTCTGGCGGCGATGACGGGCGATCCAGGCGTTCCATCGGTCAAACACGAGTTCATCCGGCTTCTCGAAGGCATCCACGAACGTTTCGAATCCCTGGTCGAAGTTGAACCGGCGGTCGACACAAAAATTTTTCTGGATGCCCAGCGTCGCATAGCCGACGTTGCGGAACGCTTCGGCCGCCGTCAACAAAGAATCCTCCAGCCGGTCGAGCATATAGAGCGCGCCGTGGCGATGTGGATAGAGAGAAGTAAAAAGGCTGCCGATCGAAGGCTTCGTCCAGGACGCGTTGCTCAGGGCGTTTTCGAAGACGAGGTTTTCCCGAGCAAACTGATCGATGTTCGGGGAGGTCGGCTTTTCATAACCATAGCAGCCGAGATGGTCGGCTCGCAGCGCATCGGCAACGATCACCAGAACATTGGGACCTTGGGGGACTCGGATTCGCTTTGCCACGACCGCGGCGAGGTTCGCAGCGGCCAAAAAGCAGACAAATATGAGGATGACTCTCACTCCGGCGCGCGAAGCGGGGGCGGCGAGAATTCGGGCCAACCAGCGGCGGAAGCCGGCGGCCATGAAAAGCCAGATGAGAAAGACGACGCCTAAAGCGATAAGCGCCCTCTGCAAAAAGTCACTTTGGGCATCCGACGGCCGCGAGATCGCCTGAAGAAAGATCACCATTAGATATCCCGCCAGTCCGAGCAGCGTAACCAGCCTGACGAGCGGCTTGAATCGCTTTGTGGTTGTGATACGGACATCAAGATAGGCTGGAGACAGGGTTTTGCCCAGGCTTCGAATCACCCAATGGACCAGACAGACGGATATTCCGGCTCCGACCCCAATCACCAGGCCTTCGTTGAGCGACTTGATCGTCTCCAGGAAAAATAAATAATGCACCCGATATAAGAAGTATTTGTGAGAGAGAGTCATCCAAAATGCCTTGACGACACCGAAGAGAAGGCCGAAAGAAAAGAGCGCCAAAAAGATACGCTTCAGCGTTTTTGCGACTTCAGTCATGGGAAAGCGAATCCAGCCGCGCCTCCGAACTTTAACACTCCCTGCTGCCTTATTAGATTTTCTGCTTCGAAAGAATCCATAAACATCCCTAAAATATATATCAATGCCAGGCAGTTGATGTCAATAATTCGGCCATATAAATGTATTGACTCTATTCCTTTTAGGGCGATATACTTTTTTCTTGATCGCGAGGAAGATTTCCGGATTGGCGAAAGGAAATGCCCCTCTTAAGAAGAAATCCGCGTCATATTCCAAAGTCATATACTACACAACCTATAAATATAGTATGATAGTGAGCTTTAAACTTGAACCATAGCGAAATCGTCAGTTTCTTCTGGGGTGTCGCCGACCTGATCCGCGATACGTTCAAGCGCGGCAAATATCAGGACGTGATCCTGCCGCTGACGGTCCTCCGGCGCCTCGATTGCGTGCTGGCTCCCACCAAAGAGCACGTTCTCGAAACTCAGGCCAAGCTCAAGGATAAGAAACTGGAGAACCTTGACCCTCAGCTTCGAAAGGCCGCAGGCTTTGCCTTCTACAATACCTCTCGCTATGATTTCGACAAGCTCCTGGCCGACGCTCCCCACCTGGCTTCAAACCTCCGCAATTACATCGCCGGCTTCAGCTCGAATATGCGCGAGGTCCTTGAAAAATTCGATTTCGACAACACCATCTCCAAGCTCGATGAGGCAGGGCTCCTCTTCCAGGTGCTGGAGCGTTTCAAGAACGTCGATCTCCATCCCGACAAAGTCGACAACCCCACCATGGGAACGATTTTCGAAGAGCTGATCCGCAAATTCAACGAAGCCCTGAACGAGAATCCCGGCGAGCACTTCACGCCCCGCGATGTCGTCCATCTCATGGCGGACCTGCTTCTCGCCGGCGATGAGGACAAAATCCGCCGCAAGGGCGTGGTCATTACCGTTTATGACCCGTGCTGCGGGTCGGGCGGCATGCTCACGATTTCGAAAGATCACATCCTTTCCGGAAGGCGCAAAAACGACCTCCCCATCCGCCAGCCGATCAACCCGGAGGCGGATATTCACCTTTTCGGCCAGGAAGTGAACCCCGAGACATTTGCCGTCTGTAAGTCCGACCTCTTCATGAAATCGGCCGACGGCCGGGATGCCGAGAACATCTCTTTCGGAACCACTCTCTCGAACGACCGCCATGCCGGCCGCAACTTCGATTACCTGATCACCAACCCTCCCTACGGAAAAGACTGGAAGCGCGACGAGGAAGCCGTGGCCGGCGAGCACGAGCGAGGTCTCGCCGGCCGGTTCGGTCCGGGCTTGCCGCGCATCAGCGACGGCCAACTTCTGTTTCTCCTCCACATGCTGGCCCATATGAAAGAGCCCAAGGACGGCGGCTCGCGCGTGGCCATCATCATGAACGGCTCGCCCCTCTTCACCGGCGACGCCGGAAGCGGCGAGAGCGAAATCCGCCGCTTCATCCTGGAGAACGATTGGCTCGAGGCCCTGGTCGCCCTTCCGGAGCAGCTTTTCTACAACACGGGTATCGCCACCTATGTCTGGGTGCTCACCAACCGCAAAGCCCCGGAACGTAAGGGCAAGGTGCAGCTCATCGACGCCACTTCCTTCTGGTCGCCGATGAGGAAGAGCCTCGGCGATAAAAGACGCGAGGTTCCTCCCGAAAAGGCCGGAGAGATATTACGGCTCCTGCGCTCGTTCGAAGAGGGCGAGTTCGTCAAGATTTTTCCGACGACGCATCTCGGCTTCCGTAAGATCACTGTCGAGCGGCCGCTTAAACTCAATTTCCGGACAAGCGCAGACCGAATCGCGCGGCTTGAGGACGAAAAGGCCTTTCAAGGCCTGGCGCAGTCCAAAAAGAAAGGAGAGGCCGCGGCAAGGGAGCAGGTTGAGGGCCGGGCATTTCAGGGGGCGATCCGAAGCCTCCTCCGTTCTATGCCGGACACGCTCTATAAGAATAGGGAAGAATTTACGACGGTTCTGCAGGGCGCGGCCAGAAAAGCAGGACTTAAACTTCCGCCGCCGATTCTGAAGGCGATGCTCTCAGCCCTATCCGAGCGGGATGAAACGGGCTCAATCTGCCGGGATAAAGACGGAAATCCGGAACCCGATCCAGATCTTCGCGATACCGAGAGCGTGCCGCTTGTAGATGGCCCCGATCCAGCAGATAAACAAGGCATCCCAGCCAGCGTCCGCGCTTTCTTCGACAGAGAGGTGAAGCCTCATGTCCCTGAAGCCTGGATCGATATATCCAGACGCGACGCCAAAGACGGCTTGGTGGGCCTAATCGGCTACGAAATCAACTTCAACCGCTATTTCTACAAGTATGTCCCGCCGCGCGCTCTCGAGGAAATCGAGGCGGACATCCGGGCTATCGAAAAAGACATAATGCAGATGCTGGCTGAAATCACGGGCTCGAAATTTGATGATTAATCGTATATAGAGGGAATTGCGCCATGAAACACGAAATTTTTTACGAAAGCCTTCCCACCATAAACCGGAACATCCTCGTGGTCGAACCGACAGAGGTCTTTTTAGAATGGGCGAAAAGATCTCCCGATGATGATATGGAATTGACCATGAGAGAGTTGGTCGCGGATATGACGGCTTTTCTGATTCCCGAACAAGATGTGGATGCAGAAAACTGGCTCAGACGAAACTTCAAGACAATATTTGATATCGAGCTTGATGGCTGGTGCACTGATCCCTCATTTTGGCCGAAAGACCGATCAATCAAGACGTTCAGGAAGTTTTTTCGCGTTCATTATTGTTCATCCGTCATCGACCTAGCAAAATGACCAATCGAGCAGGAATATATATGATATGGGCAAAGAACTAAATATTCCCGGGGCCGAACGCGGAAGGTTTTGCCCATATCCAGAATACAAAGATTCCGGAGTCGAGTGGCTAGGCAAGATTCCAGCACATTGGGGCCTTAAGCGCCTGAAGAGGATCGTTGAGTTCCGAGGAGGCGGAACCCCAAGCAAGGACAATTTGGACTATTGGTGCGGCGACATTCTGTGGGCATCTCCAAAGGACATGAAAGTATCCGTTGTAACGGATACCGAAGAGAAGATTTCGGTAAGGGCTGTTCGCGAAAGTGCTACAAAGCTTGTTCCGGCAGGAGCCGTTCTTCTTGTCGTCCGGTCAGGCATATTGATACACAGCATTCCCGTAGCCCTGGCCGGACACAACTTGACAGTAAACCAGGACCTTAAAGCGCTCATCCCGCGTTCTGAGCTCCTTCCTAAGTACCTATTATTCTTGATCTTAGGAATGCAGTGCGAGTTGCTAGCGGAATGGAAGAAAGAAGGTGCGACCGTCGAAAGCCTTGAAATGGATCTAGTTGCGCAAACTCTGACTCCCCTCCCTGATGAAGGAGAGCAACGCGCCATCGCCGCTTTCCTCGACCGCGAGACGGCAAAAATCGATGCGCTCGTGGCGCAGATCCAAGAAGCAATCGGTCGGCTCAAAGAATACCGCACCGCGCTCATTTCCGCGGCAGTAACTGGGAAAATCGACCTCCGGCAGCTTACCTAGAGAGAATAAAGAATCCTCAAGATTAGATAATATTGTCGTAGTTTTAAACAAATAGCTTCGCTGGGGTTCGACAGCTGGGGTTCTTTGCGTTTATCTCCTCGAACGCGGCCGCTTTTGATTGACCAAGGACTCACTATTTCATAGAGATAATTTATCCTCTTGCCTATGCGATATGGCTTCCCTATTCGTGGGGTGCGAGAAGCGTCTGATTTTGGCCGGAAATCCGGCTACCACCTAATACGACTGAGCTGCGGGTTCTGCTTTTCTGCAACCCGAGCCACCCAGTCTTCAAAAGCGCGATAAAAAACAAAGCGCTCAGCACCGCTTGCGATGCGACGATTGACCTCCTTTACGAGCGTTTGTTTCGCTCTTACAAAGATCGTTTCTTGAAGTGCCCCCTGCCAGCTGCCGAGTAATGCTAAGTCGGATGCAAGTGGAAATGTAATCTCTGATTCGGGATTACCGAGCCCATAGTCTTCGAAAAAAGCAACTGGATTGTCCGAGGTTAGAAAGAACCCGGCATCACCTGCCGACGCTATCCTCCAAGTCATTATCGCAACACAGGCGAGTACTTGGTCATTTGGCCAAGGAGCGCGAATCTTCTTAACGAGGTCTACCGGTGGCTGGGCCCGTAGTTTTTCGCTTACTCGATCTAATTCAGAGAGTCTCCTTTGCTTAAGCTCGGGGTCAGCTGCGCTGGTTTGTGCCCATTGGGTAATAATAAGCGTAGCTCTGTTGATTACATTCTCGCGCACGGTGGGAAGCATTTCGAATGCTTTTCTGCGCCGTCGCGGTCCCCGCATCAGCATTGTCGCTATATATAGTGCAAGACTCATTCGCTCGTGACCATTGATAGAATCCCCGGATCGAAGCTTCTTTAGAACCTTATGGGCAGGCCCCTCAACAAACCCGCTGAGCTCCTTCTCTGCATCCTCGCTATAGTAACACGCCTCTTGAGCGACGGTTATAATGGTGGCATGCGTGAACCGATGGGATAGCTTATCATACATCCAAATCTTTCCAGGATTGTTCGGATCCTCAAAACCTCGCAGGTATTCTCTTGGTACATAATGATGGCCCATCTAGCTCTCCGCGTATAAATTCCACTTAACCAACGCCGTTATCTAGCTAGGCACTAGTGCTCTTGCGAAGCATGCTGGCCTAAGGGCAAGATCTTAGTGACGCCCTTTTTCTATCTCCGAAAACCAATTCCCTAGCGGCATCTTGGGAATGTTTTGATAATTCCACACTATGGGCTGGATTATTCTTAATAGCAGTTCGTCTCTTTGGCTAAGCTTTGGCCGTCCGAGCAAGAACTGAACGCGATTTAAGCAAAAAGCAGCGAAATCAGCTAATTGAAGAGGAAGAATTGCGTCAGACCGTGCGAAACATATTAGCCCATCAGCAAAAACGCGATTAAGAGGTGGGATCGAGATCGCGGTTCCATTTTTCTTGTAACCTTCATCAACAAATACCCTGGCAAGTCTATCATTCTCTATATAGTTCATTTCTAGGTACCGCTTCACGCGTAGCAGAAGAAAAAAGAGCGCGAGATCCTCTTGTTTCTTAAAGTTGAATGGCCCAAGCCGGCTGGGAAACTGGGCTCGGCCACGAACTTTCTGGACGGAAATCGGATCTAAAGTCTGCACTAATATAGGAAAATTGTAAACGCTAAAGACATGGGACATAAATCCGAAAATAGCCAGCCGCTTTGACAAAGGAATATCTTCGAACTCACGCCTTCCCATAAGAACATCAGCGAAGTGAAATTCGTTTGCTCCAGTTTGAATTTTTAGCTCTGTGATAGCTTTCGGAAATTGATCCCATACCTCGGCAATTACCAGTCTGGGGACAACAACGGCCACCCAAGATTTTCTTTTTGGGTGTTGACCCGTTGAGTCTTCAAGACCAGGCGATCCGGTGTCGTCAATAAACACGCCGTGAGTTTTTCCCGCGCGTTCTTCATCGACGAAGTTCGGATATCGGAATATATGGGACATCGACTGCACTGCCTACGCCGTTAGTACAACGGGAGGGTTTTTTGAGAAAGTATCCTGCGCTTGATGGTCAATTTTGCACGATTATACTTGAAAAGCCCTCAAACTGCTATATTATTTTAAGATGACCGATGTTATATGGCAAGCAATACGTTGCCCGTCTTAATATCCAATTGAGACAAGGAAATTGGACGCAAGTCGAGTTTCAGTCGAGAACCGGCACCGGAATGGACACCCAAGATGCTTGGTCAATACAATGAAAATCCAACGCTGAGTGTTCGATTTTCATGGTCGTAATGAGACATTACCCTGAGCGTCCGATGGCAGGAAACCAGCTTCTTTGATCGTAAGCCCTAGGGGAGGCATAAGTGAAGTCGAGAAGCCTATTCGGCCGCATCCAAATAAAAATGGTAGCACTTGTGCATAAATGACTGCATTTCTAGCCAGAATCGTAAAGGATAAGCAATTAGCCTTTAATTAGCAAAGGGCTTATTATAACTTCTTTTGGAAATTCTCTGATTATGGATAAAAAGGTTGACATTTATATATAAGTGATGGCATAATTATCCATTATGCGATACAAGAGACGCGAGGAAGAAGCGGAAAGGATGTTTCGAGAACAAGGCGGGACTCTCCGAACATCCCAGGCCATCGCCGAGGGTATCCACCCGAGAAGTCTCTATTCTCTCCGCACAAAAGGCCGCATCGTTCCTCTGAGCCGCGGCCTTTATCGTCTGGCCGACCTGCCCGACCTGAGAAATCCCGACCTTTCCGTAGTAGCCGCCCGAGTCCCGGCCGCGGTTATTTGTCTCATTTCCTCGCTATCTTTTCACGGAATTACAAGTCAAGTTCCGCATTGGGTTGATATTGCCCTTCCCCGGGGAACAAAAGCTCCACGACTGGATTTCCCCCCTCTGAGGATATTCAGATTTTCTCGGGAAATTCATAAGGCCGGAGTCGAAACACACGATGTCGACGGGATCGCGGTTCGCGTCTATGCTCCGGCCCGGACAATTGTGGATTGTTTCAAATTCCGCAATCGGATCGGAATCGATATCGCCGTCGAGGCCCTTCGGCTTAGCCAGCGTCGCCGCGTCTGTACGGTTTCCGAGATCCTGGAGTATGCCGAGCTTCTGCGGATGAAACGCGTCATGCTTCCTTACTTCGAGGCCATTCAATGAGCTTCAGGAAGGTCCTTGGACAAAAAAGGGGGAAGGTGATGGAAGTCTCTGAACGCAGTTTTGAAAAAACGATCGAATACGGGCTGCTCCGGTATGGGCCGGATGCCTTAGTCGGGGAGGTAGCGCGTGTTCGCGAGACGGTGGCGCCCTACGGAGAATTCCCGCCCGGAGGCTATCGAAAGCGGCCGCCTGAAGAGTATGACCTGTCGCTATGCCTTCTTCCGCGCGACGTTGTCGATTTTATTATTGCGACTCAGCCAAAGGAATGGGAACGGCTAAAACAGCATTATGGCGCCTCGGTTAAAGAACAATTCCTAAAACGCCTATCGCGAGAGATCGGGCGGCGCGGCACGCTGGATGTTCTGCGGAACGGGATCAAAGACTCGGGCTGTAAGTTCAAGCTGGCCTTCTTCCGGCCGGCGAGCGGGCTTAACGAAGAGATCAAGCGGCTGCACGCGGCGAACCTCTTCTCCGTGGTTCGCCAGCTCCGCTACAGTGAGAAGAGCCCCCAGACTATCGATATGGTTCTTTTCCTGAACGGCATCCCGATCTTCACCGCCGAGCTCAAGAATCCGCTCACCGGCCAGACCGTCGAAGACGCCATCAGGCAATACAAAACCGGCCGCGATCCCCGCGAGCCGCTCCTCGCTTACGGCCGTTGTCTTGCCCATTTCGCCGTGGACCCGGACCTTGTCTTTGTGAGCACTCAACTCGCCGGGCCAAAGACTCGATTTCTGCCCTTCAACCTGGGGAAGTTTGGCGGCGCGGGAAATCCGCCGGTTCCGCCGACACAGAAAGGTTATCCCACCGCTTATCTATGGGAAAAGATCTGGTCGCGCGACAGCGTGCTCGACCTCATCCGCCAGTTTATTCACGAGATCGAAGAGGAGGACGAGCGGGGGCGAAAGACCGGAGAGCGGTCTCTGATCTTCCCCCGGTATCAACAGCTTGATGCCGTGCGGCGCCTTGTCGCCCATGCCCGCCAATATGGCGCCGGCCGGCGTTATCTCATCCAGCATTCGGCCGGAAGCGGTAAAAGCTTTACCATCGCCTGGCTTGCCCACCGGCTTTCGACGCTTCATGACAACGAGGATAAACGGGTTTTCGACTCGATCGTCGTCGTCACCGACCGGCGCATCCTCGACCGGCAGCTCCAGAGAACCATGCGCCAGTTCGAGCAGACGCTGGGCGTAGTGGAGAATATCGACACCACGTCCCGCCAGCTCAAACAGGCCCTCGAATCGGGGAAGACGATCATCGTGACTACACTGCAGAAATTTCCCGTCATCGTAAGCGAGATCGGCGAACTCCCCGGCCACCGATTCGCCGTGATCGTAGACGAGGCGCATTCATCGCAGTCGGGCGAAAGCTCGAAGAGCCTCAAGACCGTTTTGGCCTCGGGAAACCTCGAAGAAGCGGAGAAGGAGGAAGCGGGGGCTCAAACCCCGGAGGAGGAGCTCGAGAACACGATCCTGGCCGAGATGGAAAAGCGCGGCCGCCTTCCCAACCTCTCCATGTTCGCCTTCACGGCGACTCCCAAGGCGAAGACGCTGGAAATCTTCGGCACGGCGCGCGAAGACGGAAAATTCGAACCGTTCCATCTCTACACCATGCGCCAGGCGATCGAGGAAGGGTTCATCCTGGATGTCCTCAAGAACTATACGACCTACAAGGCTTACTGGCGGCTTCTCAAGAAGATCGAGGACGATCCCCGCTACGATAAGAAAAAGGCGGAATACCTGCTCAAGTCGTTTGTAGAGCTCCATCCGCATGCCATCAACGAGAAAGTGCGGATCATGGTGGAGCACTTTGTCGCCCAGGTCCAAAACGAGATCGGCGGAAGGGCCAAAGCGATGATCGTGACGCGTTCGCGGCTGCATGCGGTGCGTTATAAGCTGGCCATAGACAAATATCTCAAGGAGAATGGACTGCCTTTCAAGTCGCTGGTCGCATTTTCAGGAACAGTGCCCGACGGAGGGCATTCATACACCGAATCGGGAATGAACTCCGCCGGAAAAGAAAGGACGATCGGAGAGCGGCAGACGGCCAAGGAATTCGGAAAGCCTGAATACCGTTTTCTTATCTGCGCCAACAAGTTTCAGACGGGGTTCGACCAGCCTCTTTTGCACACGATGTACGTGGATAAAAAGCTCGGCGGCGTGAATGCGGTCCAGACCCTATCGCGGCTGGACAGAATTTATCCGGGGAAGCGCGGCACTCTGGTGCTGGATTTCGCCAATGAGGCGGATGAGATACAGGCCGCATTCCAGCCGTATTTCGAGACCACTCTGCTATCTGAGGCGACCGACCCGAACTTGCTTTACGAGATTCAGACCAGGCTTCTGGCCTTTCCGGTTTTCACCGAGGCCGACGTCGCTCGATTTGCGAAAGTCTATTTTGATAAGAAGGCGACGCAGGATCAGCTCTATGCCGTCCTGGCTCCGGTGACCACGCGCTTCGCAGAAATCACGAGTGAAGAAAAGCATGATTTCCGCGGGCAACTCGTCGATTATGTGCGGCTTTATGCCTTCCTGGCCCAGGTTCTGACGTTTTCCGACGTGGACCTCGAGAAGCTTTATGTTTTTGCCCGCCACCTGCGGCGGCTGCTGCCCGCCGACCGCGAAGCTCTGCCGCTCGAGGTTCAGCAAAATATCGATATGGAATCTTACCGCATTCAGCAGACCGGAAGCGGCAGTATCATTCTGGAACGGAAAGGAGAACAGCTCCATCCCGTTTTGACGAAGGAACATTACGGGGAGGCCCCGGAAGAGCTCGAACCTCTCTCCCAGATTATCGCCGAGCTGAATGAGCGTTTTGGGCTGAACCTGGGGCCGGAGCACCGGGTGACGCTCGGCCAGATCCTGGCCAAACTCGACGGCGACGCAGCTCTCGACGCCAGCGCCCGGGCCAACACGCGCGAGAATATCCGTCTGACATTCGACCACAAGGTGGAGGATGTCATCCAGGAAATCGTGGACTCCAACTTCGAGCTCTATAAGCGGATCACCGACGACCGGGCTTTCGGAGAAGCGCTCAAGGACTTCCTGTTCGATCATTATTTGCGGGCCCACCGTCAGGCCGAGGAGCTGATCAAGCGAGGCGAGTCGAAGACCCTGGAGTTTAAATCCACGCTGCGCTGGAATCTGCGCGAGAACTGCAAAGACGATAAGGTTATCACGCATGCCGTCCTTAAAACTATCGCTGCGTTCCTCAATACAGCGGGCGGCGACCTCCTGATCGGGGTCGGCGATGACGGCAAGGTAACGGGGATTGAGGTCGATCAATTCGACAGCGACGACGAGTTCATGCGCCACCTCGCCCAGGTTGTCCGGAACGGCCTCGGCGACCGGGCAAGTACGTGCATCGATCCTAAAACGCAAATCGTTCAGGGAAAGACCGTCTGCGTCGTAAGCTGCCAGCGCAGCCCAGAGCCGGTGTTCTTAAAATGGAAGGAAACCGAGGAGAAGCCGGAGGGCGATTTCTATGTCCGGAGCGGGCCCGGAAGCGTTAAACTCAGCCCCGCCAGCGTCGCCGAATATATCAGAACTCGATTCCCAAGCTCGGCAGAACGGGCAATAGCTTCTAGATAAAGCCGTCGACCGGTGCTGCCCGCGCAGGGCTCAATAGTATCCCAGTGTCCGATCTCATAAATCTCTTTGCAGATTCTTTTTGCGGAGACCGGACATCCTCAGGGGCGGCCAAGTACCCGCTTCGGCTCTCCGCTCTGCGATTGAAAAAGTCTTCTCATCCTTTTATGATAAAGGAGAAGGCAATCGGCATGGATAAAAGCATCGTCCTTTTCTCGGGCGGGATCGATTCCACGACGGCGCTGTATTGGGCCCTGGCGAGGTCCCGGACTGTCCACGCCCTGACTTTCGACTACGGCCAGCGGCATCGGATAGAAATCCGGATGGCCCGGAAGCTGGCCGCGAGAATCGGCGTTCCCCAGACAATCCTCAAGATCGATCTGCGCCCAATCGGCGGCTCTGCCCTAACAGACCGGACGATCGAACTGCCGCGCTATAAAAATACGGCGGAGATCCGGTCGGGGCTTCCGGCCACCTATGTCCCTTTCCGCAACGGAATCCTCTTGGCCCTGGCGGCGGCTTGGGCCGAGCCCAGGCGATTCACGGAAATCATCTGCGGCTTCAACACCATCGATTCCCCGGACTATCCGGATACGCGCCCAGAGTTCGTGAGGGCGATGGAAAGGGCCATTCGCTTGGGAACGGGAGCCGCCTTAGGCCGGCCGCAAATCAAGATTCTGGCGCCCTTTATCCGCATGAAAAAATCCGAGATCATCCGCACGGGAATATCTTTAGGCGCAGATTATTCCCGGTCGGTGTCGTGCTACAGGGGAGGAGAGGTCCCCTGCCGGAAATGCTCGGCCTGCCTGCTGCGGGAACGGGCGTTCGCCGAAGCCGACGTCGACGACCCGCTCCTGGCGAGACTTAAAAAGGAAGGAAAACGATGAGCTGGATCCTATCGGTCAGGGATAAATTTCAAGCGGCCCATTTTCTTAAAGAGTACCGCGGAAAATGCGAAAAAATCCACGGCCACACTTTTCAAGTGGAAGTGAAGATTGAAGTGGCGGAGCTCGACAAAACCGGTATCGGCATCGACTTCAACACGATCAAACAAAAGCTGGCCAGAATCCTGCCCGACCATACTCTTCTCAACGAGGTCTTCGACTTCAACCCCTCGGCCGAAAACTTGGCCCGCCGATTCTTCATGGAGCTCCGCAAAGATTTCCCGGTCAAAGAAGTCACCGTCTGGGAATCCGAGGATGCCTCAGCCACCTACACTGAAAATCATTGAGGTTTTCCCTTCCCTGCAAGGCGAGGGGCTCAGGCAGGGCGAGCTGGCCATCTTCATCCGATTCTCGGGATGCAACCTCAGATGTTCCTTCTGCGACACCCGGTATGCCTGGCGAGGGGGAAAAGATTTGACGGTCGGCCAGATCCTTAGGGAAGTGCGGAAGATTCGCCGCCGGTTTCCCGCGGAATGGGTGTGCTTAACCGGCGGGGAGCCTCTGCTTCAGGATATCGCCGGGCTGGCGGCGGGCCTGCGCAGGGAAGGCTTAAAGGTCCAGGTCGAAACGAACGCCACGATGTTCCGCTCTTTCGCCGCAGACTGGATCACCGTCTCTCCAAAGCCTCCGCGCTTTTTTTGGCGGCCGGAATTTAAAAAGCGCACCAAAGAAGTCAAACTGATCGTCACAAAAAGCCTCCGTTTCGAGACGGTCGCACGGCTGCGCAGAGAATTTCCGCGCCAGATTCCTCTCCTCCTCCAGCCGGAGTCCAACGCCCGATGGAGCGTCCAAAAAGCCCTGCGGGTTCTCCATCGGGCTGCAAAAGGCGGCCTGAAAAACGTCCGTTTCTCCCCCCAGCTTCATAAAATCTGCGGCTGGCGCTAAGATTTCAACGCGCGTCCCGGCATCTCCCGGCAGGGGACCCTTCGCCTTTGCGGATGATTCTGCTGAACAAAAATCACCCTGGGATTCATCGACAGAGAGGATTGTGCTCCGCTCGGCCGTCCGTCAAAATGTGGCCGGGTCGGATCTCAGCCTTGAGCCGGTGAAGCTTGCAGACTCTTATGTGCGACGGACATCCTTATAAAAAAGAGGAAAATCTCCGGGCGGAGGGATTCACCGTCCTGGAGCTTCTCCTCCTCGTCTGCGGCGCCGGGCTGGTTTTTCTCCTGCTGGCTCCCCTCTATCAGACGGCCAGAGAAAAAGCCACCCAGCGTTCGACGATGTCCGACATGGCGCAGTGGGCCCAGGCTATTTCCGCCTATGCCTCGGACCACGGCGCCGCTCCTTCCAATCCGCGAGGCCGGTTGAACTTTCGAAAATCCATTCTCAAGGAGCTCGCCCCATACTTTTCGACTCTGCGCTGGTGCGACTGGTGGGGAGACGTCTACTGGGTTTGGACGGGTCGGGGGAATGACGCCTATGGATTGAGCACGACCGACGTCAAAGACTATCTGATGGCCTCCCTGGGAAAAGATAACGCTTTTGAGAACTGGGCGTATGACCCGGCCCGCCCTGAAGCCGGTCTTTACGCGCCCGAGGAAAACAGGGATTATTTTTGTGATATCGTGCTCTGGAATGGCCGATTTATCCGCCGTCCGGAGCCGACGAGGAGCCGATAGGCCGATATGAAAAATACCCGTCCGGCATTTGCCCGCTGGCTGTCAAGAAAAATCTCGGCCGCCGATGCCGCAGCGGCCATCGACCGCATCCTGGCCAGCCGCTTTTTCCAAAACAAGCCAATCCTCTGGCTCTTTATCGCGGGTTTTTCCGCCGTATTTATCATCCAGGCCCTCCAGTTTGTCTGGGTCTGGAACACGGACTCGCCGTCCTACTACCTGGCGGCCCGAGGAATCCTGCGCCATATCAACATCTATGACGACCAGCAGTTCGTACGGCTCGCGAACGATGTCCTGGGCAAAGCCAGGATCGTGTACCCCTATCTTTATTGGCCTTTTCTAGCCCAGTTGTTCACCCCGTTGTCCTTTCTTCCGATCCGTAACTTTTTCGTCGTCTTCCATGCCCTCAATGTTCTGTTGGCCTTTCTCGGCCTCTACCTCGTCGGCAAGCTTTTAAACCTTAAGGAATCCAAGACCAATTTTTTGATCATGTTCCTCTGCGCCCTCCTCGTCGCCAACGTCCCTCTGCTGACCACGATTGAATACGGCCAAATCAACCTCCTGGTTTTGGACCTCATCCTGCTGGCCCTTGTTCTCCTGCGGAAAAACCGGATGTATCTTTCATCGCTCTGCCTGTGCCTGGCGGTCCTCATCAAGGTCTATCCCGTTCTTTTCTTTTTCGTTTTTCTTTTCCAGAAAAAATACCGCTATCTTCTCTACGCCGCCCTGAACGGCTTGGGCGTTTTCCTCGTTTCCATCGCCCTCTTTGGCAAGACAGTCTGGCTGGAATTTCTGAAGTCCGGCTTGAAAACGTTTTCCGCCACGACCCAATCCCCCTTCACTCTTCATTACATCGCTCATATGAACAATAATACTTTCAAGAGTTTTATTCTCCAGCTCTTTCCGACGGCGCCGGCCGGCCTTCAATCCGTCCTGTCCTGGCTGACTCCGGGGCTGCTGGTGGGGTTTTTGGTGTACCTGTACCTGGCCAGAACGTCG
>Ga0315268_10003822_pt1 | contig 16483 bp, 14 predicted proteins | sample C1_top_MG_FD_204535 | JGI IMG/M metagenome (GOLD analysis project Ga0315268, IMG submission 204535) | Sediment microbial communities from Yellowstone Lake, YNP, Wyoming, USA - C1_top | ecosystem: Environmental > Aquatic > Freshwater > Lake > Sediment | place: USA: Wyoming | collected 2017-08-01
ATCACGTAGAAGTTGTTTGCTTCTTCGCCCTCGTGGAAGAGATACTGGCCAGCCTTGAAGCGCATGTTGGATGCACATCCGGTGATGAGCCTGAGGTAGCGCGGTTCAAGGCCTTTCAAGAATGGATGCTCTGCGATTATGGGTTCAAGCGTTTCCATTGCCTTCGCCCCTGCTGAAATGCTTGCTGCATCGCTTATTTGACTTTCTAGGATGATGCGAACACCCTCAGCGTAGGCGTTTCGTCACCTGACGCCGTAATGCAGCTGGTCGAGAAGCCGAACTGAGAACGATGTCTAGATTTTTTTCGTCAACCCTCGCGAAGGGCGCCGACGCACTGTTACTTGAGACCTGACGCTCATGGGGACAACCTCTCCGACCGTCTGTGTCAGGTGGCAGTAGGCCACTGCAAGATCTGCGCAGCGCCGGGCAACCATGATGTCGCTTTTCTTCGACCGCACCAGAAGGGCGGCTTTGATGCGCGAAAACCGGTAACCGCGACCCCCCACAAGTGTAATCTTGGCTTTTACAGTCGCCTCGACATGAATGGGGGTGAATCGCAACTTACTCTTGAAGTAGAGAAATGTCGCAATCAGGCAGGCGGCAAGCGATGACAGGAAGAGCTGATCGGCGCAGGCGTATCTTCCCAGGCCCCCAAACCCAGCGGGAGTATCGAATCCCAGATCGGGAAGACCTGTAAGATGGATTTTGCCACCGGACTTGCCATCCCAAACCCCACAAGCCTCATAGTTGAGGACATCCCGGCTGACCAAGTATAGCATCATCCCGAATGATTGTTCCACTGCTCAACAGGACTGGCAATAAGTATTATCTGTGTAGTCAGGTCTTGGATGAGTTGGTGATGTATGGGATGCGCGTCGATGAGACTGACGTGCCCGAAAACCTGTACTACTCAAAAGAACATCAGTGGCTGTCGGTTGAAGGGGAGAAATGTCGTGTTGGGCTGACCGATCATGCACAAAAGCAACTTCACGAAATCGTCTACGTCGATCTGCCACAGGTAGGTGCAGGAGTAGCTGCTGGACAGGTCATGGGCTCTGTCGAGTCTGTCAAGGCTGTGTCTGACATCCTCAGCCCCCTATCGGGCGAGGTCCTGGAAGTCAACAAGAACTTGCAGGAGAACCCGGGCACCATCAACACGAGTCCCTACAAGGATGGGTGGGTTGTGGTCGTCAAGGCATCAAGGCTGAATGAGGACCTGAAATCTCTTCTTTCGGCCGAGGCATACTGTAGTCACGTCAAGACGCTTCTCGAAACCAAGTAGACAAACGGCGACTCTGTGCACTGGATTGTCAAGCTAGCAGTTCGCCATCACGATTGCGAGCCGTCATGTGATTCGGGCAACGTACCAGTATATACAGTGTGTCGCATAACAAAATAGAGAGGTGCGCAAAGTTCTCGCCGGATGTCGAGATGAGCCCCGCAGATCCGAGAGTCGGTGTCTTCATCTGCCACTGCGGAGGAAACATCGGCAACACGGTCGACGTTGATAGGGTAAGGGAGACTGCGGCGCAATTGCGTTCTGTCAAGTGCGCCGAGACGAATAGGTACTTGTGCAGCAGCTCAGGTCAAGATCTCATCCGGAGCAAGACACGTGAGCACGGATTGGAAAGGATTGTAATCGGCTCATGCTCGCCGAGGATGCATCTGAAGACCTTCCGCGACCTGTGCTCAAGCGAGGGGATTAATCCGTACCTGATTGAGATGGCAAATCTGCGAGAGCAATGCAGCTGGACAACTCTCGACAAGGACGCCGCCACCGACAAGGCGATCGACATCATAGCAGGAGCAGTCGGTCGAGCGGCCCACCTGGAACCGTTGACTCCTAGCGAGATGAAGGTGAACAGCAACGTTGCAGTCATAGGGGGCGGAGTTGCAGGCATCTGCGCATCCCTTGAGCTTGCGAACCAGGGATACAAGGTCTTCTTAGTTGAACGCCAACCCAGCATAGGCGGACATATGGCTCAGCTAAGTAAGACATATCCGACACTCGACTGTTCGCTCTGCATTCTCAGCCCCAAGCTCGCCGAAACGAAGAACCACCCGCTGATTGAGTTGATGGCCAACACGGAGATAACAACGGTCGATGGTTCCGCGGGAGCCTATTCACTTACTTTGACACGAAGGCCACGATATGTCAATGAAGAAAAATGCACGGGCTGCGGAGATTGCGCCAAAGTCTGCCCCGTCGAGGTTCCCGACGAGTTTGAAGAGGGAACGGCACGCCGCAAGGCGATCTACCTACCTTTCCCACAAGCCGTGCCGAATGCCTACGTTGTCGATGAGAAGAACTGCACCAAGTGTTGGCTCTGCATCAAAGCCTGCAAACATGGAGCGATCAACCCACGCGATCAGGCGATTCAGAAGAGAATAGAGGTTGGCGCGGTCATTGTAGCGACTGGGTTTCGTGTCTTAGACCCCAGTGGGTTCACTCAGTTCGGCTTTGGCACCCATCCAAACATCATCACCAACCTTCAACTTGAAAGGCTGATCGAGCACGGAGTCTACAGACCGTCCGACAGGAAGACCCCGCGCAAGATCGCATGGATCCAATGTGTCGGCAGTCGCGACAGCCGAAACGGACAGCCCTACTGTAGCAAGATTTGCTGCATGGCGTCGGTGAAGGAAGCAGTACTTCTGAAAGAACTCGTTCCCAATCTGGAGACATGGATCTTCTATCAAGATCTGAGGGCGGCCGGCAAAGGATATGAGGAATTCTACGTGCGAGCGATGGAGGACGGGGTGCAATTCGTTAGGGGACGCGTGGCAGAAGTCGTGCCCATCAGTGGGGACGAGCTGCTGGTCCGAGCGGAAGACACTCTTCTGGGAGAGGTGCTGGAGAACAACTTCGACTTGGTCGTTCTCTGCCCTGCAATCCTCCCAGAGCTTGGAATTGGCGAGCTCGCAGAGAAGCTGGGCTTACATATTGGATCCGATGGTTTCCTGTTAGAGAGGCACTACAAGCTTAGGCCTGTAGATAGCCAGAACGACGGCGTCTTCCTCTCGGGCTGTTGCCTCGGACCGAAGGATGTAAGGGAGTCTGTAGTTGAGGCTCTTTCCACCGCGTCGAGGACTGCATCGCTCCTCGGAAAGGGCGTGGTGACGATCAGTCCTGAGAAGGCTTATGTGATTTCCGAGAGGTGTGATTCTTGCGGCGAATGCGTGAAGGTCTGTCCGACGCACGCGATAGAACTTCCCCAGGGCGGCGCGAAAGTCAACTCCATTTCTTGTGTCGGATGTGGGCTATGCATTCCCATTTGTCCGAAGGATGCGATCGACCTCAAGAATTCGACCGAGTCACAGTTGATGGCTACGATTGAAGGAATCGCAGGGGCAACCGCAGCTGCACCAAAGATTATAGCCTTCGCTGAGGCAACTTCGGCCTACACGGCCTGTGACTTGGTCGGCCTCGGTAGACAACACTACCCGACAAACGTTCGCGTAGTCAGCGTGCCATCAGTCGGAAGGCTTCACGCCAGACATCTTCTCGCAGCTTTCTCTGCAGGCGCAGATGGCGTGATAATGATTGAGGGAGAGGGAACAGTTCTTAGTGAAGAGAGATTCCGAGCACACGTGAACGAAATCAGAAAGACGGTCGCGAGTAGAGGAGTAGAGTCTCTCCGCGTATTCGCAACTAGAACAACGATACCGCAGTTTGCGAAGCTGGCCTCCGTCTTCGAGACGTTTACTGAAAGGGTGCGGAAACTGGGGCCGCTTCCTCCAGAAGCGCGATCGAAGACCAAGCAATTGGCCGTTGTCCGATGAGCGGACAGAAAGACACCGTCTGGAGAAGCGTGGTAGACCAAGCTTTGTTCGACAAGGTCAGGAGGACGCCTCGAGGTGAGAAGCTACTCGAGATTCCGAGTGTTGGTTCTTGGGCCGGAATCTGTCTCTGCTTGGAAACGGGAGTAGCCCGCTATTCTTCAAACTGGTGCGCTAGAGGAGCGGTTCTGCTTGTCACCGCCGTCTAGGAGTCGGCGTTCTCTTTGTAGTGTCCTGATTGATGTGATGTTCTGCGTTGCCTCTAGAGTTCCAACGTATCGTCGCCTTCTGGTTCATCTCAGGACAGGGTAACGCTCGCGTTAAGATTCATTTCTTCGACACTTGAGGTTTCCAAAAGATGATTTTTCTAGGAGCCACGAGAATGAAACCATGCTCGCGAGGAAAGAGCAGAGGGCCCGGGCGCGGGAATCAGCAATAGTAGACTGTCACCTGCAGAAAACCACCGCTGAGGGATTCCTCCCTAACCCATCAGGAGTAGGAGATGAGTAGTTTGTGCATGCGCACCATAAGACCCGACAATGAACGGTACCCTGGTGCGGGCCACCACGGAGAACAACTTCTCCAACTCGTCGTAACTGGCCCTCAGTCCGATTGTAAGGCAACTAGCGCACCGAGTCTGCTACGACACAGCAGCTCCGAGTCTTTCATGAGGTCACGAAAGATCGGTCGATCAACTCTTCAAATACTTGCGCAGGATCGCAAGTCCGTCGCTATCGCCAATGTGGCAAATGGTGTCTCCTGTTGCTAGGTCCCTCCTGATCTGGACCACTGGCCGTATGCCAAGAGTGGATATGAGCTTCTTCCAGCCGTGTGGGTGTTTTGTGACGACGTGCGTGGTGCCGTCCCAGATCATCTCGGCTAGGCTCCGAGGAAGCTTGGAGGGCAACGACCCTGACTTCACGACTGCGTAGCCGAGGCTCGCCGATGCCGTTTGGAGTTCATCCGTGTCAATCGGGTCTCTCAGTACGACCCAGAGTTCCTTCCGCGACGGAAATCCTACGATATCGACATCCTTGACTCCGCGGAGCCCTCTGAGTTCAAGAACGAGAGACTCAGGATCGATGATCATGAACGTGTGAGGGAATCTATCCCAAACAAAAGGATTTCCGAGAGTCGTCAAGGGATCCCCAATCCGTCATGTACCTTCCCATGCGTGCGTCCGTTTCGTTCGTTTCTGGATCAATTGTGCACGCCATCCTCGGTGCGCGCGCACAAATTTTGGTCCTGAAGCATGGAGAAAAATGGAACGAGCTATGGTTCCTAGCCGAAGTCACTTGAGCCGGATAGGTTCGGGTACGACAGGCGACGAAGAATTGGCACCGGTTGAATCAGACTCCGGCTGGGGCTGTGAAAGATAGTAGATGTCAGCAAGAGCCTTCTTGACTAGAGACGGCTTCCCCTCGAAAACTAGGTGAAGATCATCCTCGAATTCGACCAACACTCCAAACTGCTCAGCCACATCCTGAACTCTTCCTTCTCCAATAGGCTGCGGCAATGTCAACCTTGCCCAACCTGCGTTGGGGCCTCTGGGAAGCCCAGGCAGAAAGCGTGATTCACCATATACCATTGGCCCCTCAGAGTCGTCAAGTTCGGCCTGCGAAATCCTTTCCATCCAATACTTTGCGCGCGCGTCTCCTAGTTCCAGGCTAGCCGACATCATCTCGATTTTCGCTTTCTCAATACTTTGTTCCAAAGCCACTAACGGATCTCCCGTCATTCTGTCCGAACCAACACAGGGATCAGATGGAGTTGTGCGAACCAGATGTAGAAGAGTCTTGGAATCCCGCAATTGCGATGCGTCCACTTTCAGATCGTGTGCTGCCAACTCTTCAAACAGTCTGAACAAAACCAACCAAGTTCTTTCGAACCGTCTAATCGCCGTGTCTGAGGATGTCAACTGAGTCGAGTTCTCTAATAGTGCTAGACGAGATCGACACACGCGATGACATAAGCCTTCTCATTTGCTGCGAGACGGCTTCCTCGATTCGGATTTTCTTGGAGACGGCCGCTCGCGAACAAGCTCCTATGATCTATATACAAATCGCTGATAAAACATCAAATACAACTTCATCAGCTCACGGCACCCTTGGCGGTCAAGCATGATTGCGCTCTATGCACTATTCTTCGCGATGGGAACAGTAGCCTGCGTGCTCTTCGGAGCGTGGAATGTCGCCACATGGTTCAAGGTCGCTGACGACTTCGTGCGAACCATTCGGAACACCATCAAATCCGTATTCAGCCGGAGAATCCTACGACTTGCCAAGGCGTTCTTCTCCAATTCTCTACTGTTCGCGAGACTCTCAAAGGAGAGCGTGACCAGAGGCGTAGTGATTTCGGCATTCCTGATCAGCTACATCGGAGTCATCTCGATCAATCATCTCATGGCAGAGGCTGTTCCAAAGATCGGCCCCGAAGACCCTGTTTCCATCTTCCTCTACGCTCCCTTCCTTCCCGCATACTTCTTTCAGGTTGTCCCGACGGCGGCTATCGGCACAACCCAGAACCTGTACGGGTTCCTAGATAACCTATTCATGGCGGTGATCATCTTCGGCGAGATCTGGTTTGCTTATCGCAGGTTCGTGCTCAAGGAGACGCCACTCAAGACCACATTTGCTGACGTGTCAGCTATCATTCTGACAGTTGCCTGGCTGGTGGTGAGGCTAGTCGGCGAGGGCACGTCTCTCCTGCAATTCGACGTACCGGCGTCCATCGGAAGCAACTGGTTCCTCGCGTACGGAATCTCGTTGACCCTCGAACCTCTCAGGCTGGATTTGCCACATGTGGCCTACGCTACATGGTCGCTATCTGGCCTCTTGTTAGCTCTCTTCATGGCCTCAATACCACTCAACTCGAAACTTTGGCACATTTTCACGGCGCCGCTCGTCGTCCTAGCGAATCTCTCTCGAGACCAGGAAACGAAGGCCGGAACGCCTCTATCCGGGAGGCCATTCTCCGTAAGACAGATGATTGAGATTGACGGATGCCTCAGCTGTGGGGTTTGCTCCGACAATTGTCAAATCTATTCTGAAACAGCAAATCCGGGCACCGTCTATGTAGGCATAATCAAGAACTTCAGATCGATCATGCGACGAAGACATGGAATAGTCGCCAAGATATTCAGACAAGAAGAACCAGCACCTACAGAACTGGAAATGTTCTCGCGAGGCGTCTACTACTGTACGTTGTGCGCAAGATGCCGAGAGGTGTGTCCAATAGGCATCGACACGCGGTCTCTCGGGAAATCGATAAGAGAATTCCTTGTCACTGAAGGACACTATCCAGCAAACCTCAATCTCATGAGGGACTCAGTGGCTTCAAATCGAAATGTTCTGGGCCTTCCAAACTCCGAACGAGCAATGTGGGTTGAGTATCTCCCCCGCCCAGACGACACACTGACAAAGAAAACCCATGCAGAGGTGGCGTACTTCGTCGGCTGCATGTCATCATTCTCGCCCACGGTGCAAGATGTGCCTGTCGCTTTTGCACAGATTCTTCAACACGGAGGCGTAGACTTCGCAATCCTTGGAGAGAAAGAGTGGTGCTGTGGCTATCCGCTGGTATGGGCGGGGATGCCGAGAGAAGCGGATGAGTTGAGGAAGTCAAACATTGATAGAATGACGGAACTCGGTGTCAAAACTGCAGTATTCTCTTGCCCATCTTGTTATCATTCGTGGAGAACTGAGTACGATGTGAATATCGAGCTTCTTCACCATACTCAGTACATATTACGGCTGATCAGAGAGGGAAGAATCCACTTGAAGCCATTGAACCTCACCGTCACATATCACGATCCCTGCGACTTAGGCAGAAACTCCGGAGAATATGATGCGCCGAGGGATGTGATCAGAAGCATACCGGGTATTTCTTTCGTTGAGATGCGCCTGAACAGAGAGAAAGCGCTTTGCTGTGGGGGAGGAGGAGACGTTGAAGTCGCCGACGAGAACTTCCCATCGGCAATCGCGAAACAGTTGATCTCACTCGCCAAGGAAACGGGTGCCGGCACGATCGTCACGGCCTGCCAACAATGTAAGCGGACCATGGTGAAGGCACTATCGAAGGAAGGGGCCGAGACCAGCTCCTTGAAGGTTGTCGATTTGGCAGAACTTGTCATCAGATCGATTGAGGGATGAGGCTAGCAGTTCACGACGAAGCCTACGTCAATGCTCGCACGATCACCAGATTCCTGCCTCAAGACAATCTCCCTCAAACCGCCGGTAGTCCTGCAAATCAAGCTTCGACATGAGGCTGCCTGAAAGACGACCCTCAATCCTGCCCTCTTCCAGTCTCACGACGGTTTCAATCATAGGATTTGTTCGAGCAACGTAAAATCAGAGAGCTGATTGCTGCTTCGGAGACTTCGGCGATAGCAGTGTCAAACTGGGCAATCTCTCAGGTTTGGGTAGTAAGCACGGCCGATGCGAAGTCATCAGGCAGGACTCCTGGCGACTCGAGCGAATGCTCCGAATAGACACCATCGATCCTCGACAGCACATCCTCCATCTTGAGAGGACACCCTACTAGCGCTTGCTCTATGAGAACCATCTTCTCTCTTGGAAATAGCGAGAAGTCGCCAGAAATGAGAACCTCTGCAATTCTCTCGTTTTCGATCTTCACTGTTGCTCGGATCAGGCCTCCAGGGGCTTTGTGAACATTCTCGGCGAGGCGAACGCTTTCGGTGATTTTCAGGGCCCTTCCAATCATGTCGGGGTGTCTTAGCTCCGGCATGTAGAGCCATTCCTCTGAGAGGTACTTCGCTCTCAGCTCACTCATCAGCCTCTGTTCTTCAGGCGTGAGGGCTCCAGGTCGAAGCTCCTGCTCAAGTAGCCTTTCGAACCCATTCCTCAAGGCTTTCTTTGCTTCATATGAGGTGACCTCCCTTCCAAGCTCAATCGAAGCGGTGGAAAGATACTCCCTAAGGGTCTTGTACGCCTTGTCTCTGAACTTCTCCGACGGCACCTTCAGTACTCTCACCATCTTCTCATAGTCGAACGAAAGTATGATGTTCCCTGTCAGCACGAAGACACCTTCTGCAGTAGTTGCCGCCCCATTACCTGAGATCTTCCTTCCAGAGACCTGTATGTCATTGATCGGACGGTATTGAGCGTCTATCCCCAGAGACTGATACGCCCAGACAGGTGCCTGGAGGAAGAAACGGAAGGCTTCAGTGATGCTCCCAGGCAATGCGGGGTTCTCGGGGCCTATGATTACTTGGTAGAAGATTTGACCACGGTCAAGGTAAACAGCGCCTCCACCCAGTATCCTTCTCACGAATGGAATTCCGTGGTCCCTGCAGAATTGGAGATCGAGTTCCTTCTCGATCTGTTGATGATATCCCAGACTGACTAGAGGGCTTCGCGGATAGCAGAAAATCAACGTGTCGCCAACGATGTTCCTGCCCCGAGCAGTGGCGACTGCGTCGTAGATTGTTTGAGTGTCGATGGGGTCTATTGCATCAAGGTCGAGCCAACGCCACATTGCTCAACAGACCGGGAATGCGTATCCGCACTATTTCTTGAAGAGTTTCGGCAGTTCTGCTTGCGTGAACTTCTCGATCTGGGCAAGATCTGACATCAGGTTCTTCAACTCATCGTCCAACTTCGACGGTTGAAGCACGGCCAACCAGCCCTTTCCATACGGGTCTTCATTGAGCAGCTTCGGCTGTGTCTTCAGTGCCTCGTTTGACTCAAGTATAGTTCCTGAGAGTGGAGACTTTAGAGGACCAACCCACTTGCCGGTCTCCATCGTACCCAGCGGCTTTCCGAACTCGACCTGTCTCCCTTTGGGCATGAGCCTCACAAACAGAATTGCCCCAGCAGCCTGCTGAGCCATGTCGGTTACGCCAACACGCACTGGTCCGTCTTCTCTCTTCGCCCACAAATGATCGGCAGAGTAGAAGAGCCCCTCGGGATACTCGAATCTGTCAAGGATCTTTGTCATACGGCATCCTCCACGAGCAGGATACGTGCAGGGCAGAAAAGCCTTTCCAACTGCCGTCTCAACCAACAGAACGGTTCCAGCCAGTCCCTCGTAGCTGTCTTGAGGTTTGGACTGACTCTTCTGGCCTTCGTTCCTAGACCGATCCCGCTTCTGAGACCTATCGCCACCTGGTCGCTCGATTCTCAAATGGTCTCTCTGCGGCCGCCCCGTCGTCGTCCGAATTTGGTTGCAGTCTGCTTGAGTGGGGCATGGGTGTGCGACGGCAGTTCTGCGGTCCAACAAGGATTGGCTCGTCCGCACCTCTCGTCACTTTCGAAAGGTCGGCTAGAACTTGCGACGGTGCAGCATATCTGCAGGGATCGGGTCTATCGGCCTCTCACTCGACGATTATGCAGTTGTAGCCTGGAATTTCTGGAGCACTTCGTCAACAGGGCTCATGTTGAGCTCTAGACCAAGCGTGGTCTGGTCGGTGCCCATGCACAGGCCCAACAGCTGGGTATAGTAGAACACTGGAAATGATGTCTCAGCGCCAAGCAGGGCTCCAATTGCCTCCTGCCTCGCATCGTACATCCTCATGCAGAACGGACACGTCGTAACCAGTCCGTCGAAGCCAGCCGCTCTCAGCTTCTGAAGTTTCGCGCCTGCGATCTTCAAGGAGGACTCTCCTGCTGAGACGGCTATCCCTGCACCGCAGCAGTCCAGTCTCTCTGGATAGACGTCCCATCGCGCTCCAAGGGCGCCGATTAGGGTTTCGAGTTTTCTCGGGTTTCGCGAATCATCCGGCCTACCTAATTCGCTTGGTCTGATAGCATGGCAGCCGTAGTGGGCTGCGAACTTCAGTCCAGCCATAGGCTTGCTGATGACGTTGCGAATCTTCTCGGGACCGACATCGTCATGGAGAACTTCGATCATGTGTCTGACTCTCACCTTGCCCTCGTATCGAAGATCCTCTGACGCGAGTAGTGCATTGATTTTTTCCTTCAGGGCAGGGTCGGACTGTAATCTGTGCTTGACTTCACACATCGACAAGTGACATCCGTTGCAGACCGGAAGCATATCGAGATGTTGATCCTCGCATAGAGCAAGGTTTCTACTAGTCAAGTACGTCCAAGTGAGGTTGTCGAGGCTGTTCAAGGGAAAGCCGCAGCAGGCCGCGCCTTTGATCTCAACCAGATCGACGTCGAGTTTCGGCAACACTTGCCTTGCAGAGAGTTCGCACGCATACTGCTCTGTCTGCGCGTAGCAGCCGAGGAATAGACCGAATTTCGTACGCCTATCCTCCGATGGCCTTTCTCAGCCCTACCTCAGTGAGAACCCTTGAGAACTTGCTCAAATCTGCTGGTTTGGATAGATCAGGAAGATTGAACGAGGCGCGAGTGAAGCTTTCAAAGTCTCTTGTGACAACTTCCTGTGGAGGTTGAACCGCTCCCTCCTCAAGAACTGACTTCCCCATTTTCAAGTATCCTTCCGGCGGCGCCACTCCTTCACGCACAGCAAGGTTTCGAAGAGCAAGCATCACGTTCGGGATGTTGACTCCCCGGGGGCATTGCTCGTGGCACTTGAAGCAGATCATACATTCCCAGATCGCCGCACTGGAAAGAACCTCCTTCTTCAACCCGAGAATGGCTTTCCTAATTATCGTTCGACTCCGGAGAGAAGTTAGACGCCCCGAAGGGCAGGTCCCCGTGCACGTTCCGCACTGAAAGCATGACTTCACGGTGTCTCCACTAATCTTGGAGACTTCCCGAATGAAATCCAAGTCAAGGTCGCTGCTTCTGATTACCATGATGCGGAATTACGCCTCACGAGTCACGCCAAGGGCGAGGTGATATTTCTATGGTAATTATATTAGTATCGCTCGCATGTAGACTATACGTCATGTGTATTTGTGCTCCGGCCGACACAACAGAGACTGCGAGAGGGGATCATGGAGGTCGCGGACGAGAAGCTTAGGGAAGAGATCATGAGCTTTGCGAGGAGGTATATCTCCTCGGGCATAGTGGGAATCGTTGGTTGCTTCGCAACAATATCCCGTCAAATCAGGGAGAGGCATGGTACCGAGGGCGAGAAGCTACTTCAGCAGGCTTGTCACGACGTGGGAGCCAAGATCGGATTGTTTTGGAAGGACAAGCTTGGTCTCGCCAAGGGCGACCTAGACGAGCTTGACAAGGTTCTCACGGGGATGGCGCGTGACATTGGCTGGGAATATCGAATGGTCGAGGCTTCCCAAAGTCGGAGAGTGGCTAGGGTGACCTTCTGTCCCTACCTCAAAGGTTGGAAGATGTTAGATGCTCCGCCCTATGTTTGTGACTTGTGGGGATTCTTCCTGTCGGGAGTGTCCGAGTCCGTCAATCCGAAGGTGGCTTTCCGATACACCGCCAGTATGCACAAGGGCGACCCATACTGCGAGATGGTCTTCGAGATGGGGACGTGATCGTTGTTGACATCGGCTGAGTCTGACCTCGAATTCATAATGTCCCAGATCCACGCTCGAAGACGTGATCCGGACTTCATGCAAGAGGTCGCCAACACTCCTAGAGGCGAGGGTCTTCTCTCCTGCATTCAGTGTGGCCGATGCGCCGGCAGCTGCCCTGTCGGCAGGCTAACGCTAAAGTACAATCCAAGGAGGCTCATCGAAATGGTCAACCTTGGATACAAGTGGGAAGCCCTCTTCGAACTCTCATGGCTCTGCTTGTCGTGCTTCACTTGCATAGACAGGTGTCCGCAGGGCGCCGACGTCGGCGAAGTTGTGTTCGCACTGAGATCCATTGCCGCAAAAGATGGAAACGTGCCGAAGGGTGCTCTGACAATGGCGAAGAACCTAGTTGAGACCGGTCATATTGTGAACCCGACAGCCTCGGTGAGCAAGCAGAGAGCAAGCCTCGGTCTGCCGGTTCAAGAGCCAGTCCCCGAAGTCGCGAAGATGGCGAAGAAGACCGGCTTTAGCAAGATACTCGGCCTGAAATAGGAGCTGAAAGGAAGTGAAGTACGCTCTATACTTGGGTTGCCTAATTCCGGCAAGAGAACTGTCTTACGAGCTGGCAACCAGAAAGACAATGCCTGCACTGGGGGTGGAACTGATGGATATGGACGGGACCAGTTGTTGCGGGCCATTCGCGATACAGTCACTCGACTACACTGGTTGGCTCGCGTTAGCAGCAAGAAATCTGTGCATTGCCGAGAAGATGGGATTGGACATCATGGCGTTGTGCAACGATTGCTATGAGTCCTTGATGATGGTGAACGAGACACTGAAGAGAGACAAACAAACTCGAGACAACGTCAATGAGATCCTGTCAGTTGCAAGCAAGAAATTCAAGGGAACTGTGAATGTCAAGCATACCATGGACGTGCTCTGTGAAGACGTGGGCCTAGACAAGATCCGAAGCAAAGTAACAAAGCCTCTGAACGGATTGAAGGTTGCGACCCAGGTTGGATGTCACCTCGTCCGGCCCAAAATGCTGCACGCAGGCGTGGGAAGAGGATTCGAAGTATTGGACGACCTGGTGAGAACGCTCGGAGCCGAGCCAGTCGATTACGACGACAAGGAGATTTGTTGCGGCGGTCCGCTACGTGATATTGATGACCATCTTTCGAGAACCTTGTCAAACCGCAAGCTCTCGGCCCTAAAAAGGGCGAACGTGGACTGCGTCGTCACTGCTTGCCCGTTCTGTTACGTTCAATTTGACCTAGGACAGCTCGAGATCAAGAGCCTGCTCAAGGAGGAGTATGACATTCCAGTCCTTCACTTCGTTGAACTGCTCAGCTTAGCGATGGGCTTCAAGCTGGAAGGACCTCAACTGCGAGAGCATAGAGTCCCGATTGATAGGATAGTCAGGAAGCTAGAGTAGGGAGTGATTGTTGTGGTGGAGAAGTCTGCCCTTGTTATCGGCGGTGGAGTAGCTGGGATCCAAGCATCTCTGGACCTTGCTAACCGTGGGCTGAAGACCTATCTCGTCGAGAAATCTCCCAGCATAGGCGGCCGAATGGCTCAACTTGACAAGACGTTTCCAACCATGGACTGTTCAATATGCATCCTAGCACCGAAAATGATCGAGTGCTTCAGACACCCCAATATTGAGTTGCTCACATACTCAGAGGTCAGGGAAGTTCATGGGTCAGCAGGAGACTTTACCGTCAAGGTAGTCAAGAAACCGAGGTACGTGCAAGCTGACAAGTGTGTCGGATGTGGTACCTGTGCAGATCACTGCCCAGTGGAGTTGCCCAATGAATTCGATTCCGGAATGGGCATTCGAAAGGCAATATATCTTCCCTTCGCGCAGGCGGTTCCACGAATCTACACTGTAGACAAAGACCACTGCTTGGACTGCGGACTCTGCCAGAGCGTATGCAACGCAAAAGCAGTTGACCTCGAGCAGCAGCCAGTTGAGGTCGAACTGCATGTCGGCGGTATTGTCGTCGCCACCGGGTTCGACACGTACGAACCATTCCGGATAACCTCCTACGGGTATGGGAAATACAAGAACGTGATCACGGCAATGCAACTGGAACGTTTGCTCTCCGCGTCGGGACCGACTGGCGGTCGAATCATGAGACCTTCCGACGGAAGAATTCCACGCATCGTCGCATTCCTGCAATGCGTTGGGTCCAGGGATCAACGGTTTGGGTACCCATATTGTTCCAGCATTTGCTGCAAGTACGCTGTGAAGGATGCTGTCCTGATGAAGGAACATAGAGCCGACTCTCAGGTGTATATCTTCTATATTGACCTTCGCGTCTTCGGAAAAGGATTCCAAGAGTTCGCGAACCGAGCGAAGAAGGAGTTTGGTGTCAAATTCATCCGAAGCAGCCCTGGCGAGATAAGAGAGGACCCCGAAACGAAAGACCTCACCCTCTGGTACGAAGACACGCTGACCCGAACGGTCAACAGCCTGAAAGCGGATCTTGTGGTACTCTGCACAGCGTTGATGCCGCGATCTGACTCCGTAGAGCTAGCGAAGATCTTGGGAATAGAAACGGATAGATACGGTTTTCTTGTTCCATCAAACTCTCTCGCTGAGCCTGTGGATACACAAGTTCCAGGAATCGTTGGCTGCGGGTATTGCCTAGGGCCGAGAACTGGCGACATTCCGGACTCTGTCATGCAAGCTGGGGCAGCCGCAGCCAGACTGAGCGAGATACTCATGGCTGGGAGCGGGTGACAATCTTGGAAGAAGCCAGAATCGGCGTTTACGTCTGCCACTGTGGCGTAAACATCGGAGGCGTAGTGAAAGTCCCTGAGGTTGTGGAGTACGCTAAGACACTGCCAAATGTGGAGTGGGCTGAAGGGAACCTCTACACATGCTCCGAAGCAGGACTCAGCTCCATCAAGGATTCCATCAAGAAGAATGCACTGAACAGGGTTGTCGTTGCATCCTGCACGCCACGAACGCACGAGCCACTGTTCAGATCAACGTGTGAAGAAGCCGGATTGAACAAGTACCTCTTCGAAATGGCGAACATTAGGGAACAGTGCTCTTGGGTGCACTCGCACGAACCCGAAGAGGCTACAAGAAAGGCGATGGACACTGTTAGGATGGCGGTTGCTAGAGCAAGATGGCTTGAGCCTCAGGATGAACCCGAAATCGACGTTACCGATTCGGCCATGGTCATTGGCGGCGGAATAGCTGGCCTCACCGCGGCAGTGAGCATGGCGAACCAAGGCTTTAGGGTGCATTTGGTCGAGAAGGAACCGCAGCTCGGAGGCATGACTCGGAGACTCGGCAAGATCTATCCCACACTTCAAGATTCGTCCGAGATCATCGACCCGCTGATGAAGGCAGCAACATCGAACAAGAACGTGCAGGTGTACACATCGGCTACTCTCAAAGACATCAGCGGATATGTCGGTAACTTCAAGGTCGCTCTCAAGAAGGGAACCGAGGATGCAAATCTGGATGTCGGAACGATTGTCATAGCGAGCGGCGCTCTCAACTACGAACCACCGAAGGGGTCATTTCAATATGGCGTACTCGACAAGGTAGTTACACAACTACAGCTCGAGCGGCTGCTGACCGAAGGCAAGCTGACCGAGCCGGAACGAGTCTTGATGATTCAGTGCGTAGGAGCTCGCACCGGGGAAGTGTGGACATACGAACTGTCAGACATGAAGCAGTCATTCGCAGCAAGACTTCTCTCCAAGATACTCGGCGCGAAGAAGGAAGAAGGATGGCCTTACTGCTCGAAGATATGCTGCATGAACGCGATAAAGAACGCAATTCGAATCAAAGAACTGTGGCCGAAGGCGCATGTTGACATACTCTTCAGCGACCTGAGGACCTACAAGGAGTACGAAGACTTCTATCGGAAAGCGAGAGCTCTCGGAGTGAAGTTCATTAGGTATGTCAGAGAGATTCCACCAGAGATCACAGAAGCACCTGACAAGAAGGTCAAGGTTACCGCCTACGACACTCTGGCCGGAGTAGAAACCGAATTCCTATGTGACTGGGTTGCACTTTCGACCCCACTATGCCCGTCGAAGGAGGACGTAATGCTCGCCCGGATGCTCAAGGTCCCTCTTGGCCCAGATGGCTTCTTCATGGAAGCTCATCCAAAGCTTAGACCAGTCGACTGCCAGTCCGACGGGATCTTCCTAGCGGGCACTGCTAGCGGGCCCAAAGACATCCCCGAATCAATAATATCCGCCAAGGCTGCTGCAGCGAGAGCCTCGATCCTGATGGGGAACAAGAGACTCAAGGCAGAAGCACTCACAGCTGACGTCAACCCGGATCTCTGCATAGGCTGC
>Ga0315268_10003823_pt1 | contig 16481 bp, 24 predicted proteins | sample C1_top_MG_FD_204535 | JGI IMG/M metagenome (GOLD analysis project Ga0315268, IMG submission 204535) | Sediment microbial communities from Yellowstone Lake, YNP, Wyoming, USA - C1_top | ecosystem: Environmental > Aquatic > Freshwater > Lake > Sediment | place: USA: Wyoming | collected 2017-08-01
TTTGTCGTTTCCATACTTGAAGTCCGGCAGCCAAATGTCAATGAGGTCTGCGAGGATCTGCATCGTTTCCTCTGAGCAGTACATGTTGCTGTTCCACAGCATGGGGACATTCAAGTCAAGGTGATTCGTCGCTCCGGCTATCGTGTGAAGATTCGGAGTTGGCTCCCCGCCGACGAAGTTGATGTTCAAGACTCCGTTTCTGCTGAGGTCCTTCATCACAAGTGCCAGCTGTTTGGAATCGACGGGTGTCCCGCTCGTGGCGTCTTGTGATATGTCCCAGTTCTGACAGAATACGCATCGGAACGTGCAGGAACTGAAGAATATCGTTCCCGATCCCCTGTGCCCTACCAGAGGCGGCTCCTCTCCAAAGTGAGCAAACCAAGTGCTCACCCGGCTGACACTATCAAGCTTGCACGCGCCTTTCCTGATTGCTGAGACACGGTCGACCTTGCACTTCCACTCACAGAATGTGCATCGCCGTATCATTCGGTCAAGGAGCTTCATCTTCAGATCCAAGTAGCTGATTGGGGCTATGGGCAATGCTGCGATATCTTGGTCCCTCCAGTCCGTCGCACTTAGTTTGGCACGCGTCACCTCACCAAGACGGGCGTGTTCCTCCCAGAGTGTCTCTTCAGAAGCGTCTTCCAGGTCGATGTCACACGCTACGCGCCTTGCCATTCTGTATTTCGCCGGGCGAAGATCATTTGAGACCATCTCATACCAAGACAGTCTTCCATGCATCTCACGATCATTGCATGGCGGATCTAGAGGGGCGAGGCGGAACATTTTACACGACACCGGGTCAGACTGACTGTTATTATAGCATTGCCGAGAAGGGGCAGAAATCATTGAAGGCCTCAATCCAAATATATGCGCGGATGACTAACGGTGATCGCCCCATTACGCGAGCAAGCACCTGATCAGATCCGGGGTTCTTCGATATGGCTAGGGATTTCGACAAGGCTTGGAGAGAGAGGCTGGTCAAGGCTAACCTAGACTTGATCATACTCCGTCTTCTCAAGTCAAAACCCCGCTGGGGATACGAGATCAACATGGCCATTCGAGACAAATTCAAAGTATACCTTAGCGCGGGGACGCTGTACCCTCTGCTCCACTCGCTCGAGGACAGCGGCAGAATCGAAGGCGTGTGGGAATCCGAGAAAGGACGGGGCAGAAGGATCTACCAGATCACACAGAACGGTCTCGAGTTCCTATCATCCGGCGAAAGGATGACCGCAGAACTTGTGAAGCTCATGCAGACGATGCAGGACGAGGTGCGCCCGTAGCAGAGAGGTTCTGTGACGTTACCTATCGAAGGCGAAACTGATATCTAATGCGCCTCTGACAGGGGCTCGAAAACTGCGGGGCTTCAACATTGAGCCGCATTCTCATGACAGCGAGGAGGAACCCAGTCGCTCGTGTGGCGATTCTCGTGGCGCTCGTGTTCTTGATTACGTACGGGGGTATGGCGCTCGCCAGAATCGCAATGAACACCGAATCACCAGTGATGGTTGTTCCCAGCACCAGCATGGTTCCGACACTGAATGTCGGAGACATCGTGTTTGTCAAGGGTGTGGATCCTGCCACGATAACAGTCGGTACGATCATAATCTTCAGAAGCCCTAGTGGCTCGATAGACATCATCCATCGGGTGATCGGGATAACTAAGGTGGGGGACAGGTTATACTTCGAAACAAAAGGCGACAACAATCCGAGTGCTGACCCTTGGGATATCGGGGTCCCACAGGAAAACGTGAAGGGCGTGCTGGTGGGCAAGGTTCCATACATAGGATACATCACATTGGGGCTATCGGGAGCTGCAGGGTACGCCGTCATTGCTTTTCTGATCGTTCTCATGATCGTGTTTGAATACTACGACTCTAGAAAGAAGCCGAGTCGCATGACGACCCAGCAACGATGATTTCTAGGCCCGCGTATTTGTCCCGCGTAATTCCGTTCGAGGAGACGAGCCGTCGAAAGGCTGCATTTATATAGCCTTCCTTTATAAAGCGCCTTAAATACCTCTGGAGTTGACCTCTCTGGCCAAGCACAAAGCGTTCATCAACATAGAAAATGTTGTGGCGTCGGCAACTCTGAAACAGAACATCGACCTGAACTCAATCGTCCGCGTTTTTCCAGGCGTCGAATATAGACCCGAGCAATTCCCTGGGCTGGTCTATCGTCTCAAGAAACCAAAGACTGCCACGTTGATCTTCAGTTCAGGGAAGATGGTGTGCACAGGGGCAAAGTCAGAGAGGCAGGCAAGAAAGGCGGTCACGAAGGTCGTTGACGAGCTGAAAAGAAACGGCATAGTCATCTTGGGAAAGCCGGAAATCCAAATCCAGAATATCGTTGCCTCTGCCGGGCTTGGCGGAAGTATCGACTTGGAGAAATCAACATATTCGCTTAAGAGGACTATGTACGAACCAGAACAGTTTCCCGGCCTAATCTACAGAATGGACGATCCGAAAGTGGTCATCCTCCTCTTCGCAAGCGGAAAACTTGTTTGCACGGGTGCAAAGAAAGAAGCTGAAGTTCACAGAGCCGTCGGAATACTGCAGGAAACCCTTGAAGAGAAGGGATTGATAAGCTACGCTTGACGCCGCGTCGGGTAGATCGCTCTGAGGTTGAGTCCCTGCGCGTCGCAGTAGATCTCTCCTGCTGAAGGGAGCGCATTGTGCGGAGCGGTGTTCCTTGCGTGACCTGAGGTTCTGTCTGTTCCCAGACCAACAGACAGATATGGAAAACTGAAGGTCTGTCTTCATCGGATCAAGACCGGTCGATGTGCATGGATCAGCAAAGCGTTCGGAAAGTTCTTCCACGCGAACTGATCGAGATGCTGGCTGCCGCGACCCTGATCTTCATCGTGGGCGTTTTGGAGCACCTGCCTGCCGTTGTGCCGAGTCACTATTCCGATGTCGTAAGCATCTTCTGGCGCGAAGGGATCGGGACGGGTGTACACCTAATCCCGTACTATCAGTTCACCTTTGAGTATCCTGTGCTAGTCGGCGTGTTGGTGTACCTTGCATCCTCAATACGACTCTACGTGCCAGATCTCTCAGTCGCGGTGAACTACTACGTTCTGGCAATGGATGCCGTCCTGTACGTTTTCACGATAGGAACGGTCGTCGTCGTCTACAAGATGGTCGAACTTACTGGACTCGAGAAGGCGAGAATCTGGAAGGTCTTCCTGATCGTTCCGTCTTTTCTCATGTTCACAGCATACAATTGGGATATCATCGCTATCTTCTTCTCGACTCTCTCAATCTACTTCTACATGAAAGGTGACAAGGCGAAGTCATGGCTCAGTCTCGGCTTCGGCATTTCGGCAAAGCTCTACCCATGTATGCTGATTCCAGTGTACATGCTTGAAGAGAGTAGCTGGAAAGGAAGATTGAAAACTCTCTTGGCGCCGCTTGCTGTTTTTGCAGCTCTGAATCTGCCGTTCATTCTCGCGAACTTCTCTGGCTGGTTTGAAACTTGGAAGTTCCACGCAGGATGGGGCATTGAAGATTCCTGGCTCGTCTTCGTATTCAACCAGATGGACCCGAATGCGCACTACTTGGCTCTCGCGGTGCTTCTTTATCTGGTCTACAAAGGCGTCACTGGCACTCTAGGCAGGCAGTACAAGGATCGGCCGGCGAGACTTATTGAACGTTCTTTTCTGATGAATGTCGCATGGCTGGTCGGCAACTATGTCGTCACCCCTCAGATGGGGCTCATGCTTCTTCCGTTCTATGTTCTTATCCCGAGCATCTCGCTATCGGTTGTCTACGCAGTCGAAATCATGAATGCGCTGATCATAGTGCTATGGTTCAGTCCACTGAATCTAGGAAACCCTACTTCGCCCGCGAGCCCTGTGCAGTGGTTTGCAGCCACACGCCAGCTGATCTGGCTGGGTCTTTTCATCAAGACGATCTACCCAACGCAAACGAAGGCTCTGTTGCGTGGTCTGACGAAGAACCTGAGCGATCCCATTTCACAAGACTGAAGACCGACGTTGACGTGAGGCCCGGCGGTTTATTCTCGATGGAGTGTTGTCGGGGATAGCCCTTGGCTGCTCTTGGAACTGTAAGTTGTCACAGTGGAATCAGCAGGTCTTTGGGGACTTGCGAAATCGATACTGGAGAGGGTATTGATTTCCTCTATCGGACATGAGAGGGGGTGCCTCCCCGTGTTTTCGCCCGGAGCCACACTAATATCGGTGCTAGAGTGATCAGTGGCAGTAGTGTTTCCGATCTTGGGCGAACTTGAGGAAAGACGAGCACGAAAGATAGCTGAGATGACAAACCGTGCCGAGACGTCCCAGCACCCACCTCGTGGTGGAGGTACGACCGCGCTCACTGACGCGAATTTCGACTCGACGATAAGAGCGAATCCGGTAGTTGTCGTGGACTGTTGGGCCGCGTGGTGCTACCCTTGTCGAATGATCGCTCCGATTGTGGAGGAGCTGGCTGGCGAGTATGGCTCGGTGGCGACTTTCGGGAAACTGAACGTGGACGAGAACCCTTCGACCGCAATGCGATATGGGATCCAAAGCATACCGACAATACTATTCATCAAGAATGGGGTTGAGGCCGATCGGATCATCGGTGCAGTCCCGAAAGGACAGATCGAAGAGGTCTTGAAGAAGCATCTGAAATAGAGCACGCCGCCCGCTCGTCCCGCCTTGACATGGCCCATCGGTTGGGCTCTTGATTTTGCTCAGTAGCGCACCGTCTAGAGGCCAAGGTCGATTCTGACTTGGATCGCGCGCATAAGGTCGCCGTTGGTCAGTATCCCTTGCAGTTGCCCTTCTTTGCTGGTTACGAGGAGTCTCCCGACTTTCTGGCGCGCCATCTTCGTCATCGCGTCAAGTGCCGCGGCCTCTGGCTGGATCGTCACTGCGTGTTCACACGAGACCATGATCTCGCCGACTGTCTTGCTGTTCCACTGATCTTTGGGCAGTGCGCGCACACATTGAAGAGTGACAATGCCAAGGAGTTTTCCGTCCTGCACAACGGGGTATCCGCCATGAGTGCGAACTAGGAAGTAATCAGATACCAAGCGTTGCACTATCATGTCAGGCGCGACGGTAACGAGATCACGTGTCATGATGTCGCCGACGCTCAACCCAGCGAGGGACTCGGACACCACTGTCTGGTTCTTGCTTGTTTCGGCACCGGACCGCAGGAACCATCCTAGAAAGAGCAACCAGATTCCGTTGATGATGTTCCCCAAGAAGACCGAGAGGAATCCGCCGAGCATCATGGCATAGGCGAAGGCTTCTCCTATTCTCGACGCAAGCGAGGTGGCCTTGAGAAGATTCCCTGACCTATTCCATATCGCCCCGCGAAGTACTCTGCCGCCGTCAAGTGGGAATGCAGGGACAAGATTGAACGCCCCCAACATGCCGTTTATCAGCGCCGCATATTGGAACGTCGCGGTGACGCTGATCCACCCACCGATTACCAGATTGAGGTACCAGAGGCAGGCGAATACGGCGGCTATCATGAAACTCGTCAGCGGCCCGGCGGCGGCCATCCTCACTTCGAGTCTAGGGTTCTTAGGCTCCTCTCCAATCTCAGAAACGCCTCCGAAGAAGAAGAGCGTAATACGAGTGATAGGAAGGCCGTTCTTCTTCGCTATGTAAGAGTGTGCAAGTTCGTGCACCAACACCGACACGAACAACAGGAGAGCCGAGACAACGCCGATCGCCCAATACGTGAAAGAGTCCAGTCCAGGATACTGGTTGGGCATGTAGCCAGATGCCAAAGACCAAGCGATCAGTAGGAAGACAAGCCAGAGAGTGTAGTGGATTCTGATAGGAATTCCAAGTATTCTCCCCAGTTTCACGGACATGATGATTCTCGGGTGTTACTAGGCTATTGCGGCTGATAATGATGTTGCAGCAGTCCTGCATGAGCGAGACCTTGGCCAAGATTCCGCTAGTACTAGGTGGCCTTGTGGATCCCCGCTGTGCTTCCTCAGGTGTCGTCTCTCGCGGTCTTGGAACCATCTGGAGCGCACGTCATATCTCTAGGTAATGCTGTACACTCAGCAGCATCTGGCGAGACGCATGGAAACCTTTGGGATCGCCGGCTTCGGCGGCAGGGGAAAACTCATTGCGCGGAAACTTGCCGAGCTTGGCTTCAAGGTCGAGGGTGTCTACGATTCGAATCCGGCTCAACTTAGTAACGCTCCGTTCCGGACGTACACAGATCTCGCCGCTCTGCTCAAGGTTGATCTTTCCGCGCTGGCGATTGCAACGTGGCCGTCAAGCCACGCCAAGATTGCAGAGAGCGCCCTTGAACGAGGCCTTGACATTCTTGTCGAGAAGCCCATGGGCGCGACTCTCGCTCAGAGCCTTCAGATTACTCGCGCTCAGAAACGATCTGGAAGACTGGTTGTCGTTGGCTATGTCGAACGCGTCAACCCGGCAATCGAGAAGTTGCGTGAAATTGCGGACCTCGCGGACGTAGCGAGATCGAGAGAAATACGCATCGGCCTGTCACCGCAGTCAACCAGCGAGGATGGCGTGCTGTTGGATCTAGGCTCACACGGCATGGACATGGCATATCATCTCTTCCGTGCACAACCCAAGGTGAGAAGTGCGGTGTTGACATCCGAGCAAGAAGGAAAGCCAGACTACGAGGCCGTCGTCGAGCTAGACTACGGACATACGAGATCGAACATTGAGGTTCGCCGTGCGAATATTCGGCGGCGCCGTCTCGAACTTGACACCGACCGCGAGTACTATGAAGTCACATACACGCCGGCAGCTCTCAAGATCGGTTTTTCACCGCCGAAACTCGGGAAACGACCTCAAAGCTTCGAGGATCTGGAACAGCTCTCAAAGAACGTCGAGACAACATTCGACATCCCGAGAAGAGAACCCATCAATGTGATGCTCCAAAGCTTCGCGGAGTCAATCAGGAAGGGCTCAATAGTCGAGCCTCTGTGCGGCGCCGAAGAGGCGCTCGTGACTGCGAAAGCGATCGATGAAGCGAGGAAAACAGCTGCTCACAGATTCGTAGAGAGAGGTCACCGTTGACAAGAATCGCGCGGCATCCACACAATGATCTCTTGGAGACAGAAGAATGCTGGTCGATATGTATCGGATCGTATGCCTTGACGAGAGCGCGACCGAGGATATAGCCGGCGCGCTCAAGCGTATTCAGGAGGGCTTCAAGAGCACTCGAGGATGTACGGGACAGAGGCTGCTCAGGGATCTAGAACATCAGGAGAGTTACATTGTCGTGAGCTATTGGCGCGACAAGGCAAGTCTGGCAAGTGTGAGCGTGTTGCATGCTGCAATCGACGAAGCACTCGACCGGCTGAAGATTACAGTAACGGCAGATGCCTACGACATCATCCAAGAGTTCTAGGACATCAATGGATCTCTGCTAGTCCTCGATCATGCTCTTGTCAGGCAGATCGAAGTGGAGCAGAGCCTTGTTCTCATCGCGGAAGATCGTACTCGACGGCACGCCGACCATGAAGGTTTCAATGCGACTTCTCGGTTGGATATGTATCCAAATGCTCTCTCCCCAAGTCTGCGTGTCTGCTCTCTCGAGAAGCCCACGTAGGACACGGCGCATGACAAACGATCCGTGTTTCAGCGCCTCGTTGGCTGCAGGATCATCAATCGGCAGGATCCCGGCCTTCCCTCGGAACTGAATGCTCTTGGGTGGCGCAGGCACTAGCGGCCAAGGTACTGGAATATGGACGGCAACCCGAGGGTTGCGTCGGATGTTGCGGGCTTTCGCCGTCTTAGCGCCAGTTGGAACATACAAGTTCAGTCCGCGGGAGAAGTATGCTACGCCGGCGACATGGGGGCCACGAAGCCCTTGGGTGGCGAGTATGCAAAAGTTGCGTTTCGCGACAAGTCGAGCGAGGTCTTCGAGCGTGTATGGCAGGAGACTCCCCTCTAGCGACTCATACGGTGCTACTGCTTTTGAGTCTCTCTGTGGGTGAAAGATCTGGCGCCGGGAGAGGGATTCGAACCCCCGAGGCCCAAAGGGCCACAGGCTTTCCTGGCATCCATTCGGAGCGAACTCAAGGCCTGCGCCTATAGACCGCCCATCCTGGGACGCTAATCCACTCGGCCTTCGGGATGCGAGTTACTGATATCCCGGCAGATGTTCCCGGCACCACGATAGGTGTATCGACGTCCAGTCATCTAAAAGACTTTACGAGACCGGCCTTGAGGCTAGAAATCGTGCAGGTGAGAATTCATTTACGTACGAACGCAAATGCATTCCCAGAAGACTCATGACGGAGAGAGGGCATCTTCGGTACAAGCTTCTACCGCACATGACGGACGCATACGTGGAGGTCGAGGCCCCGACCCTCGCTGGCGTCTTTGAAGAGGCCGCTTTTGCCATGTTCGATGTCATGACCGATCCGACTCTTATCGAGCGTTCTTTTGTTGATCAGTTTGAAGTCGCTTCTCATGACCAGATCTCTCTCTTTCACGATTGGCTTGAACAACTTCTATTGAAGTTTGACCTCGACGGGAAAGTGTACTCGATATTCCACGTCGAGAAGATCGTGAGACATGGCGAGAATCTGCGGCTCGTTGCCAAGGCACAAGGTGGACTGTTCGAGCGGGGGCGGCACCCGGCAAAGGTTGAGATAAAGGCAGTCACTTACCATCGAATGGAGGTGAGGGCAACCTCCAAGGGCTATGTCGCTCGGTACGTTCTCGATCTCTAGGCGCCCGAAACGCGACCGAGCCTCTAATCCTAGAACAAAGTACATCAATCTAGGTTTCATCCTTACGTCTTCTAGATAGAGCATGAACACATCTGGGCTTGTGTACAGGACTCCTCCTAAGAGATCGTGGAAACTCACCGTGGCAATTCCAAGTTCTCTGGTCGCTGATGTGCCTCATCTCAGGGAGAAGACGAGTCATCTCGGTTTTCTCGGACGTGCATTTGGGATGTTCAGAGTCGACGAGGCCTTGATCTATCTCGACGTGCCCGGCAGCGAGTCGGCAAGCCAAGGGCGTCTTATCGCCTCCGTGCTTGGATACATGGAAACACCCCAGCACCTCAGAAAGTACCTGATACGTATTACTCCGGACCTGAGTTTTGTTGGCATACTTCCGCCCCTTCGCACTCCAAACCACCCAACATCCTCCAGACTCGAGGACCTGAGGGTTGACGACATCAGAGAAGGCGTGGTCACTGATGCAACCACCGGGATCAGTCGGGTCGATATCGGAGTAGGATCGCTCGCCGAAATCCCCACGCGACTTCATCGTGGCTCGCGAGTGTCGGTCCAAATCAGGAGGACAGCTCCGAAAATTGCTGCTGAGCTGGTCGATCGTAGCCGGATAGACATATATTGGGGGTTCCGGGTTACGTTGAAGAACCTTCCATTAGGGAGGCTAATCCAAGAGAACAAGCCCGACGTGGTCATCGCCACATCAAGGCTTGGAGAGAGAGTGGAGAGAGTGGTCGAGCAACTGAGGACATCGCTGAGAGGAGCGTCCAGTGTACTCCTTGCATTTGGCTCCCCGAAACGAGGGCTAAACGAGATTCTCGCTCAGGAAAACATGGAGCTCGCGAAAGTCGCAACATACGCAGTGAATCTTGTTCCGGATCAAGGAACGCGGACTGTTCGAACTGAGGAAGCAGTCTACTCTGCTCTTGCAATCTTGAACACGATTGGTGATTAGGTGAGCTGATATGGGCCACAGAAAAGTTCACGCTCCAAGACGAGGTTCACTTGCGTATCTTCCCAGATCAAGAGCCTCAAGATGGGTCGGGCGCGTGAGATATTGGCCGACGAGCGTGAAAGAGACAAAACCCCTTGCATTCATCGGATACAAGGCGGGAATGAGGACTGCAGTTGGAATTGACAATAGGCAAAGTTCGCTCACATTTGGCAAAGAGATTTCGTTCCCGATCACAATCGTTGAGACCCCGCCCATGGTCGCGGTCGCCTTGAGAGCCTACGTGAAGACACCGAAAGGCCTCCAGACGCTCGCTGAGGCTTGGATGGAGAAACCGCCGAAGGACATGATGCGGCTTCTCTCCTTACCGGAATCGATCAACCACGCTGAGAAACTTGCGAAGATCGAGTCCTCGCTTGAAAAGGTAAGCGAGGTGAGGCTGCTTCTGGCATCTCAGCCCAGGATTGCTCGTCTGGGCAGGAAGACGCCTGAACTCCTTGAAGTCAAGCTGGGTGGCGTCGCGCTGAAAGAGCAATTCGAATATGCACGGAAGCAGCTTGGCAAAGAGGTCAAAGCCTCTGACGCGTTCAAGGAGGGCGATTGGCTCGATGTTATCGGCATAACCAAAGGCAAGGGGATCCAAGGACCGGTGAAGCGATTTGGAATTCGCAAGAAATTCCACAAGGCAAGAAAGACCGTCAGAGCAGTCGGTTCGATTGGAGGGTGGCATCCTCACTATGTCCTGTATTCCGTGCCACGTGCGGGACAAACGGGGTTCCATCAGAGGACTGAACACAACAAGCAGATTGTCAAGATCGGACAAGAGGGAAATGATGTCACGCCCAAGGGAGGATTCATCAGGTACGGAGAGATCAAGGCCGACTACGTGATGCTGAGCGGTACTGTCCCTGGCCCGGCGAGGAGAACGATAACCCTCCGACACGGCGCAAGAGGTACCGACGCGCCTCCACCGAAGTTCGATCACCTTGGTCTGGAGTCACCTCAGGGGCGCTAGGGCTTGACACATCCTTCCAAGACCGTTCAGGTCTTCGACACGAGCGGCAAACCGCATGAGAGCATGAACTCACCCTCCATTTTCTCGGCGCCATTTCGCCCCGATGTGATACAGAAGGTGGTTGTTGCGCTTCACAGCAGAAGATACCAACCGAAGGGAAGAAACCCGATGGCAGGGAAGCGAACAAGTGCCGAGTCCGTCGGAGTCGGCAGAGACTTGGCTCGAGTTCCGAGGGTCAAGGGTGACCGCTTCCCGAAGGCCAGTCAAGGCGCTTTTGCGCCTATGACTGTCAAAGGTCGCCTGACCCACGCACCTTCCGCCCAGAGGAGGCTCGCGAAACGCGTCAACACGAAAGAGCGTCTTCTCGCTCTCTATTCGGCAGTTGCTGCAACAGCTTCCAGCGATCTTGTCTCATCCAGAGGCCACAGGGTCAAGAAGGTAGTGAGTATCCCGCTTGTGGTCTCAGACGACCTTCAGAAACTGAAGACCACGGCGGAAGCCAAGAGTGCCCTCGAAGGACTCGGGCTCTGGGACGATGTGGCAAGAGCCCGGAAGGGCGTGAAGATCCGCGCTGGCAAAGGGCCTGCGAGGGGAAGACGGCTCAAGCATCCACGAGGCCCGTTGATTGTCGTGTCAAGGGACGAAGGGATCACAAGGGCGGCTCGCAATCTCACCGGTGTCGATGTCGTGGAAGCATCAAGTCTGAACGTTGAGGATCTTGCCCCCGGAACTCATCCTGGCAGGCTTACGGCATGGACGAAATCCGCGATCGAATTCGTTGAGAATCGTTTCACAGGACAGGGGAGCTAGAATCTAGTGAAGGATACCCAAGCGGTGATCAAGTATCCGCTCGTCTCGGAGGATGCGGTCACTCTAATCGAGGCTGAGAACAAGATCACCTTCATAGTTGACGCTGGCGCATCCAAGAATGATGTTCGTCGAGCCGTCGAGGAACTCTACGAAGTGAGGGTTGATCGAGTGAATTCAGTTGTCACTCCGGAAGGGCGCAAAAAAGCCTACGTCAAGCTCGCCGCGGACTACAAGGCGTCAGACTTGGCCGTCAGGTTGGGCATCCTCTAGAAACATATTTGTCCTAGTTACTCAATGTCGAACACATTCCCCGAAGTGATGAGGCAATGCCGAAAGAGTTCACGTATCGTGGTCACACGATCAATGATCTCCAGCAGATGTCCATGGATGAGTTCATCAGACTGCTTCCAGCTCGACAAAGACGGTCGCTGACGAAGGGTCTAACGGACGAGCAGAGAATACTGCTTGAGCAGATCCGAACATCAGGAAAGGAATCCTCGAAACCCGTCAAGACACACTGCAGGGACATGGTAGTTCTCCCAGAGATGGTGGGAAAGACCCTTCTGGTCCACGGAGGCAAGGAGTTCGGCTCGCTCACCATTAGACCGGAAATGATAGGCCACTACCTAGGGGAGTTCGTCATCACAAACAAGAAGGTCGTTCACGGAACACCCGGCATTGGGGCATCCAGGAGCTCCATGTACGTTCCGCTGAAGTGAATAGGTCGCTCAGACAGATCGAGAGGTCCGCCGTTCTCAGAGTGTCATGTCCTTCTCCTTGCAAGTAGATAGCAAACCGTAGCTATGACCAACGGACCAAGCATGATCATCAAGAAGTTCTCGCTCGCCGACTTCGAAGACGACCGAGTCCCCTCGGAACGAACGTCGGGTTCCGTTGTTGTTTCTCCCTTTAGCACGGCAGCGGCCGGAGGGCTCCGCACGAGGCTCACGCCTTGTACTATGACAAATGCCAGCACAACGGCAAGAATCGCCAAGCCAAGAGTGTTCTTCAAGCCTCCGCCTCCGACTCTGCTAACCGCGCTTTTGAGATAAGTCTAGAGTTTGAAACAATCCGCACACGCCGGCGTCTCATATCATCTTGTCCTTCCAGATTCTGATCGCTTCATAGACGCAGACGAGTGCTGCGCTCAACCCCAGTATCAGAGCCATCGGACTGACCTCCGACCCGTCTAGCAGCGACTGAACGAGGTACATAACAACGGCCGCCGCGAAGAAGACGGCGTAGAAGACGTACCTGGGGAGAATTAGCCTGCCAATCCGGAGAAACATGCGAAACTGGCTAGGCTTGATCTCTTCAACGGGCGCGTAGTGCCCGTATTCGTCTTTTCTCAGAACTCCGAGTTCGCGTAGCTTCTCGAGGTGATAGAGTGCTGTGCTCGGGCTGGAGAACCGAATGAGGCGCTGCACTTCCCTAACACCCACCGGCTTTGAAGACTTGAAGACCTCCCAGTACACACGAAGCGTGGTTCCCTTCAGCTCTGCCTCGATGGATTGTTGGTCCACTCCGGAAGCCATGCCGGTTCTCACCTCGGCTGTTCCTTTCGGTGAGGCAGAGGATAAGTAATAATCGTTGCCCAACGAGCGCTGTTCTCGTACGTCTGATTCTGGAAATGACAAGAAAGGCATTGGTTTTTATGGTGCTCTGTCCATGCGTTCGGAGATTGCTGGCGGAAGTAGCATGCCGAACTGGGCGTATTCAGTGAAGGAGATAGACCCTGAGCGGTCTGTAAGGTGCTCGGGACGCGAGCTGCGCGTCTCGCCCAAAGCAGCATCGGAGATCTGCCGCACGATTAGAGGCATGCGACTGGATGACGCGAAACGCCTTCTGGGAGATGTCGCTTCCAAGAAGCGCCCGATCGCCTACCGGCGCTACAAGAGAGAAGTGCCTCACAAGAGCCACTCAGAACGGTGGCATGCAGGTCGATATCCGGCAAAAGCTGCCACTAGGATTCTGAAGCTGCTTGAGGAACTACAGTCGAACGCCGAATACAAGGGTCTGGACGTTGATAGGCTCAGGATAGTTCATGCAGCAAGCCAGCGGGGAATGAAGATGAGGAACTTCGTCCCGCGTGCTTTTGGAAGATCAAGCCCGTCCTACAATACTCTGACGCATGTCGAACTGGTCGGATATGAGGCACAAGCGTGATGTCGGTTCATAAGTATTTCATACGTGACAATATGAAAAAGGCCGAGATTGATTCCTATCTGGCTGGAGAGCTCAAGAAGGCCGGCTACAGCAAAGTGGAGATGACGAAGACTCCGCTCGGAACAAGAGTTGTCATCTACGCAGCTAAGCCGGGCATGGTGATAGGAAGGCGTGGTCAGAGCATTCGCGATTTGACTCAAGTATTCGAACAGACATTCGGAATGGAGAATCCCCAAGTCTCGGTTGCAGCGATTGAAGCGCCAGACTTGGATCCAATGGTTGTTGCCTCACAGATTGCCTCCGCCCTGCAGCGGGGCATCCATTTCAGGAGAACCGCTTACTGGGCTCTTCAACGAGTCATGGGGGCCGGGGCTCTCGGAGTAGAAGTGACAATTCGTGGGAAGCTGACGACGGAGCGAGCAAGGTATGAAAGGTATAGGGATGGCTACCTCCCGAGTGTCGGCGACCCCGTGCTCAAGCAGGTAAAATCCGCGGTCGTGGATGTCCAGTTGAAACAGGGACTATTCGGTATCGGCGTGCGAGTATTGCCCCCGGGAGCAAGCTTCCCTGACAAACCCGAGATTAGAACCCCAGACGAGCTTGCAGCCGAACCGCACAAGAAGACAGAGGCGGAGAGTGAAGAGGAAAGCGAGGAGATAGAGGAAGATGCCGATACTGCGGAAACGTGAGATATCCCAGCTCCTCCCGGAAGAGAGGAGAAAGAAGCTCACGGAGCTGAGAACCGAGCTTGCCAAGATGCGAACCACTGTGGAATCCGGTGGTCGGATGGAGAACCCCGCACGGATCAGGCAGCTACGGAAAACAATTGCGAGACTTATGACAGTCGAGGCCAAGGCGACGAAGTCGCCCGTGAAGGAGTAATGCCGGCAAGACCTGAGAATATTCTGAGACACGAGTTGATCGGATTGAAGGCAACTGTTGAGAGAAGTTCAGATTCACTCCTAGTGGGCATCCGTGGGCAAGTCGTGGATGAGACGAGGAACACCGTCAGACTCAGCACTCGAAAGGGAGTGAAGGTCATCCCGAAGGAAGTAGCAGTATTCAGATTCAGTCTATCTGATGGTTCCATTGTCGAAGTCGAAGGAACGAGATTGATCGGTAGGCCCGAGAATCGAATGAAGGCCAAGGGGAGAAGATGGTGATGCGAGAATTAGGAATTGGAGTGAAACCGCCTCAGAGAGCATGTGAGGATCCTAACTGCCCGTTTCATGGCGCCCTTCCTGTGAGAGGAAAGATCCTCGACGGCACGGTTGTCAGCACGAAGATGGGTGGCACGGTGACCGTCGAGAGAGGACACCTACACTACGCGAAGAAGTACATGCGCTACGAACGTCGTCGCAGTAGGATTCTGGCGCACAACCCTCCTTGCCTAGAGTTGAGGGACGGGGACCGCGTGAGAATAGTGGAATGCCGCCCAATCAGCAAGGAGGTTTCTTTTGTTGCTGTTGAGAAGATACTACCCGGCGCTTGAATCTCTGAGGATCAAAACATTAAAGAAGACTAGTTCGCTCTTTGCCGAAACCCTGAAGTGACACAAGATGCCAGCGCCCAGAACAAGAGCAGTCAGCGCAAAGGGAATGGTAGAGTACAGGCCACACGTAGCACGAGGTCTGCCGATGGGCAGCAGGATCTTCTGTGCAGACAACACGGGTGCTAAGCAGCTGAAGATAATCAACGTGATGGGATATCACAGTCGCCTCCGACGGGTTCCAGCGGCATGCGTCGGAGACATGATTATGGTTTCAGTGTCCAAGGGCACGCCTGAACTCAGGCGCCAGATGTTTCCGGCGGTAGTTGTGCGCCAGAGAAGACCGTTCAACAGGGCTGATGGCGTCAGGATCCAGTTCGAAGACAACGCCGCAGTCATCATGACGCCAGAAGGCGAACTGAAGGGAACAGAGATCAGAGGCCCTGTCTCACGAGAGGCGGCTGAACGGTGGCCGAGGGTTGCCAATATCGCAAGCATAGTTGTGTGACCAAAGATGCGGACAACCCACTCGACCAAACCGAGCAAACAAAGGAGAACCCGCTATTTCGCGGACAACCAGAAGAAGCACAAGTTCTTGGCTGCGTCTCTGTCCACAGAGCTCAGAACGACGTATGGCAGAAGATCGATTCCCGTCAGAGCCGGGGACACTGTCCGCATTGTACGCGGTGACTTTTCCGGAGTCGAAGGCAAGGTCTCCGACATCGACACAAGCAGGCAGAGACTATTCGTGGAAGGAGTAACGCGGGAGAAGGTCGCCGGGACTTCAGAGAAGGTTTCGGTTCACTGCACGAAGGTTATGATAACCAGACTCAATCTAGATGACAAATGGCGGGCGGATTCGCTGAAAGAAGCAAAGACCCCCGTCGGGAAAACCGAGGCTGAGTGAGAATGGGTAAGAAAGGTGGCAAGAGGCACCTCAAGCGGGAGAAGTCCCCGCGGTTCTGGCGGATTCATCCCAAAGAGTCACAGTGGGCAGTTCGGCCCATTCCTGGTCCTCATTCACAGAACGCATGTATCCCGCTCTCGAGCTTATTGAGAGACGTGCTCGGCTACGCAAAGAGCACGAGAGAGAGCAAAATCATTCTCGCGCGGAACTGTGTCAGAATAGACGGCAAGATCCGGCGAAACCACAAGTTTCCTGCAGGCTTGATGGATGTTGTCGAGCTCCCCGATGCAAACACGAGCTACCGTGTTGTCCCGGCAGTAGGCAAAGGCTTGACTGCGGTGCAGATACCCAAAGATGAGGCGAAGTCCAAGCTGTGCAGGATTGAAGACAAGACCACACTGAGGAAAGGTCGCGTTCAGCTCAATCTGCATGA
>Ga0315268_10003824_pt1 | contig 16479 bp, 18 predicted proteins | sample C1_top_MG_FD_204535 | JGI IMG/M metagenome (GOLD analysis project Ga0315268, IMG submission 204535) | Sediment microbial communities from Yellowstone Lake, YNP, Wyoming, USA - C1_top | ecosystem: Environmental > Aquatic > Freshwater > Lake > Sediment | place: USA: Wyoming | collected 2017-08-01
CTGCATAGCTTTCCCCCAATGTGAACCGAGGGCCTGCGCATCTTTGCCCGTTGCGCATTTTCCCGAATGACCGCTTGGGATGAGAGGAATACAATGATGCATACTTAAGTCTTGATTTTATCTAGAGCGATTACAGTTATTACTTCGAATTTAATTCTTTTATGCGATTTGACGGTGGTCGATTCGAGAATGCGTTTGAAATGATAGAGCGACGAGACCCTCCCCTTGCTTTCTCATGCAGGTAAGAGTAGCATCTCATGCAAATAGACAATAGCTCGGACAGCATATCTATCTATGAGATCCATGCCAGTAATCGGAAATAGAAGGATTGTCTCAATCCGCAATACAATGATGAAGAGTGGGATTCGTGCTTAGTCGGGCTCGCAATTGTGCAATAATCGCGATAGAAAATAAGACGGAAGAAACCGAAGAGTTATGCAAGACGCTAGACATCGAGGTTGTCGAAAGATTTATTCAGAAGAGAAGGAGCCCTCACCCGCAGACGTTCCTCGGCCCGGGAAAGGTGGAAGAGATCCGTGAGAAGGTATCGGGCGTTGATTTGGTCGTAATCGATGGTGAGCTGACCCCTTCCCAACACTTCCGGCTCGAGACTTCTTTGAAGAGAATGTGCATCGACAGAATCGGCCTCGTGTTGGAGATATTCGACCGACATGCCGGTTCTGCAGAGGCGAAAGCCCAGATAGCTCTTGCAAGGATCCGTTACGAACTCCCGTTTCTTCGTGAGTGGGTAAGCAAGGCCCTCTCAGATGATCGCCCTGGGTTCATGGCAGGAGGAGAGTATGCGATTGATGCATATTACGAAAATGCGAGACGACAAATGAAAAAAATTGAAAAGGACCTTGAGAGAATTGCAGAAGAGAGAGAAGCGAGAAGGAGCAGAAGAAAATCAAAGGGCTTCTTCTTGGTATCGATCTGTGGCTACACGAATAGCGGGAAATCGACCTTGCTGAATTCGTTATCGGGAGCGCAGACCGTCGTCGATAATCGCCTTTTCTCGACTTTGTCAACTACGACAAGGAAAATCTTGGATGTGAAAGCAAAGATATTGCTTACTGACACCGTGGGCTTCATAAAGAATCTCCCGCCGGAGCTTATCGATGCGTTTGATGCGACAATGGAAGAAATCTATGTCTCCGATTGCGTTCTATTGGTCATCGATTCATCGGATTCCGTTGAGACTATCAATGCGAAGTTCAAGACCTCAATCGATTTTCTAATCTCGAAGGTCCCGAAGGACAGAATCGTGATCGTCTTGAATAAGATTGATAAAATCCCACTATCAGATTTGAGTTTGAAACTATGCTATTTTGATAATCTCTTTTCAGGTTATGTATATTATCTAATATCTGCTCTTACAAAGCAGGGCTTGAACAAAATAGTCAATGAAATCCTAGTCCGTATGGATCTGCTCGATAATGCGACGATCGAGCTCCCTAATACGGAAAAGGGGCGCATGTTATATCAATGGATAGCGGAAAGAGCGATCATTACCGACGCTATCTGGAAAGACAGAATCATTCTTAAGGTAAGGTTGACGCAAGAAGAATTGGAGATAATGCAAAGGAAGATATCGACATTGAAGGAAGCAGATGCAGTGTAGCCTCGCAGTGGAAGGAAAGGGGAGGGGCCTCACTTCGTGATCTTCAGCTCATTCTTCTTTTCCGCCACCATCACTCTGAATCTCTTCGGAAGGCGCCATGCAAGATACTCTATTTCATCCAGATTCTTGATGAATTTCGCCTTGCTGCTCGTATCGGATAGTTCTTTGAGCTTCTTCACTTTGAAAAAATAATCCAAATCCCACCATAACGTCACGATGACGCCGAAGGGACCGATTATCGCCAGCCAATAGACCCAATTTCCCAATGGGACGATAATATCCTGAAATGTCACCCAGAAGCCGCTAAGGTTCGAGCCCATGAATACCCCGATCAGACCAAGCAGGCTTGTGAATACGAACACAATGAGCAGAGTGATTCCGATCTCGAGGCGATATTCGGTCAAGATGTTATTTCCCATCGGCTCAATCCTTCATACAGTTAGGCGGGCTTAGGAATGGCACACCCCAATATCTTCTTTATGGCGAAATCGGGGTCCATATAATTGTACGAGAAAACGAGATTAGCATTTGACGGATAGTGAGACATGCCATGATTCATAATTTCATCATGACGAGACTGCTTGTTATCTGCCTTCTCGTCTGGGTCTTAATCATATGCTTCTGCTCCTCTTCCGAGGAAGCCGATAACGATGAGCTAGTAGCGGTCTACGGAACTGTGACCGAAATATCAGGCTCGGTCACCGGGAATGATGTCATGATTACTCTCGTCAACGGACCCGAAGTGTGGAACGTGATTCTCGCGGGGTCGGAACGCGTGCCCGAGCTAGGCAGGGAAGTCATAGTGGTAGCAAGGGCGGGGTCTGATAATTCGTTGACAGCGGTCTACTATGATTATCCCTAGACATCGACGAATCCTTTTCATAGATAATTCGCATCTGAGCACTTGTGTCGGCCACCTATGTCTCATTCGACGATACGGATTCTCTCGACGGTATGTGCACAACGTATCTTGCCACCCTGCTGATCGAGGATCTCAAGGACTTCGATATCATCGGCTTTCCGAGACTGGTGCGGCTGAACCCGAACGTGCCTTGGAAGACACGGGGCAATGCCGCACTCTGCCTCGGGCTGGGCAAAGGCGGCGGAAAGAGATTCCTTGTCGGAGAGATTGATGGGAAGAAGATATACGCATATGCCCGCGGCGCCCCCGGTGACCCGGAAGCCATTTATGAAAGGGCGTTCAAGATCATCGAAAGGAACGCGCACTTCGCATGCGACAACACAAACCCCGGGCTCGTCGTGTCAAAGAAGCGTCCTCCGTTCGAGCTCTATCTAGCAACTGTGCGAGAGATCGTGTATCTCGAAGATACTATGAAGGTTCTGCGGAGTATCGGTGCCTTGATCGGCAAGTTCAAGAACGGCAGAGGGGTCATAGGCGCGGCCGCAGCAATGGCCTGGCGGCCAAGGGATAGGACGTTCGAGGTCCTATCGTATCGTCATCCGTCGGTTATCGGAACTGAAAGGCGGATCGACCCGGAGTCCGTCAAGAAGATGGATAGCATTTATGACAGCACCTTCCACAACATCGATGAGACAACCGGGCACCTCGCAATCGCTCCCGGATCCCCTTGCCCCATACTTTTCGGGATCCGCGGAGATGATCCTTGGGACCTCATCAAGGCCAAGAATATGATAGTCTCCGAACCGATAAGTCGCTGGCTCCTGTTCATCACGAACCAGGCGACCGATGAGCACATAGTGAAGCGGAAGGCTGGCGACGCGCTTCCTATGCAGGGGATCCGGATATCGGGAAAGGTATTCACGACGCCCAGGGAAATCATCGGCGGGCATATTTTCCTCGAGATCGAGGACGAATCGGGGATAATAACCTGCGCGGTCTACGAACCGTCCGGAAGTATGACCTCGGCAGCAAGACAGCTGAGAATCGGCGACGCGGTCGAGATCTACGGGTCTATCCGAGAAGAGCCGTTCCAGATAAATGTCGAGAAGCTCAGGGTGCTGTGGCTGTCCCCAGATGGAGAAAAGATCGAGAATCCCGTTTGTCCGAAATGCGGTAAGCATATGAAATCCGTCGGCGCTAGCGCCGGCTATAGGTGCCGGAGATGCAGCACCAAGGCTCCATTCGGATCAGAGAAAAGGGTCCCGCGATCGAAGCCAAATCTCGGCTGGTACGAACCGCCGATCGCATCCAGAAGACATCTCTATAGACCTGTGAAGCGCATCGGCAAAAAGCGAACTCCTCTTCGGGAAATATTAAATACGTACCCGTTCGATTGAGCCAGTACATCTCAGTCGCGTGCTGAGAGCCGAGGTCATGACATGACGCGAGCAGTGATTATTGATGCAGTGAGAACACCGATCGGCAAATTCGCCGGGGGGCTTCAATCGTTCACGGCGCCCGAGCTCGGCGGCATAGTGATAAAGGAGATAGTGTCGCGCACGAAGATACCCATTGAAACCATCGATGAGGTGATGATGGGCAATGTCGTGAGTGCCGGGATAGGGCAGAATCCCGCGCGTCAGGCATCGATAGCCGCGGGATTGCCTGAGACGGTCCCTGCCACGACGATCAACAAGGTGTGCGGCTCCGGGCTCAAGACGATGATGCTCGCGGCCGACGGGATCCTCGCGAACAGGTCGAAAGCCATGATAGCCGGCGGCATGGAGAGCATGACGAATGCGCCGTACCTGCTCGACAAGGCAAGGTTCGGCTACAGGCTGTTCGACGGGAAGCTCATCGACGCGATGGTGCGGGACGGCCTTTGGGATAAGTTCAACGACTTCCACATGGGGATGACCGGTGAGATCGTTGCGGAGAGGCACAACATAACCAGACAGGAGGCAGACGCATTCGCCGCCCGGTCGCATAGGCTGGCGACGGAGGCCACCAACAGCGGGAGGTTTGCCAAGGAGCTTCTCCCGATCAAGATAGACCAAAAAGGACAGGCCATTGTGATCGACAAGGACGAGGGGCCACGCGCGGACAGCACCGTTGAGAAGCTCGCAAAGCTGAAGCCCGTATTCAAGGAAAACGGCATTGTGACGGCCGGGAACGCATCCTCGATAAATGACGGTGCGGCCGCGGCGTTGGTCGTCTCTGAGGACATCGCGCCAAGCTATGCCACGAAGTTCTCTGTGAACATCGTCGATTATGTGACAACGGCGACGAAGCCAGAATGGCTCATGGAGGCACCCATACCTGCCATAAGGAAGCTGCTCGAAAGGAACTCGTTGAAAGTGACGGATGTCGACCTGTACGAGCACAACGAGGCGTTCGCGACGGCATCGGTAGCGGTCATGAAGAATCTCTCCTTGACGGATGACAATTTCAACATCCACGGAGGGGCGGTCGCGCTCGGGCACCCGATAGGGGCCAGCGGGGCGAGGGTCATGACGACACTGATGTACTCGCTCGAGGAGAAAGGCCTATCGAGAGGTATCGCCGCACTCTGCCTCGGCGGCGGAGAGGCGGTCGCGATGCTCGTCGAGCGCCGCTAATCGCTATCCGAGAATATCCTGTCAACCATCCACTTCGGGTCGAACTCGAGAAGGTCGTCGTATCCCTGGCCGTTCGAGATGAAAATGACCGGCTTCCCTATTTCGTAGGATATCGATATCGCCGCCCCGCCTTTCGCGTCGGCATCGATCTTCGTAAGGATCACCGCATCGACCCCGACGGCGGAGTCGAACTCCCTGGCCTGCTCGATCGCGTCCGAGCCGGTCAATGCATCGCCGACGAAGATTATCAGGTTCGGCTGGGCGACCTTCTTTATCTTCTTCATTTCATCCATCAGGTTCCTATTGGTCTGCATCCGTCCGGCGGTATCGATGAGCACGACGTCCCGTTTCCTCGCCTTCGCGTGTTCGATTGCATCGTACGCGACCGCAGCTGGGTCGCTCCCCGCCTGGTGCTTGATGATCCTCGTCCCCAGCTTGTCAGCATGAATCGTTATCTGTTCGATCGCCCCTGCCCGGAATGTGTCCCCCGCGGCCAGGACCGTCGTGAACCCCCTGTCCGCCAATGCCTTCGCGAGCTTCGCGATGATGCTCGTCTTTCCAGTCCCGTTCACCCCGACGAACATCAGCACGATCGGCCGTGGCTGCGCGGTCTTCATGAAGTCCCAAAACTCGAACTGATGCTCCGAGAGCAGCTCCGTCAGGGCGTTCCTCAGGGCCGTCTCCACTATCCGATCGAGCTTGTATCCTCGCTCGTATCTCTTATCCAGGAGCTGCTTCTCGACGCTCTTCGCTATCCTTTCCGCGACCGGAAGGGCGACGTCCGCGCTCAGGAGTTCCATCTGAAGGTCATCGAGGATCTTCTCGAGAGCGGCCTTCCTGATCCGCTTCCCCTCGTCCCCGACCACCTCCTCGAGCTCGGGCCTTTCCTCCTCGGCCTTTTTCGCGGCATCCTTGAAGAAGCTTCTGAGCGCCCGGAACATCTTGCGCACACCCTCTTACGGCGTGCCTTGTGCGGGCCGCTGCAGGGCTTCGTACTGCTCCCTGGCCTCCTTTGAGAGCTGTTCTATCGCGTACGTTATCTTCTCTGCCTGTTCATCCAATTCCTGGGAGGCCTTTCTCAGCTCCTCTATCCTTCCGTCCAGGAGCTTCTCGGTTTCCGCAATGTCCTTTTCTATCAGAACGCCCGCGCCTATCGACGTGATGCAGCTCTTCCTATCCCCGGATTTCGCGTGGATGAACACGCCTGCCCCCACCGGGACCAGGAGCTCCTCGTTTTCCGCGGCCTTCGAGTACTGCCCCAGGGCCTCCTTCGCACGGAGATGCTCTTCGATCGACGTCCTCACGATCTCCTGCTGTCTGGTGACATTGTCGAGTTGGGCTCGGCTGAGATCTATTGCGGACATCGTCTGTCGGAACTGTTGTTCGGACATTCAATCCGCTCCGATCTGATGGCGAACGCTCGAATCAACGATTTCATCCGATTTCAATTCTCTCACTTTCCTTATCCTTATCCCTCTCCGCGCCAGGGCGTGCCTACTGCCCAGATCGCAGGCTATCTTCTCCTTTGCCTTCTCCTCGTCCTCGGCAGCTATCTCCTTCGAGAACTTCTGCCAGTTCCTTCTGCCGACCTCGAGTTCGCCGTCTATTCTAAACGCCTTCATCGCACACGACCCCGACCTCAGGAACATCCATGGTTTGATAAACGTTTTGATGCCTTCCCATCAAAGGCGGTCATTTCGGAAGCGAATTGCGCGGAGGGACGATGAGGTCGGTCATGAGCTTCATCCCGGGGAAGCGTTTCCCAGCGATCTCGATAACGGGTTCACGTTGCGAGCTCGGCTGCCCGCACTGCTCAGGACGGCCGCTCGCCAGCATGCTCAGCGCGGATACGCCCGAGAAGCTGCTCGCGGTTGCGTCGCGTCTCGAGGCTTCGGGGGCGTTGGGTTTCCTGCTCAGCGGAGGTTGCGATTTGACGGGGGCATTGCCAATCAGACCGTTCCTGCGAGCGATAACGGCAATAAAGGATGCCGGTCATCTGAAGATCAATGCCCACGTTGGCTATCCGCGAGCCGAGGACGCGGAGGGGCTTGTATCCAGCGGCATTGATGCGTTCTCTTTGAATTTCCCGATCAACGACGATGTCGGACTGAGGATTATGAGAACCCCGAACGCCGTCCAGCGATACTTCGAAGCCCGCGACTCCTTGGAAAGAGCAGGTGCTCCCAGAGTGGTGCCGCACGTATTGATAGGCCTTGCGGATATTGAAGAGGAGATCGCCGGTCTGAGGATGTTTCAGCAGTGTCCTCCCAAGGGCATAGTCGTGATAACCTTCAATCCCATTCCGAACACTCCGATGCGCGCATCCCCTCCCGCGGATGAGATGCACATCATCGAATTCCTCAGCCGTTGCCGGGAGATCCTGCCGGAAACGAAGATCGTTCTCGGCTGCATGAGGAAGAGGGGCAATCACAGCCTGGAAAGATACCTCATGGGGAATTCGGTGGATGGGATAGTCCTACCCAGCAAGAGGGCGATGGAGGGGGTTCGGGAAACCGTCGAGATCGAGGAGTTCGAGGGCTGTTGTGCCCTTTACTTGTAAATCGACCTCGTCGCATACTTCTTGGACAGAGGCATCAGATATGCCGTCCAAGCGGCGTTCACGACGATGAATATCCCACACATGAACGGCAGAAACGCGGTCAAAGTGTCCGATAGTTTCTGATTCAGCGTGAACGAGACGACCGCGAATTCCTCATCGTCGGTCGTCGTCGGGTCGATGACAAGATAGAGATATTGATGTGTCATAGGCGGGACGGAGATCGTCAGCGTGTTCACTATCCGCGTCCCGTTATCGTTCAGGCAGAAATTCCTCAGGGCCGGCCAGTCGTTGGCGTAGTTCTGATAGTCCTGCTTCTTCAGCAGATAAACGTCCACGGGGACCTCGCAGCTCAACGTGATGCTCCTCACCGTCGACAGCCCTATAGGATCTCCATTGACGATCTGAGCCGGCTGGGTGTAGTATAACGTTCCCCTATAGGAGACCGCGCTTTCGACGGATTGAACGGTCGCGGGTAGAGCGAATATGACCAGCAATATTGCGGCGACGATGATGACTATTATCGACCTTCTGATCGAGTTCGAGGTCATCAGGTGTTTCGTCGAGAACGTCCTCGCGATTCTGATCTGCATTATCCTGAAGATGAAGCTCTCTGTCTCGATGATCAGCATCATTACTATCAGGAACCAAATCAGGCGGTCGAGCGAGAGGAAGAACGGGTTGCTCTGCGTCTCGCTGTAGAAGAAGATGAGCACGAGCCCGAGCGCGGCGATCAGGACGATCTCCATGATATACAGCGTCTGTTTGATGTGTCTGATCCGACCCCAATAGGCCTCTCCCTCAAGCATCTCTCGCGTCGCAGGCATTGAAGAAATTTATCGCTTTTCCGGATATATAACTTCTTATGCCTTCTGCGCGTTTCCAGAGGCATTGTATCTGCTTTCGATGAGAATCATACGATGTCTGCCGATTTCCTGCAGCACAGGAACAACGCTGCGAACTCCGGGACTTCATTTTCCCCTTCATCGAGCTTGAATTGTTCGTCCCTCAGTCTCATCTGAAATCCTTCTTTGAGGTTTATCCTGATTGCCTTTTCCGAGAGCGTCTCAGGGAAGGCGTCCCTCAACGGGTCGAAATCGGTCAGGGCGTCCCTCGTAAGGCTCGTCACCCTAAGGCCGGTCTTGCCGTGCAGCGAGGAAGGCATCCTGATAAGTCGCCTGATATCGGACGTCACCGGCTCATCCGTTTCTCCGATCAGAGCTATCTTCACCTGGTTTTCCACGAGCCGCAGGAACGCTGTCAGATAGGTCTGCTTCGAGAACACTTCGAAGTTGTTCTCCCTGATCATCCTATCCGCGCCCCTCATGCCGTTCCCCTTTCGGAGAAACAGCTCGCGATGCATCTCTCGGATGGTCTTCTCCCCTATCGCTTTCGGCGGTGTTCCGGCTTTCAGCCCCCCGAACTTCCGGGCCGCCTCATCCTCTCCCATGACCTCGAGTTCCGTGATGAAATGCCTTATTCCCTTGCTCATCTTCCCCTTCCAGCCGCCGGATCCGGTCTCGGGCATCAGGGTCTTGTGAATGACATGGGTTCTCTCCGCGAAGCTCCTCGCATCGAACCCTTTCGGGGGGAACACCCAATCGAAATCCAGATCGGTTCCTGTGATGTAATCGACTATCTCCCTCCTCTCATGGCTCCCGAGCCGGAGGACGCGCGGGTCGTTCACATGTACGTGATATCCTCTGCCGCCGGAGAACACTATCTTCACATGCTCGCCGTCGAACCCGAAATCACCGAGTATGAATTCGTCCAGCAATCGGACGACCTCGTGCTTGACCTTCTGGAGCATCTCAGGGTAGGATAGCCCCTGGGCCCCTCGAACGTGGTCCGCGTCGAGGTCGAAAACCAGGTCCGCGCCCATCCATTTCTTGTCCGGCATGGTCTGCGCGTTCGGGTTCTCATAATATGCCGATGAATAATACAGATGCGCCGGCACGTTGGCGACGATGTACTCCTTCAATTCATGTCTGGTCGAGAAGCCTATGTGTCGGAGCACGAAGTTCCTGTCGAAGAACATGAACCCGAATTCCCTTCTCGAGAGCCTATCCGGAGGCTCGATCTTCTCCGCGGAATAGTATCTCTTGAATTCTCTCATGATGAACGACAAGGTCTTGTCCTGCATCAGGACTCAGAAGTGCCGAATTAGGCTATTAATTGAATTATTTCATCGAATACCAAATTTTAATAGCAACGATGCTGATTTCGCGCGCAGCAATATGATCAAGATATTTGTGAAATTCATAATCGACAGCGACGGCGAGTCTCCTAGACAGATAGTGGAGCGCCTGAGTTCGCTCGGCGGAGTGCCCATCGTCGGCGAGTACGACGTCGAGATCCCCCTGCTGGAGACGGAGAGGCTGTTCCCGAAACTCGAAGCGATTCACGAGGCGCTGAAAGGGAGCGGGGTGTTCTATTCGGTCTACACCGGCGTCGATACTGGCACGGCGGAAGGACAGGGCGTGTCCGGCGAGCAGAGGCTCGTCGAGATCAAGAAGAAGATCTACACCGCAAAGCTCGCGCGATGGCGGGAGATGGGGGTCGACACGAAGCCGCTCGAGGAGCTCCTGGAGAAGGACCTGGACAGGTTCAGGGAGGTCAGTAAGACGTACCTGAAGGAGCATCTCGATAAGGCGCAGGTCGTGCGAGACGTGCATCAATCGCTCATGCTGAACGACGAGGCGGTCTATGCGGCGATCGACGATCTCGGCGTGACCCTCGAGAACATCTGCAAGCTGACGGCCCTGAGCGAGCACGAAGCGGTTCTTTCCCTTGCCAGATTGATAAGCTCGGGAAAGGTGACGCGAGTTCCGAGAGAGGACAAAGAGGTCTATGTCCGCGTGAAACGGGTGAGAACGCTGAAGGGAGAGGGTGAATCCGTGCCAGCCGAGAGCATCGAGGATGCGATGTCGCGAGTCAAGGAGGCAATTCACCCGAAGGGCAGCACCTTCCGGCAGATATGCAGGGTGTCGAAGCTTCCCGAGGGACAGGCGATGAACGCCCTCTCGGAGTTGCTCAAGAAGAACGAGCTGAGGAGCATAAGGAAGGGCAAGAACACTCTGTACATCAGGCTCCAGTAGGAAGCGTCCGCCGGGTTCGCCTATGTTAAGTGCAATCTTTATTAAGGCCCAGTCAGTCGGATTGTCCGGACAACAGTCAAAGGGTAGCTGGATATGCCGTTGTTCTCGCTGAGAAATGTGACCTTCAGATACCCCTCTCAAGAGGGATACGCGCTGCGCGACATATCCTGCGAGATAGATGAGGGGGAGTTCGTTGCGCTTCTCGGTGCCGACGGTGCCGGGAAGTCGACCTTCGCAAAGCTGCTGAACGGGGTCATACCTCACGCAGTAAGAGGCACGCTCACAGGCGAGGTGCTCTTCAAGGGCGTGCCGACGACGAGGCTTCAGATAACGGGCCTGGTGAGGGAGGTAGGGCTCGCACTTCAAGACCCGGACGTGCAGCTGTTCTTGGACAGCATCGAGGAAGAACTCGCGTTCGGGCCCGAGAACCTGGCAGTCCCCCCGGCGGAGATCGAAAAGAGGATCGCACGGGCGCTCGAGCTCATGGAAATAACCGATATCAGAGCGAAATCGCCGAAGGCTCTCTCCGGAGGCCAGAAGCAAAGGCTCGTGATAGCATCAATCCTGACGATGGGCACAGAGACAATCGTCCTTGATGAGGCGCTCAGCATGCTCGACCAATCGGTCAAGAAGGAACTGCTCGACACTCTAAAGAGGATGAGTCTCAGGGAGAAGATAACCGTCGTTGTGGCCTCCCAGGACGCGGAGGACATCTACCGGTACTGCGACAAGATGATACTTCTCGACGGAGGCCGGCTCGCAGCGGTAGGGAGGCCGAGCGAGATATTGAGATCTTCTCAGGTTCTGACATCGCTCGGCATCGAGCCGCCGCAGGTTCTGGAGGCGATCGAAAGAATAAGAGACGAGGGTCCCACGGATGTCTCCGGGCGGCTCTCACGATATTTCCTTTCCCAACTGTCTGAGAACAGGATGCGGGGGGGATCTTGACGCCGCCCCTGGTGTCGGTTTCGGACTTGACCTACGTTTACGAGGACGGAACACTCGCACTCGAGGATATCAGCTTCGAGATATCAAAAGGCGAGCGCATTGGCCTGATAGGTGAGAACGGAAGCGGGAAGACGACCCTCTGCAAGCACTTGAACGGCATTCTGAGACCTTCGAAGGGCAGGGTGCTCATCGAGGGCAGAGACATCGCGGAAATGAGCATCTCGGAGGTCGTCGGGAAAGTCGGGCTTCTTTTCCAGAACCCGGACAATCAGCTATTCTGCAGCACGGTCACAGAAGAGATGTCGTTCGGGCTGCGCAATCTCGGGCTCACCGAAGACGAGATAGCGACCCGAAGCCAGAGATATGCTCGCCTGCTCAGGATAGATGGTCTCGCGGAGAGGCCTCCGCTCATGCTTTCTCTGGGACTTCGCAGGCTCGTGACCATCGCGTCCGTCCTCGCGATGGAGCAGGACATCGTTCTCTTGGACGAGCCGACCGCTTGGCTTGACAGATTCCAATCGAGAACCGCGACGGATGCAATAAAGGGCTTCGCATCTTCCGGGAGGACGATCGTGGTCGTGAGCCACAACATGAAGCTGATCGCGGATCTGACCGAAAGGGCGGTAGTCCTCTCGCGCGGGAGAAAGATCGCCGACGGGAGCACGCGGGAGATTCTCGCCGACAAGGAGCTATTGCGCAGGGCCGGGCTGTCACCGACCCCCGTTTCCGAGCTCGCATCTGACTTGGGGATCGCAGGCCACGAGCGCGTCATAACCGAAGACGACCTCATCACGGCGCTGTGCCGCGGCAGGGACGGTGGTGTCGTACGACCTTGATCGACGTGTACGTCAGAAAGGCGGGACCGCTGCACAGGCTCGATCCGCGGGTGAAGATAATCGGCGCGGTCATGCTGACCGTGCTCTGCTTCTTCCTGTCCAACCTGTCATATCTGCTGGCACTGCTCATCTTCATGCAATTATTGATGCTCCTGACGCGGGTGAGCTCGAGGATATACCTGCGCACGATATGGCTCGCCGTGCGGCTCGCCATCATCTTCGTTCTCATCTGGCCGTTCTTCGACCAGGCAGGAGAACCGATGCTCTTGGACCTCTGGGTGTACAAGGTCACGCTTCCGGGCTTCCTTCGGAGCCTTGCCGTCGCCGCAAGGATACTGCTCATAGCCTCCGGCTGGTTCATCTTGATATTCACGACCTCTCAAAGCCAGCTGGTCAGGGGCATGGTCAAGCTGGGTCTGCGGTACGACTTAGGGCTGTCCATCTCCATCGGCCTAAGATATCTGCCGCGCTTCCTCGGCACGATGGACCAGATCAAGGAGGCCCAGATGAGCCGCGGGTTCGATATGCGCAAGGGGGGGCCGATAACGAAAGCCAAGAATTACATCCCAATACTGATTCCGACCATCGCCATTGCGATGAGGACCGCGGACGAGCTGTCGCAAGTGTTGGTCTGCAAAGGCTACGGGGCGAGCAAGAGGAGGACATATCTGCGCGAGCTGCAAATGCGGAAGACGGACGGGCTCGCGCTGTTCTCGATCGCGTCCCTGGGCCTTCTGCTCATCCTGCTGGATATCATCGGGCTGGTGCAACTCTGATGCGAGAACCGCTCACCTTTATCTCGGGAAACCATTATAAACGCGGACATCGCCTGCGAAATCACACTCAGGGGATTGACAATGGGTGATGGCAGGCTGATGAGCCCGCGAGAGATCGCGGTTCTAGGGATCATGATAGCCCTGGTTGCCACAATGACCCTTATTCTGATACCGATACCCGCCACCAAAGGGTACTTCAATCTGGGGGAGGCGATGATCTTCTTCGCCGCTTTCATCTTCGGCAGGAGAATCGCGGGTCTCAGCGGGGCCATCGGTGCGGGCTTCATCGATGCCATCGCGGCGCCCCAGTTCCTGCCCGCGACCATCCTGATAAAATTCGCGGAGGGATACGTCGCGGGAACGATTGCCGATGTTCTGAGGGAGCGCGCCAACGAACAGGTCGTCCGGGCGTTCGCGGTCGAGATGGGCGGAGCGATCATGATAATCGGATACTTCATCTACGAGGCCTTCGTCCTGCCCCTCGGTTTCGATACGAGCGCGGGGATCGGCGTCGCGATAATCGAGCTCCCGTGGAACATCTCACAGGCGTTCATAGGCGGCCTGATCGCCATGCTTCTCGTCACGGGGATTGAGAAATCATATCCGAGGATCCGGGATCTCAAGACTTAGCCGCACATGCCATTTATAAATCCACGCCAACGGGAAATGCAAGAATATGATTCCCATAGAAAGCTTAATAATACCAATCGGATAGAGAAGGGCCTAATAACAACAGAGGGGTAGGATCGATATGGGAGCGACTGTAAGGACCATTGCGTTATTCCTGCTGCTCTTCGCCCTGTTCGGCATTATCGGGTGGGCTATCGGCACCGTATTCATGGGCGATTGGGTGGTGGCCACCTCGTTCTTCCTGATCTTCGCGGCTCTCATAAACTCGATCGGGTATTTCTTCGGCTCAAAGATCGTCCTCTGGTCCTACGGGGCCAAGATAGTCTCACCCCAGGAAGCACCCCGACTCCACAAGACAGTGCAGGAGATATGTCTGAAATCCGACCTTCCGATGCCGAAGATCGCGATAGTCAAGACGGCGACGCCGAATGCGTTCGCGACTGGCAGGAACAAGAAGAACGCGGTAGTCGCAGCCACGACGGGCCTGCTGGATATACTGGACGACGAGGAGCTCAAGGGCGTATTGGCGCACGAGATGGCTCACGTCAAGGACAAGGACATCCTGATAATGACCGTAGCGGCGACCATTGCCGGCGCGATATCGTTCGCCGCGAGGATGCTGTGGTTCAATTCGCTCTACAGCCGGCGCCGGGAAGGCGATCAGTGGATAATCGTACTCGTGGCGATAACAGTCCCCATCGCCGCGATGCTGACCCAGCTCGCGATATCCCGGAGCAGGGAATACAAGGCGGATTACGAAGGCGCGATGCTCATCCAGCGGCCGAGAGCCCTCGCCCGGGCGCTTGCCAAGCTCGAAGAGAGCAACAGGAGGAGGCCCATCGACAGGGGTAACCCTGCATCCGCGTCGCTGTTCATTGTCAACCCGTTCAGGGGAGGAGGGGTCGTGGCGCTGTTCTCGACCCACCCGCCGATAAAGGAGAGGATCCGAAGGCTCGAGGAAATGGCGAGCACGATGGGGATGTTCGGCTAGACCTTCTCCCATTTCTTGAGTTCCAGGACCTTCGATAGAGTGCTGCCGCGCTTGATCTCCTCGCGTATCCTGTTCTCCCTCTCGAGCACATCCAAGGCGCGGTTCGCGACTTCGACGGCCTTCCTCGCTTCCACGACGACCACGCCGTTCGCATCGCCTATTATCCAGTCGCCGGTTTGGACTTTGACACCGCCGCATGTCACCGGTATGCCTATCCCGCCGAACCCTTTCGGCTCCCCGGCGTCCGGTGATACGTATCTCGAGTACACCGGGAATTCGATCTCGTCTATCTCGTCTATATCTCTCGCGGCCCCATCGATGACGACGCCCGAAACACCTTTTATTTTCGCGCTCCAGGAAGCCAACTCTCCCCAGACAGCCGTCTGCCCGCCCCCGACATCGATCACGATCACGTCCCCCTCCTTCGCAATGTCGATCGCCTCGACGGGCTTCGCCCAGTCACCGTTGGATGTCTGTACCGTCAGGGCGCGGCCTATCATCTTCAGCGGCTTCTTATTGCGCGGGACTATACCTTTCATCCCGCCGAGCCTATGCTGGGCATCCACGATGTTCGGCGTACTGGCTTTAGAAAACGCTTCGACGAGTTCGTGCTCGGAATATCGCTTGAACTCACCGGTACTCTTCGAAGCGCCTGTCATCATCGCAGTCTTTATCAGCTTCGTCGCTGAAGATACGTCTGCGGATTTTGTTATCGCCCCGCCGACGATGATTATCTCGGCCCCGGCTGCCACCAATGCGCCGGCGTTTTCGGCGGTTATCCCTCCTGCGACCGCGACTTTGAGCGGTATCTTCTGAATGATTTCCGCGAGATCAATGTCCGCCCCTCTTGCCATCTGTGCGTCGACGCCAACGTGTATGCACGCAAGAGTGGCACCGAACGCAGCGACCTCCTCGCATCTCTTCACCGGGTCCGGTGTCGACATCAGGTCGACCATGACCCCTGCGCCGTATTTCGCAGCCGCTCTGGCAGCATCCTCGATGGTGGCGTCGTGTGAGACGCCCATGACGACCACGACGTCCGCGCCGCTTCTTGCGGCCATATCGGCCTCGACAGCGCCGACGTCCATGGTCTTCAGGTCGGCCACTATGATCTTGTCAGGGAACTCCTTCTTGAGCTGACGGACTATCTCCATCCCCTCACTTTTTATGAGCGGCGTGCCGGCTTCTAGCCAGTCCGCACCACCGGCAACCGCCTCGCGCGCGATCTGAAGCGCTCTATCTCCCTGGAGGAGGTCCAGCGCCACCTGCAGTATCGGGGTCATCAGGGGTCTATGAGTCATCGTCTTTCTTATAACTGTCGCGTTCCTGATTCCCGATTGACAAACGATTTATGGTGAAATACGATATTCATCCTCACAATGGCGGAACCCGAACAGCAAAGGGAAAGATGCAAGACGGGCATCGAGGCGCTTGATAGCATATTGTACGGTGGCATACCTAGGTCGAATACGATTCTGCTGACGGGAAGCTGCGGCACGGGCAAGACCTCCTTGGCGCTCGAATTCCTGATCCACGGGGCGC
>Ga0315268_10003825_pt1 | contig 16477 bp, 17 predicted proteins | sample C1_top_MG_FD_204535 | JGI IMG/M metagenome (GOLD analysis project Ga0315268, IMG submission 204535) | Sediment microbial communities from Yellowstone Lake, YNP, Wyoming, USA - C1_top | ecosystem: Environmental > Aquatic > Freshwater > Lake > Sediment | place: USA: Wyoming | collected 2017-08-01
CCGGGGGCTTTTTTTGTGCGTTATCCGGTTGGCTTGCGCCGGCGGCTCAGGATGGTGCCGCTCTTGCGGCGCTCGCCCTGCTTGGTCTTGTCACCCTGGTTCGAATAGATGCCACGCACGCAGTCGTGGCAAAGCACGTCGTCGCCCTGCGGCACGCTGGCCGGAATGTCGTCTTCGCGGCCGCACTGCGTGCAGACGATGTGCCGCTCCTCGCGCTTCTTCTGCACGCCCAGCTCGTAGCGGCCAAGCAGGGCCGCGGCGCATGCGCGGCACAGCACGCGGGCGCCCGGTCGCGGACGGAAGCTGATGTGATCGCGCTTGCCGCATTCGCCACAGACGATGGCGTTGGAAACGCGGGTGCCGAACGGGGTGCGCGCGCCGCCAACCGGTCGGATGCGGCGCTTGCGCTCGCGCGTCTCCGATTCGCGCACGCACTTGGCGCACAGCGAGCGGTCAGCGTGGCGCATCGGTGCGCCACAGATCAGGCACTGCACGGCGGCGCTGGGGTCTTGGTCGCTCATGGTCTCTCAATATGGGGAATCCAGCGTCACCTGACAAGCGCCGCGTGGCAGGCGCGCTGGCCAGGCGCGAGCGGCCGCGCTACGCTGGCGCCGCGAGGAGGCAGACATGCGTAACGATCAACGCCAGCTCGACCAGGTGCGACCACTGGTACTGGAGACCCATTTTCTCAAGGACCCGCCGGGCAGCGTGCTGGTGTCGCTGGGGGCGACCCGCGTGCTGTGCACGGCCACGGTCGACGAACGGGTGCCACCGCACCGGCTGGCGTCGGGCGGCGGCTGGCTCAGCGCCGAGTACGCGATGCTGCCCGGCAGCACGCGCGAGCGCCGCAAACGCGACCGCGAGCACGTCGACGGCCGCAGCGTCGAGATCCAGCGCCTGATCGGCCGCAGCCTGCGCGCCGCGATCGATCTCGACCGCATCGGTCCGCGCACGATCTGGATCGACTGCGACGTGCTGCAGGCAGACGGTTCGACGCGTTGTGCTGCGATCACCGGTGGCAGCGTGGCGCTGGTCCTGGCGCTGCGCCAACTGGCGCGGCGCGGGCTGGTGCTGCCGCCCGAGAAATTGCTGCGGACGCAGGTGGCCGCGGTCAGCGTTGGAATCGTCGATGGCGAGGTGGCCGTCGACCTGTGCCAGGACGAGGACAACCGGGCCGAAGTCGACATGAACGTGGTGGCCACCGCCAGCGGTCAGCTGATCGAGATCCAGGGCACAGCCGAGGGCAAAGCATTTCCGCGCGATCAGGCTGGCCAGATGATCGACCGCGCGCTGGCCGCGATCGAGGCGCTGGTGGTTCAGCAGCAGCGCGCGATCGAGATCTCGGCATGACGCGCCTGCTGCTGGCGACCAGCAATCAAGGCAAGCAGCGCGAGGTGCGCGACCTGCTCGGCACGGCGGTCGACGTCGTCACTCCGGATCAGCTCGGGCTGACCCTCGAGGTCGAGGAAACCGGGCAAACCTTTGCCGCCAATGCCGTGCTCAAGGCCGAGGCCGGAGCCGTCGCCAGCGGCCAGATCTGCATGGCTGATGACTCGGGGCTGTGCGTGGATGCGCTGGGCGGAGCGCCTGGAATGCACTCGGCACGCTTTGCCGCGCGGGCTGGCCGCGGCCAGGGCGACGAGGCCAACCGCCAGTTGCTGCTGCAACAGCTGGCCGCGGTGGCGGACGGGCAGCGCGGGGCCGAGTTCGTGTGCGCGATTGCGGTTGCGCGTCCTGGCCACGCGACCAGGCTGTTCGAGGGCCGCTGCCGCGGTAGCATCACCCGGGCCCCGCGCGGCAGCGACGGGTTTGGCTACGATCCGCTGTTTCAATGGCAGGACGGACGCACCTTTGCCGAGTTGCCCCTGGCCGACAAGCAGCAGGTCAGCCACCGCGGACAGGCGTTGCGGGCGGCCACTCCGTATATTCTGGCCACCGTATGCTGCTGACGCGGTGCAAGGCTGGCCAGGTGGCGCGTTTGGCGATAGGGTCCGCAGCGCGCTGATGGCATGGCATGAGGTTCGGGTGATGCGTCCCCAGATGGCAAAATGTGTGGTGTGCGCCTTGCTGGCGCTGGCGGCGCCGGTGTCGGCTGCCGACAAGATCCAGATCAAAATGGGCACGGTCGCGCCCCAGGGTACGGTCTGGCACAAGGCCATGCTCGAGATGGCCGAGGTCTTCAGCCAGGAGACCAACGGCGCGGTCGAGCTCAAGGTCTATGCCGGCGTGGTTGGCGACGAGGCGACCATCGTGCGCAAGCTGCGCATCGGCCAGCTGCAGGCCGCCACCCTGACCAACTCGGGCATCGCGCTGATCACCACCGAGCCGATGGCAGTACAGTTGCCGATGCTGTTCGACAGCTATGACGAGGTGGACGCGGTGGTCGGCCAGATGCAGCCGGTGTTCGACCAGGCGCTGCTCGACGACGGTTACATCACGCTCACCTGGAGCGACGCCGGCTGGTTCTATTTCTTCACCAAGCGGCCGGCGACGTCGGTGGCCGACGTCAAGGGCATGAAGATGTGGATGTGGGCCAATGACCCCAAGGCGCTGGAGAGCTTTGCCGTGATCGGCTTTGCGCCGGTGGTGCTGTCCGGGGTCGACATCATCCCGTCGCTGCAGACCGGGATGATCGAGGTGTTCCCGACCACGCCGATCTCGGCGGTCGCGGTCCAGAGCTACCAGCAGACCCCCAACATGATCGACGTGCGCTGGGGCTCGCTGCTCGGCGGAACCGTGATCAGCAACAAGGCGTGGGAGAAGATCCCGGAGCCGGCGCGGGCCAGGATCCGGGCCCGCTGCTTCGAGGTGGGCAAGCGGCTGAGCGCCGATGTGCGGCGCGAGGAGGCCAATGCGCTGGCGGCGATGAAGGCCAAGGGGCTGCTGGTGCACACGCCCAGCGCTGAGCAGATGGCCGAGTGGCGCGCCGTGGCCAAGCGCTCGCTGGCGATCGTGCGCGGCGGCAGCGTCGACGCGGCACTGGCCGATCGGGCCCTGCAGTTGCGCGACGCCTATCGCGCGCAGCGCGCCAGCACGCCCTGACGTCGCGGCGGAGCAGGAGGAGCCCGTGCGCATCGTGCTCAACGGCGAACCGCGCGAGGTCGAGGCGACCCATTCGCTCGAACAGCTCGTCCGCGAGCTGGGGATGACGCTGCAGGGCGCTGCCCTGGTGCTCAACGGCGAGGTGATCGACCGCGGCGAGTTCGGCCGCACAGCATTGCGCGACGGTGACGCGGTCGAGGTGGTGCGGCTGGTCGGCGGGGGTTGACCCAGATGACGAGGCCGACGGAGGACGACAAGCTGATCATCGCCGGCCGCGCCTTTGGCAGCCGTTTGCTCACCGGGACCGGCAAGTTTGGCCAACCTGAGCAGTTGCGCGCGGCACTTGCCGCCAGCGGCACCGAGATCGTGACTGTGGCGGTGCGCCGGGTTGACCTGAACGACCCGGCCGACCGCACGTTGACCGCGATCGACCGCGACCGCTACTTGCTGCTGCCCAATACCTCGGGCGCGCGCGATGCAATCGAGGCGGTGCGCATCGCCAAGATCGCGGCCGCCATCGTCGGCCACCGCTGGGTCAAGCTCGAGGTGACGCCCGAGCCCGACTACCTGCTACCCGACCCGGTGGCGACGCTGCAAGCGGCGCGCGAGCTGGTGGCGCAGGGCTTCACCGTGCTGCCCTACATGAACGCCGACCCGATCCTGGCGCGGCACCTGGAAGAGGCGGGCTGCGCCACGCTGATGCCGCTGGCCTCGCCGATCGGTTCCAACCGCGGACTGCGCACGGCTGATCTGATCCGCATCATCATCGAGCAGGCGCACGTACCAGTGGTGGTCGATGCCGGACTCGGCGCACCGTCGCATGCCGCGGCCGCGCTCGAGCTGGGTGCCGATGCCGTGCTGGTCAACACCGCGATCGCGACCGCCGCCGATCCCGTCGGGATGGCGGAGGCGTTTGCGCTGGCCGTGGTCGCTGGCCGCCGCGCCTTTTTGGCCGGACTGCCGGCGCGCGGCGATCGTGCCAGCGCCAGCAGTCCGCTGGTTGGCCGGCTCGGGCAGGTCGCGCCGTGAGCGAACCGAGCGCGCTGGCCGGGCTGCGCGATCCCGGGCTGTGGGAGCGCGTACAGCAACGCATCTACTCGAGCACCAGCGACGACGTGGCGCGCGCGCTGGCGAGCGAACGGCGGACACCCGAACAGCTGGTCGCACTGCTCAGCCCGGCCGCCGATGCGGTGCGCGCCGAGCTCGAGGCCGCGGCCAGGCAGCTGACGCTGCAGCGTTTCGGTCGCACTGTGGTGCTCTACGTGCCGCTCTACCTCTCCAACAGTTGCACCAACAGCTGCAGCTACTGCGGCTTTGCACGGCAGCGCGACATCCGGCGCGCCACGCTCGATGACTCCGAGCTCGACGTCGAGCTGCAGCGGCTCGCCGGACAGCATTTTCGCCACCTGTTGCTGCTCACCGGCGAGGACCGGCGCGCGGCGTCGGTCGACTTCATCCGCGCCGCGGTCGCGCGTTGCCACGCTCGCTTCAGCTCGGTCAGTGTCGAGGTCTATCCGATGGCGGCCGCAGAATACGCGGCGCTGGTGGCGGCCGGTTGCGACGGTCTGACGTTGTACCAGGAGACCTACCACCAGCCGACATACGCTGCAGTTCACCCGGATGGACCCAAGGCCGACTTCGACGCGCGGCTGGCTGCACCGCTGCGCGCGGCTGCTGCCGGCATGCGCTCGGTCAGTCTGGGCGCGCTGCTCGGTCTGGCCGACTGGCGGGTTGAGGGCGTGCTGCTGGCCATGCATGGCGCGTTGCTGCGGCAGCAAAGCTGGCGCACGCGGCTGGCATTTGGTTTTCCACGTCTGCGCAGCGATCCGGGCGCCGGTTGCACCCTGCGAACCTTGAGCGAGGACGAGCTGGGTCAGCTGATCTGCGGGCTCCGGCTCTGCTTTCCCGATGCTGATCTGGTACTGTCGACGCGCGAGTGCGCTGAGTTTCGCGACCGCATGGTCGGCGTCGGTGTCACGCGCATGAGCGCCGGCAGCCGCACCGCGCCCGGTGGCTATGCGCTGGGCAGCGATGCGGGTGAGCAGTTCGCGGTGACCGACACCCGCACGCCGGCCGAGATCGCCGGCATGCTCGAGGCGCACGGCTACGAGCCAGTGTGGAAGGATTTCGATCAGGGGTTTCTGGCTTGAGCGCGAGCCCACAGCGGACCGAACGGCTGCGCCGGTTTTCCGGCGTCGACATCTATCCGGTCACCAGCGCGAGCCACTCGGCCGGCCGCGGGAGCCTCGAGATTCTGGACGCGGTGCTGGCCGGCGGTGCCCACATCGTGCAGCTGCGCGAGAAAGAGCTGCCCATGCGCGAGTTGTTTGAGCTGGCGCGGGCGTTTCGCGCGCGCACCGCGGCCGCGGGCGCGCTGCTGATGATCGACGACCACGTCGACTTGGCGCTGGCAACCGGTGCCGACGGCGTGCACCTGGGTCAGAACGACCTGCCGCTCGCCGCGGCCAGGCAGCTGGCGCCCGACCTGCTGATCGGCGCCTCGACCCACTCGGTCGGTGACGTCGTGCGGGCGCAGGCCAGCGGTGCCGACATCATCAACGTCGGGCCGGTCTATCCGACCGCGACCAAGCAGCGCACGGCAGCGGCGCTCGGCGTCGACGGGGTGCGCGCCATCATCCCGCATGTGCACGTGCCGTTCAGCGTGATGGGCGGCATCAAACTCGACAACATCGATCCCCTGCTCGATCTCGGCGTGCGCTGCGTCGCGGTGGTCACTGCGATCACCGCGGCTGATGATCCGGCGCAGGCGACGCGCGCGCTGCGCGACCGCATGCAGCGGCGTGTCGGCGATCGAGCGGCAGCGAGGTGACCATGGTCCGGCGAAAGAAGCGCGAGGAACCGCAGTACTCGACCCAGGCCGTGGGCGAGGAGGCGCTCGATCGCGGCGTGCGCGGCATCGACATCAAGCCGATCGCGCCCGACGAGAACGACCAGGCAGAGCGCGACGAGCAGCGGCGGCGTCATCGCACCGGTCGCGGCGGCGGCACTGCCGGCGAAGAGGGCGAGGACGGCGGCTGCTGAGGCGCGCCGATCATGGGCACCCGCATTGGCATCCTTGGCTCGGCCACTGACCCGCAGTGCGAGCGGCTGAGCGCGGCTTTGGTCGCGCGCGGCGCCTCGGTGCAGCTGGTCGAGAGCCAGGCGCTCAACCAGGGCGCGCGCTGCGCCTTCGATGGCACCGCATTCTGGTGTGACGGCCAGCGGTTGGACGAGGTCGATGGCTGGTTCGTGCGCCACGCCATGGCGCCACTGCCGCCCACCTTCGAGCGCAGCGACGGCCACCACCTGTTTGCCGACTGGTACGTCACCTACATGCAGCGGCGCGAGCGCTACGGTTTTCAGCTATCGCTGCTGCTGGACCAGGTGCGGCGCGGCGTGCCAGTGGTCAATCCGCCAACGCACGGCCAGCTGGTGCAGCTCAAACCCCTGCAGCTGGCGATCGCCAACAGCCTGGGGTTGACCACTCCGCGCACCCTGATCACCAATGACCCGTGGCGCGCGCGCGCCTTTCTCGACGAGGTAGGCGCTGCCGTCTACAAGCCGAGCATGGGCGGCGGACCCTGCTGTCCGGTCGATCATGAGGCGCTGGCGCGGCTGGCCGACATCGCCGTCGCACCGGTCACCTTCCAGGAGCGGGTGATCGGGACACCGCTGCGCCTGATCATCGCTGGCGAGGCGGTGCTGGCCGCGCTCGCCAGCCCGACCGATGCGGTTGACCACCGCACCAGCGCACGGTTTGTGGCGGGCGAGCAGGAGTACCGTCCCTATCCGGTCAGCGCGGAGCTGACGGCGCACTGTGGCGCGCTGCTGCGCGCGTGCGGTCTGCTGTTCAGTGCCATCGATTTCATTGCCCGCGCCGACGGCCAGCTGGTCTTTCTCGAAGCCAACTCGTCGCCCAGCTATCTTGATATTGAACGTGCGACCCGGCTACCGATCACCGACCAGGTCGCCGACTTTCTCTTGCAGCTGGTCAATGCGACGTCCCTGCCACAACCCGACGCTGCGCCGCCCGCCGCGCGCAGCTTCGCCACCTATGCCGTGCCCTTCGATCCCGGTCGGCTGGTGCGCTGACCACGGCTTGCTCAGACAAGTGACGACGACGAACCAAATCGAGCGCGCTGGCTAGGTGGTGGTGGGGAGGCGCCCCTCGAGCGCTGCCATGGTCCGGGTATCGAACAGACCGCTGGCCGCCAGGCCGGCGCGCCGCTGCACGGCGCGCACCGCCGACTCGGTGTCGGCGTCATAGGTCCCGCTGGTCGTCACGTTGAAGCCGCGTCGGCGCAGCAGGGTCTGCAACTCGATCACCTCGCGCCCCTTGTAGCCGCGGCCAATCAGGTGATTGCCGCGCACCGCGCTGTGCAGGGCCGCTGTGCTCGGCAGTGTCGTGCGCCGGTCGTTGCGGGTCGAACTCGGCGCTGCGGGCAGCGCGCGATCAGTGCGCTCGACCACGGTGCCGTTGTCGCGCTGGACCTTGCCACTGCTGCCGGCGCGTTCCGGAAGCGGCTGGCGCAGGCCCGGTGGCAGCTGCGGGTTTTCCTCGGGCAGCGTGTCGTGCTCGACCCATGGTCGCGCGGGACGGGTGTCGACCGGAGTTCGCTCGCGCAGCTTGGCCTGCACCCGCATCGCCTCGACTTCCTGGCGCAGCAACGGGTGGGCGCGCTCGGGCCGTGGGTCGACGATCAGCGCGCTCATGTCGGCGCGCGGGGCCGTGATCTCGCGGTACAGCAGGTCCGGATCGATGCGCGGTGCCCGCTTGCTTTCGGCCGCGCGCTCGGCGCGTTCGATTGGCCGCTCGCTGGCGGGCGACACATGGGGTCTGGCGCCGCTGATTCGCACGCGCAACTCCTCCACTATGGAGTATGCGCGAAGCGACCGGTTTGGTTCCATCGGTCACTCTTCCGACAACGCAAAATTAAACAAAAACATACAGATACGTTGCTTTTTGAAATGTGATCGAGATCAAAGTCGATCTCAGTCGATTTTCAACGGCGCCGCGCCAGGCAAGCGAGCGAGACCCCGATCGGCAGATCCAGGTGGCGCAGCAGCCGCGTCTCAAGGCCAAAGATGGCGCGACACACCGCATTGGCGACCGGGCCGCCCACCTCGTTCTCGGTCTGCAGGGTGCGCGGTGTGTACAACCGCATGGCCCAGCGCGCGAGCGCGATCGGCGGCAGCAGCGCACAGTTGAAGAACGTCAGGCGCTCGATGTCGAAGCCAGCGCTCGCGATCAGCCGGCGCAATTCGCGCGCCGAATAGCGACGGCGGTGGTGCGAGATGCGGTCTTGCATGCCCCACAGCGCGCGCAGCGCCGGCACGAAGATGCAGACCAGGCCGCCCGGGCGCAGCACGCGATGTATTTCGCGGGTCGCCATGCCGTCGTCGTCGATGTGCTCGAGCACGTCGAGCGCAAGCACCAGCTCGAACTGCTGGTCGACAAACGGCAGCTGGGTCGCGTCGCCACTGACCCAGCAACAGCGGCGATCCGCGATCGCATCGCGGGCCAGGCGCAGCGCGGCCGCACTGTCGTCCATCGCAACGACGGACGCGGTGTGTGCGAGCGCGAGCGCGGTGTTGGCGCCGACGCCGCAACCGACGTCGAGTGCGCGGCCGCGTTGGCCGCGCGCATGGGTGGCCAGCAGGTCGCGCAACAGGCGCCGGCGTCCCACGTACCACCAGTGGTCTCGCTGCACGGCCGCCTGGTCGGTGTAGCACAGCTTTTCCAAGGTCGTCGCTCCGGCCGCGATCGGGCGCTGCGCTCAGGCGGTGCGCCAGTCCTGCCACCAGCTCTGAAATGCCAGCAGGGTCCACAGTGGCTTGCGCTGGTCGGCTTGGCCACTGCGGTGTTGGTCGACCAGCAGGCGCACGGGCGCCGCCGCAAACAGCCCTTGTTGTTCGAGCAATCGCGGCGCCAACCACTCGTCGAGCAACGGCTGCAACTCGCGCTGCAGCCAGCGGCCGATCGGCATGGCAAAGCCCTGCTTGCGGCGCCGGATGATCGCGGGTGGCAGCAGATCGCGCACCGCGCGCTTGAGCAGGTGCTTGGTCTGCAGGCCGCGCAACCGCAGATCGGGGGTCAGCGCGCAGGCGAGCGCGACCACCTGCGAATCGAGGAATGGCGCGCGCACCTCCAGCCCGACTGCCATGCTGGCGCGATCGACCTTGGTCAGCACACCGTCTCCGAGGTAGCCCTTGGCGTAGAAGTAGAGCAAGCGATCCCAGCTGTCGCTGCTGCTGCACCGGGCCAGCCGCTGGTCGACGACGTCGAACAGATCACGACCCACCGCGGCGGCCACCTCCGGCAGCAGCGTCGTCAGCGCGTCGGCCGGCAGCAGCGAGGCCAGCCAGGCCTGGTGGCGCCGGCCACCGCGCTGGTCGACCCCGCGCAAGAACTGACGCAACTTGAAGTCGAGCGAGAAGTAGCGCAGCGAGACCGGCAACAGCCGGGCCAGGCGATTGCCGAGCGCGTGGCCCAGCCGCGACAGGGGCGCCGGTGCGGCATCGAAGGTCCAGCGGGCGAGCCGCTCAGCGACAAACGTCGGGTAGCCCGAAAAAAGCTCGTCGCCGCCGTCGCCGCCGAGCGCGACCGTGACGTGGTCGCGCGCAAAGCGCGCCAGCAGGTGGGTCGGCACGATCGAGCTGTCGCCGAGCGGTTCGTCCAGCAACTGGCCGATGCGCGGCAGCAGCGCCAGCACGTCGGCCGTCGCCAGCCGCTGCTCGTGGTGGCGCGAGCCGATGTGGTGCGCCACGGTTCTCGCCGCTGCCGACTCGTCGAACGAGGGGTCGTCGAAACCGATGGCAAAGGTATCCAGGTCGCGACCGCGCAGCTGGGCAGCCAGCGCCGCCACCGTCGACGAATCGATGCCACCCGACAGAAAGACGCCGAGCGGTACGTCTGCCACCAGCCGCTCGCGCACCGATCGCTGCAACGCGTCGCGCAGGGCAGTTGCTGCGGCACGACCATCTCCCGCCCGCCAGCTCCGGGGTTGGTCCGGCGCGAGCAGCGGCAGATCCCAGTAGCGCTCGATCGCAGGTTGGCCGCCTGGCGCGAAGCGCAGCAGGCATCCTGGCTCGAGCTTGCGCGCGCCGCGCACGATGCACATGGGAGCTGGCACGTACTCGTACACCAGGTAGCGGGCGAGGGCGGCGCTGTCGACGCCGTCGTCGAAGCCGTCAAAGCGGCGCAGCGCCTTGAGCTCGGAGGCAAAGGCCAGGCTGCCGTCGGGCAGCTGCGCCCAGTACAACGGTTTCTCGCCCAGCCGATCGCGCGCCAGCAACAGCTCGCGCTTGTCGGCGTCCCACACCGCAAACGCGAACATGCCCTCGAGCCGGTCCAGCACCTGCGCGCCCCATTGCTCGTAGCCGTGGACCAGCACCTCGGCGTCGGTGCGCGTGGCAAAGTGGTGGCCAAGCTGCTCAAGCTGACCGCGCAGGGTGACGAAATTGTAGATCTCGCCGTTGACCACCACGACCACGCGGCGGTCCTCGCTGTACAGCGGTTGCTGGCCGCCGGCGACGTCGATCACCGCCAGCCGCCGGTGCCCGAGCCCGGCCGCGGCCTCGACGTGAAAGCCCTCGCCATCCGGTCCGCGCGGCGCCAGCGCCGCGGTCACTAGGCGGAGCGCGTGCGCGTCGACGCGTCCGCCGGCGGGAGCGATGATGCCGGCGATACCGCACATGGGCGGTTGACCTCCTCGGCCACCAGGTAGATCGGTTTGCGCTGCGACTCGTGGTAAGTGCGCACCAGCAGCTCGGCGATCAGCCCCATTCCGAACAGCTGGATGCCGACCACGAACAGCATCACCGCCAGCAGCAGCAGCGGATTGCGGTGCGCCCAGATGCCGTAGACGTATTTCTCGATCAGCGCCAGCGTGCCGCAGCCGATGCCGCCCAGACAGAGTAGGGCGCCAAACCCGCCGAACAGATAGATCGGCTTGGTCGAGTAGTCGCCCAGGAACTTGATCGTGACCAGGTCGAGCAGCACCTTGAACGTGCGGTCGAGGCCGTACTTGGAGCGGCCGGCCACGCGCGCGTGGTGCAGCACCTCTTGCTCGGTGATGCGGGCGCCAGCCCATTTGGCGTAGATCGGGATGAAGCGGTGCATCTCGCCATACAGCCGCACCGGCTCCAGCACCTCTCGCCGGTAGGCCTTGAGCGTGCAACCGAAGTCGTGCAGGGGCAGGCCGCTGAATCGCGCGAGCAGCCAGTTGGCGATGCGCGACGGCAAGCGGCGGGTCAGTCCACGATCGTGGCGGTGGCGGCGCCAACCCGAGACCAGGTCGTAGCCCTCGTCCAGCCGGCGCAGCAGCGGCAGCACGTCGGCCGGGTCGTTTTGCAGATCGGCGTCGAGCGGCACGATGAGCTGGCCCCGCGCGTGCTCGAAGCCAGCGGCCAGCGCGGCGGTCTGTCCAAAGTTGCGGCGCAGCCTGAACGTCCACAACCAGGACCGGGTGGCGGCTGCGGCGGCCAGGCGCGGCCAGGTCTGGTCGTGCGAACCGTCGTCGATGATCAGCACCTCGGTCGGGTAGCCAGCCGCCTCGAGCTCGGGGCGGGCGCGGTCGAGCGCCTCGATCAGTCGATCGATGTTGTCAGCCTCGTCGTGGGCCGGGATGACGATCGAGACGCGCGGATCCCCGTCGGCCATGGCGAAGTTATCTCACAGGTCGGGCGCCTCGTCGTGCATGAACAGCGAGGGCGGGGCGCCGGTCGCGCTGTGCTGGCCGGTCGGCTCGGTGCCCTCGAGAAACACCTCGTCGATGCCGTCCGGGTCGTTGGACTCGGTGCGCAGTCCGTCCTTCTTGTTGACGCGCACGAACACCACGCCGTCGGGCGCCTGGAAGTCGCGCCTGGGCGTCAGCTTGGCGGCCGACTCCATGAACTTGACCCAGATCGGCAGCGCAGCGCGGGCGCCGGTCTCGCCGCGGCCGAGCGGCGCGTTGTCGTCGAAGCCGACGTAGACCGCGGCCACCAGGTCCGGTGTGTAACCGACGAACCAGGCATTGCGCTGCTCGTTGGAGGTGCCGGTCTTGCCCGCCACCGGCCGGTCCAGCGCCTTGGCGCGCTGCGCGGTGCCGGCCTCGACCACCGACTGCATGATGTGCGTCATCGCGTATGCCACGTTGGGGTCGAGCGCCTCGGTCTGCTCGTAGCTCGCCTCCTGCAGGATCTGGCCGTCGTTGCTCTTGACGTGCTCGATCAGCACTGGCGCCTGGTAGCGGCCGCCGCTGGCGATGGTGGCGTAGGCGTTGGCCAGCTCGAACGGCGTCACCTCGCCGGCGCCCAGCGCCAGCGTCAGGCTCGACGGCAGTGGCGACTGGATACCCAGCTTGCGCGCTTGCTCGATGACGCTGTCGACGCCGACCCGGTCGATGATCTGGATCGAACACATGTTGACCGAATGGGTCAGGCACTCGCGCAGCGTGATGTCGCCGCGGAACAGGCCGTCGTAGTTGTCCGGCTTCCACGGCTTGCCGGTGCTGGCGTCGCGGTAGACCTTGGGCGCGTCGGTCAGCAGCGAGGCCGCGGTGTAGGCGCGCGAGGCGATGCCGACCGCGTACACGATCGGCTTGAACGACGACCCGGGCTGGCGCCGGGCCTGGGTCGCGCGATCGAAGCTGGACTGCGCAAAGTCGTAACCGCCGGTCAGCGCCAGCACGGTGTGGCGATTGGGGTCGAGCGCGACCAGTGCTCCCTGCACCTTGGGGATCTGCTCGAGTGCGACCGTGAGCGTGCGGTTGCCGACCGGCGGCGGCGGTCGGTTGGCGTCGGCGTTGGGGTCGAGCTTGCCCTTGAAGGCGACGTTCTCGCGCAGCACCCGCACCAGCACCACGTCGCCCGGTCGCAGCACATCGGCTGGGTCGCGCGGCGCCGGCGTCGCGCTCATCGGTGCGAACGGCCGCGCCCACTGCATCTCGGCAAATGGCAGGTTGGCCTTGACCGAGCCGAGATCGACGATCACCACCTTGCCGTTCGAATCGACGCGTTCGACCAGCCCGGCGATGATCAACTTCTCCCTGAGCGTGCGCGTCGGCACTGCCTCGGCCGCTGACTTTGGCTTTTCGATCACGCGCTTGGGATCCAGCGCCGACAGATCCCAGACCGGTCGGCCGAGCAGCTGGGCATCGGCACCGGCCTTGGCCAGCGCCGCCGCGTGATGGCGGTCGAAGGCGTCGCGCAGCTTCTCGATGAATGGCTTCATCTCGTCGAGCTCGAGCCGCAGCAGCGGACCGCGGTAGCCCTGCCGCTTGTCGATCTCGCGCAGCCCCTCGCGCAGCGCCTCCTGCGCCGCCACCTGCATCCTGCTGTCGAGCGTGCTGTAGATGCGCAGGCCGCCGGCGAGCAGCTGGTCGCTGTTGTAGCGCGTCTCGAGATCGCGCCGGATCGTTTCGGCCGGATACGCCGCCAGGTCGTCATAGGCCGGCCGATCGAACTCGACGCGCACCGGCTCGGCCTTGGCCTTCTCGATTTCGGCGGCAGTGGTCCAGCCCTGCTCGATCATCTGCTGCAGCACGTAGTCGCGCCGTTTACCGACGCGCGTCGGGTTGGTCGACGGATTGATGCGGTTGGGCGACTTGGGGATCGATGCCAGTGCCGCGGCCTGACCAAGGGTCAGATTCTGCACGCTGACGCCGTAGTACTCGCGGGCCGCCTCCTCGATGCCATAGGCACCGTGCCCGAAGTAGATCTGGTTGAGGTAGAGATAGAGGATGTCGTTCTTGCTGAAGTTCTCCTCGATGCGCTTGGCCAGGATCATCTCGCGCAGCTTGCGCGTGTAGGTCTGCTCGGTCGACAGGAAGAAGGTGCGCGCAGTCTGCTGGGTGATGGTCGACCCGCCCGAGCGCCGGCCGCCGAACACGCGGTAGGTCGCTTCGTCGAAGGCGGCGCGCAGGATTGCCAGATAGTCCAGCCCCTTGTGCTGGTAGAACGACGAGTCCTCGGCGGCCAGGAAGGCGTGCTTGACGTGCTCCGGGATGCGCTCCAGCGGCACCACCGTGCGCCGCTCGCGGTAGTAGCGAAACAACAGCTCGCCCTGGCGGTCGTACAGCTTGCTGGCCAGCGGCGGGTGGTAGTCAGCCAGCGACGCGATCTCCGGCACCGATTGCGCGAGCACAGCAAACGAGGCGCCGACGAAGAGCACTCCCGCCAGCGTGGCCACGCCGCAGCCGATGGCAGCTCGCTTGAGGATCGTGCGCCAGGCCAGCGGCCGCCGCGACGGTGGCGTTGACGGCGTTGAAACGGCCCCAGTGCCAGGATCGGCAACGGGCGCGGATTCCGGTGGCGCGCTCCCGGGCGTGTCGGCGGCGTGCTGCCGCCAGTGGCGAGGTTGTCTCGGGGTCAAGCGCATGCGTGGCCTGTCTCGATCAACGCGCTGGCGCGCCTGGTCATTCCGGTCAGCTTGCGCCGGCCGCGACCGTGCGGTCGTCCGGCCACATGCCGTCGACCAGTACCCAGCTTGCACCTTTGCGTTGCCAGTGCTCCTTGACCATCACCTGTTGCACCGTGACCGACGGCGAGACGATGAAGGTGTAGCGCACCAGCACGGTGGCCTTGTCGTTGCTTGGATCGAGCTGCACGTCCATCACCTCGACATTGTCGATGTTGAGCCGACCCTCGACCTTGGCGCAGTGCTCGATGAAATCGCTTCGCAGTTCGGCGTCGACGCGCTGCGCTGCCACGGGACAGCGCAGCCAGCGCACGTCGATGTGATAGCCAAACGACGTCTCGTCCAGCTCGCGCCGCGCCGATTCGGCAGTGAAACAACCTGCTGCGATCGCGGCCAACCCGATCACTGCGAACAGGGATATCGAAAAATGGCGATGGTTCACAGAACACTCCCTGGCATCGATGCGTTTGCTGGCCATCAAACGCGATGCGGCAGCCCAGGTCAACCGCCCGACCGCTCTGGCCAGGTAGCGTGCGACTGGCGCGCGGCCGACCGCTGTGGTGAAGTACAACGCCATCCGGGCGATCGTACGCACGGGTCACAGGAGCACGTGAGCAGCCGTGGCTGACGTCGAGAACACGTACCCGCAACCGACCGCTGCCACGCCGGTCGCCATTGCGCCGCGCCACCGATTGCTGCCGTGGGCCTGGCTCGCGCTGCTGCTGCTGCCGCTGATCGGGTTACTGATCGCGCAGCTGGTCCAACGCAGCCGCATCCCCAGCGACGCCGACCTGGCGGCCGCGGTCGCTCTTGTGCGAGCCGAATTGAAGCCCGGGGACCAGCTGGCGCTGGCGCCGTTCTGGGCGCTGCGTTCGATGCAGTGGGCAGGCGATTTGCAGCCGACCTTCGATCCGCTGCTCGACCAGCGACCGCCTGCGGCGGACCGGCTTTGGGTGGTGGCCGAACCTGAAGGCGTGCGGACCCTGGACCGGCTCGCCGAAAAATACCCGACCGAGCGACGCCAGCAATTTGGCAAGGCGAGCGTCGCCTGTTTTCGCACCGGCCGCAGCCTGTCGTTTCACGCCGTCGAACAGCTGGCGCGGGCCAAGGTCACGCTCGAGGGCGGCGGCGGCACCGTCAACTGTGGCAAGTGGAACAAGGACCGCTGGGACTGTGACGGCAAACCCGACTGGCAGCACGTCGGTGCCGAATGGCTCGACGTCGATTTTGCGCCGCGCCAGGTGGTGTGGGCCCATCCACCGCCGGCCGGCGAGCGCCTCCTGATCCGGTTCGAGGGTGTGCCGCTGACCGACCGGCTCGAGGTGATGGCGGGTCACAGCGTGCATGGCGCCAACTATGGCAGCGCACCGGTCCAGATCGTGGCCCGCGCCAACGGGACCGAGGTCGGCCGGTTGCAGCGCGAGCCCGGGTTCCCGCTGCGCTCCTATCTGTTCGACACGTCGGCACTGCGCGGCATGGCGGTCGATCTCGAGTTCGAGGTCTCGACCACGAACAATGGAGCCAACCACTTCGTCTTCGACGCCATGATCACCGGGCAGTAGGCAGGCGGCAGCGGCCGTCTGTGCACCGCAACCTCGAGTCCACACCTTGGCAAAAGTCGTCAGCCGTGCATGCGGGCGCACAGGTGCCACCCAGCGCCTCGCGGTGGCAGACCAGGTCGGGTTGCGCGTTGCAGTCCTGGTCGCTCTTGCACTCGATCGAAAGGGTCGCCGGCGCGACCGCTGTTCTCGGTCGTGGGCAGGCGCTCAAAAATAGACAAGCAGTCAGAGCGAAAATAAAAAAAATGGAGGACGCCAGATCAGGTCGGTGGGGGGGGAGCACCGAATTCTGACCGCGACGTCCCCCAAATCGAACTTCGAAAAAAGGGGCAAAGGCTCGATTGGACCGGGGGGGGGAGTCCTGCCCGAACCATTGCCCCACAATGCCTAAATAGGTCTGCATTCGGTGTGCCAGACCATGAAAGAGAGGAACGCACGGAAACATTGGAGAATACCGAAAATGAAAAGAATGCCA
>Ga0315268_10003826_pt1 | contig 16476 bp, 19 predicted proteins | sample C1_top_MG_FD_204535 | JGI IMG/M metagenome (GOLD analysis project Ga0315268, IMG submission 204535) | Sediment microbial communities from Yellowstone Lake, YNP, Wyoming, USA - C1_top | ecosystem: Environmental > Aquatic > Freshwater > Lake > Sediment | place: USA: Wyoming | collected 2017-08-01
CATTGGCGGTTTATTAACGGTTCTTCAGAGTGACTTCAGTGTGCCCTTGGGCAGCAAGGTACCGATAGCTTGTTTCTGGATTTGCACTTCGACCGAGCCATTTTTGCCTTCGGCAATTTCGACGGTGATGTAGTTTTCGCCGACCTTGACGATCCGGCCGGCAATGCCACCCTGGGTAACGACCTCGTCGCCCTTGACCAATTCGCCGACCATCTTCTGGTGATCCTTGGCCTTCTTCATCTGCGGCCGGATCATCAGGAACCACAATACGATGAACATCAGAACGATGGGCAAAAACTGCCCAATGGCACTCATCGGGTCTTGCGCGGCAGTGGCAGTGGTGGCCGCCTGGGCATAGGCATTGGAAATCAGCATGTTTGGATCACTCCACAGTAGCGTGTTGGAAAATTAGGCCGCGCATTATACCTGCGCTGTCTGGCGGTCTTGATGGAAGCGCGCCACCGTAGCGGCAAACGTGCCGCTCGCGATGGCCGCGCGCAGTTCGCGCAGCAGCGTCTGGTAATAAAACAAATTGTGAACGGTGTTAAGTCGTGCGCCAAGAATTTCGCCGGTGCGATGCAAATGATGCAAATAGGCGCGGCTGAAATTGCGACAGCAGTAGCAGCCGCAGGTTTCATCCAGCGGTCGGGTGGCGGCCTTGTGCTGGGCGTTCTTGATACGAATGTCGCCGAAGCGGGTGAATAGGTGACCGTTGCGCGCGTTGCGCGTCGGCATCACGCAATCGAACATGTCGATGCCCTCGCCGACTGCATAGACAATATCCTCGGGCGTGCCGACGCCCATCAGATAGCGCGGCCGGTCGGTGGGCAGGCGCGGGGCGGTATGGGCGAGGATGCGCGCGAAGTCTTCTTTCGGTTCGCCTACCGACAGGCCACCGATGGCGTAGCCATCGAAGCCGATGCCCGTCAGTCCCGCCAGCGATTCATCGCGGTAGGCTTCGTACATGCCGCCTTGCACAATGCCAAACAGGGCATTGCTGTTTTGTAGCCGATCATGTTCGTCGCGCGAGCGCCGTGCCCAGCGCAAACTCAGGCGCATGGAGTCCGCCGCCTGCTGTTCTGTTGCCGGCCATGGTGTGCATTCGTCGAAAATCATGGCGATGTCGGAATTCAGTACATGCTGGATACGCATCGATTCTTCCGGCGTGAGAAACAACCGGTCGCCGTTGATCGGCGAGGCGAACTTCACGCCTTCTTCACTGATCTTGCGCAGTTCGCCGAGGCTGAAGACCTGAAAACCGCCTGAGTCGGTGAGGATTGGCGCATCCCAAGCCATGAAACGGTGCAGCCCACCATGCGCGCGGACAACCTCCAGCCCTGGCCGCAGCCAGAGGTGGAAGGTGTTGCCCAGCACGATCTGTGCGCCGATTTCGGTGAGCTCATTCGGCGCCATCGCCTTGACGGTGCCGTAGGTGCCCACCGGCATGAATACCGGCGTTTCGACGCTGCCGTGAGCGAGGCTGAGCGTGCCGCGTCGCGCGGCACCGTCGGTGGTGTGCAGGGTGAATTTCATGGTGGGGGAGATGAATGATGAATGAGCATGGCGTCGCCATAGCTGAAAAAACGGTAGCCGGAATCGATGGCATGGCGATAGGCGGCGCGGAGGGCCTCCAAACCACCGAAAGCCGAAACCAGCATCAATAAGGTCGATTTCGGCAGGTGAAAATTGGTGATCAGCACATCGACAACGCGGAATTTAAAGCCTGGCGTGATGAACAATGCCGTCTCGCCAGCGCCGACTTTCAGCGTGCCGTTGTCGGCAGCGGATTCGAGCGTGCGTAGCGTGGTGGTGCCGACGGCGACGATGCGTCCGCCGCGTTTTCGTGTCGCCGCAATCGCATCGGCCGTGGCTTGCGGCACCTGGTAATGCTCGCGGTGCATGCGGTGGGCGGAGAGATCATGGACGCGTACCGGCTGAAAGGTGCCAGCCCCGACATGCAGCGTGACATGGGCCGTGCCGATGCCCATGGCGCGCAGGCGTTCGAGCAACGCGGCGTCGAAATGCAGACCGGCCGTCGGTGCAGCTACCGAGCCGCGCTCGCGCGCATACACCGTCTGATAACGCTCTTCGTCGGCGTTGGCTGCGGCCCGCTCGATGTAAGGCGGTAGTGGCAGGCGGCCATGTCGCTCGATGAGTTCGATGGCATTGCTTGGCGCATCGGCGTGAAATCTCAGGCGATAGAACTCGCCTTCGCGCCCGATCACTTCTGCTTCGAAAGCCTCTTCAAGCCGCAGTCGTCCGCCCGGCTTAAGCGATTTGCTGGCCCGCACCTGCGCCAGTACTTCGTCCTCTGCGGTGATCCGTTCCACTAGCACTTCGACCTGGCCACCGCTAGCCTTCTGGCCGAATAGCCGTGCATGCATCACCCGGGTATCGTTCATCACCAGCAGATCACCGGGGGCCAGCAAGCTTGGTAAATCGGCAAAATAGCAATCCTCCCGCTGGTCCCCCGTCAGCGCCAGCAACCGGCTCGCGCCACGTTCGGCCAAGGGTGCCTGAGCAATACATGCGGGCGGCAACAGGTAATCAAAATCGTCCAGGGTAAGCATGGGTCGGCATTGTTGGTTGCGGGACGCAGTCGTTTTGCGGATAATGCGCGCTCTTGCAGCGGGGCACGCATTTTATACGCGTCTCGCTTGCCAGCCGAGATGGCGGAATCGGTAGACGCAGCGGACTCAAAATCCGCCGCCGCAAGGTGTGGGGGTTCGAGTCCCCCTCTCGGCACCAGCAGCAACAGAGCGGCTTTCCAGACGGAAGGCCGTTTTTTTTACCTTGTTTTGTCAATGCGTTGGAGCTATATTGACTACGTGGTTCTAGCTTGGGGCGTGAAAGGATGTAAGCGCGCCCGTAGTTAATACGTCTGGGCAGATAACGGGTGTCGTGGTCAATACTGCGGCCTGAAAAGTGGGGGTGAATATGGCGATGAGTGCGGTCAGTTCAGTAACAACCAGTGCGATCCAGCAGCAACAGCCGGCGGCGGCGCGCCAGCCGGAGTTCAAGCCTGCAGAGCGCCCGCGTGAGAGCGATGACGCGAGCAAGGTTCGCGCTACGCAAACCAAGACACAGCAAACACAGCAGGCACAGGCACAGCAGCAGGTTCAGGAGGCGCAGCGCACTGAAGCGCAGCGGCCTGCACAGCCTAAGCCCGTCGTTAATGCTCAGGGGCAAAAGATGGGTGGTATTATCAACACATCCGCGTGAGTTGTGAGTTGACGGGTAGCTTAGATCTGCTTGCAAGAAAGTGAGACATCGGCCATCGATTTGCTGGCCGGTGTTTTTTTTATGATGCGTATGCCAGAAACCATAAACACAAACCATAAACACAGGAGCCAAATCCATGAATAAATCCGAACTCGTAGAAGCCATTGCAAAAGGTGCCGACATCTCCAAGGCTGCCGCCGAGCGTGCGCTTTCCTCCATGATCGAGGCGGTTGTCCAAACCGTTGCTAAAGGCGATACCGTTACCTTAGTGGGTTTTGGCAGTTTTAAATCGTCCAAGCGCGCTGCGCGCACCGGCAAGAATCCAAAAACGGGAGAGGCGCTCAAGATTGCCGCGACTACCGTGCCGAAGTTCTCTGCTGGCGCAACCTTCAAAGCAACCGTGGCTGGCAAGAAGGCGAAAAAGAAATAAGGAAACTATGCTCCGTTGGTATTGCTGTTGGGTGACGACGGGGCAGTATAAAAAAAGCCAGCCTTGCGGCTGGCTTTTTTTGCCAAAAAATCGAGCTTATTTCTTTGCTTCGGCAGGCGCAGCAGCGGGAGCCGGGGCAGCAGCTTCGGCGGGTGCAGCGGCAGGCGCGGCAACGGGGGCCGGAGCGGCAGCTTCGGCAGGCACAGCAGTCGGGGCGGCAGGCGCAGCGACGGGAGCCGGAGCGGCGGGCGCCGGGGCGGGTGCCTTGCCGCAAGCGGCCAGAACGAGGGCGGTCAAAACTGCGAAGAAAATAGATGATTTCATGGCGGTATCCTTATTTTGATGGGGTTATTGGTGCAATGTCACCTGATTTCAGGTTGGCGTGAATTATAGTGATCTTGTGGTGATAATTAGCGGCTTGTGGCTGATCAGAGCGGCGGATGGCCAAGCTAGTTTGTAAGTAGTTGTAAATATTTATCTATTCATGTCGCTTGTTTATGGGCGAGCCAGGCTTCTGCCCAGCGCAATGCAGCTTCAAGATGATTGGCTGCGGCGGCCGAAAGGCCTTCACCCAGTTCGAACCGTTCGCCGCGTATGGCGAGTTGATCGCAAGGAGGTGGATCTTCATCGTGCAGATCGACAAAGACCTGCATCACCGATTGCGGCGTGATGGCGTGAGTGCTGAAGGTGGCGTCGCGCGCCGGAGCCAGCCGACTCACACTGAACGGCGCCGCCGCAGTGAAGCTGGCATCGATAAAGAGAATGCGTTCCCGATTCTCCAAATCGAGCGCATGCTCGACCTGGAGTTGGAAGTCGGTGAGGCATTCAACGTCGGACAGGTTCATCGCCTCGATACGCTCGACGAACAGTGGACCGAGCGCATCATCACCGCGGCTGGGATTGCCCCAGCCGAAGATTAGGATCGGTGCGGTCAATCTTGATCCGGCCGGTCGCAAACCCCGTGCATATTGCGTGTCATGCGGTCGAGCGCCGTCCCGTCAGCACCGACTAAGGTGACTTCGAGCGGCATTTGGCCGAGCGCATGGGTGGCGCAGGAGAGACAGGGGTCGAAGCAGCGGATGGCAACTTCGATGTGGTTGAGCAGACCCTCGGTGAGTTCCTTGCCATCGAGATACTGTTTGGCCACGACGCGGATCGACTCGTTCATCGCCTGGTTGTTGTGGGTGGTGGAAACAATCAAGTTGGCGTGCGTGACCTGGTCGTTTTCATCAACGCTGTAATCATGGATCAGTGTGCCGCGCGGTGCCTCAATGACGCCAACGCCACGTTCCTGGCGCTGGCCGGTGGCCATCAATTCGCTACCCGAGATGTCGTCGTCGTGCAACAGATCCTTGATCGCTTCGGCGGCATGCAGCATTTCGATCATGCGCGCCCAGTGATAACCGAGCGTGGCACCCGTTGCGCTGCCGTTGTCGAAGGCCATGAAGTCCTTGCGTTCCTTGTCGGCCAGCGGGGTCGAAATGAAATCGCACTGCGTAACCCGTGTCAGCGGGCCGACGCGATACCAGCCTTCGTCTGAATTGCCCATCGAGCGGAAGAAGGGGAACTTCATGTAGCTCCACGACTTCACGTCTTCGACGACGACGTCCATATACTGGCTGTAGTCGAGATGATCGAATAGCGTCGAGCCGTCGGCACGGCGCGCACGCAGACCGCCGTGGTAGAGATCCATCGCACCATCGGCGCGTATCAGGCCCATGTTGTGCGCGGCAAAGCGGCCAAAGGCGTTGTAATGTTCAAGGTTCTGTTCGAACAGGCCCTTGATCAGATGTACCGCGTCACGGCTCCAGGCAATCATCTGGTAGGCATCTTTCAGCAAGCTGGCCCGATCTTCGGCCGACAGCGACTTGTTGACGCCGCCGGGAATTGCGCCGGTACCATGCACGCGCTTGCCGGCGGTCATGCGGATGACTTCCTGGCCATACTTGCGCAGGAACACGCCTTTCTTGGCGATTGCGGGTTCGGCAGCGATGACGCCGACGATGTTGCGCTTGGCCACGTCCGAGCCGAAGCCGAACAGCAAGTCGGGTGATGAGAGGTGGAAAAAGTGCAGGGCGTGCGATTGCAGCATCTGGCCGTAGTGCATCAAGCGGCGGACTTTTTCGGCGGTCGGTGTGATGGTCACGCCGAGCATCATGTCCAGCGCCTTCGCGGCGGCGAGATGGTGCGACACCGGGCAGATGCCACAGAGGCGCTGCACCATCACTGGCACTTCCCAATACGGGCGGCCTTCGATGAATTGCTCGAAGCCACGGAATTCGACGATGTGCAGGCGCACTTGCTGCACCTTGTTGTCGTCGTCGAGCAGGATGGTGACCTTGCCGTGGCCTTCGACGCGGGATACCGGCTCGATGACGACGCGCTTGAGTTGTTCGGGGTTGGGTGCGGTTTCTAGTGCGAAGGGCATGGTCGCCTCTTTAATCGTAATGAATCAAGCCGTGGCCGAGATGGGGGGTGTGCCCGGCAACGAGATCGGTCAGGAATTTCCAGATGGCGTCACCCGACGGTGGGCAACCGGGCACGAAGTAGTCGATTTTCACCACTTCATGGATCGGATACACCTTGTTGAGCGTCAATGGCAGTTCCTTGTCGTTGGGAACCTGCGTGCCGCTCGCCAGACCCGTATCGGTGGCATACACTGCCTCGAGGATGTTGCGCAGGTCGAGATGGTTGCGCTGCGCGGGCAGGCCGCCATTGACCGCGCAAGCGCCCAAAGCGATGAGGATCTTGCAGTTGGCGCGAAACTCGCGCAGCACATGCACGTTTTCAGCGTTGCATACGCCACCCTCGATGATGCCGATATCGCAGGGACCATTGGCGCCAACGTGCTTGATGTCGGTGATCGGCGAACGGTCGAACTCGACGAGTTCGAGTAGCGTCAGTAGACGTTCGTCGATGTCGAGGAAAGACATATGGCAACCGAAGCAGCCGGCGAGACTGCAGGTGGCGACCTTCAGCTTGGCAGGTTTTTCAGGGGCGTTCATGAGCGCTCTCCTTGTGATGCGGCCGTCGGCTTGAATTCGGCAACGTGGGCCGAGATCGGCGCGGCGTCATAGTGGCGCTGACCGATAGGCACGACAAAGCCTTGGCGTTTTTCCAGGATTACACCCACCGGGCAGACTTGGGCGGCCTTGTCGGTCAGGGCGAAGTTCGTGTCGGCCAATTTACCGGATTCGGCATTGACGATCAGGTGTTTCGTGATGCCGCGCCCCGAGAGGGCGAAGACGTTCTTGCCATCCACCTCGGCGCTGGCACGGATGCACAGTTCGCAGAGAATGCAGCGGTTGAAGTCGAGCAGCACTTCAGGATGGGAAGCGTCGACTGGACGGTCGGGGTAGAACTGGTTGAAGTGCGGCGTAAAAACTTCCATTTCGTAACCCAGCGCCTGCAGTTTGCAATTGCCGCTTTTTTCGCAGGAGGGGCAGAAGTGGTTACCTTCCACCAGTAGCATTTGCAGCAGGACACGGCGCTTGTCGAGAATTTCGGGCGTGTTGCTTTCCACTTCCATGCCGACAGCCGCCGGCAGCGTGCAGGAAGTGGCCGGGCGGCCATTGACCTTGACGGTGCACAGCTTGCAACTGCCATGGGGATGAAACTCGGGGTGGTAGCACAGGTGCGGGATGAACACACCGGCATTGAGCGCTGCCTGCATCACAGTCTGACCCGGCGTAAAGGGAACTTCCTGACCATCAATATTGAAAGTATCGTTCATCATGCTTTCTCCGCAGCGGTTTCCGGCTCATTTGACAAATGCGCGCCGGCGTCATCGCGACCGGTCATCTGCCGTGAGTGCGAGAGTGCGCCGTCAAGGTCGAAGGCGGGCTCGAAATCGAGCGACTTCAAGCGGCGTTCGTAAGTCGGGCGAAACTTCTCCAGCGTATGCACCAGCGGGTTGCAAGCCGTGTGACCCAGGCCGCAGTGTGCCGAGACCTGCATCACGCTGTTGAGCTGGTGGATTTCCTTCAGATCATATTGGGTGCCATGACCTGCCGCGATCTTGTCCATCAGATTCTTCAGCAGTGTGGTGCCGACACGGCAGGGGGTGCAGAAGCCACAGGATTCGTGAGCGAAGAAATGGATGAAGTTGCGCACCACCTCAAAAATATCCCGGCTCTGGTCGAAGATCATAAAGGAGCCGGCCGTGGGGATGTCCTCGAAGGCAATACAGCGCCCAAATTCCTTAGGGCCGACGCAAATGCCCGAGGGGCCGGAAATTTGCACCGCCTGGACATTTTTCGCGCCGCATTCTTCCAGCACTTGGCGTACGCTGACACCGAAGGGGTATTCGTAGATGCCGGGGCGTTCGCAGTCGCCCGAGATCGAGAGGATTTTGGTGCCTGAGGATTTGGCGGTGCCGAAGCTGCGATACCAGTCGCCGCCTCTTCCTGCAATCATCGCTGCGGCGGCGAAGGTTTCGACGTTATTGACGACGGTCGGCTGGTTGAGGAAGCCATGCGTCACCGGGTAGGGCGGACGGTTGCGTGGAACGCCGCGTTTTCCCTCCAACGATTCGATGAGTGCTGACTCTTCGCCACAAATATAGGCGCCGGCACCCAGATGCACCTCGATGTCGAAGTCGAATCCGGCGCGGCCAAGGATATTCGTGCCGAGTAGTCCCTGTGCTCGGCGGCTTGCCAACAGGGCATTCAGGGGGTCCAGTAGATAGCGGTATTCGCCGCGCAGGTAGAGATAACCCCTGCTGGCGCCGATGACGTAGGCCGCAATGGTCATGCCCTCAAAAACGAGATCGGGCTGGCGTGTGAGCAAGACCCGATCCTTGAAGGTGCCGGGTTCGCCTTCGTCGGCATTACAAATGACATAGCGAGTTTGCCCGGGGGCATTGCGGCAGGCTTCCCACTTCAGGCCAGTGGTGAAACCGGCGCCGCCACGGCCACGCAGGCCGGATTTCTTGATCTCATCGAGCGTGATACCCGGACCAGGGTCGGCGGAATGCACGGCTTCGCGCCAGGAGCGTTCGTTCGAGGCCATTTCGACGGCGGCTTCAGCGCCCCGCGCCAGGCTGACCTTTAGTGCATCGCCGGGCAGCATGACGCATGCAAGCATGACGTCGGCACGGCGGATGTTGTCTTCGATCGCAAACCAGTCGGCCGGCCACGCGGTTATCGGCGTCTCATTGCGGATCAGTTCCGCCATCTGCTCGACCCGCTCTAGGGTCATGTGCGGGATGGCGCGGTAATTCACCAGCACGGCCGGCCCCTGGTCGCACATGCCGGTGCAGGAGGTGGTGTCAACGCTGACCAAGCCATCCTCGGAGACATGGCCGGGTTCGAGCCAGAGTTTCTTGCACATGGCCTGCATCAAATCCTGACTGCCGAGCATGCGGTCGGTAATGTTGTCGCTCCACAGTACGCGGTATTTGCCCATTGGCTGGGTGTGGAAGAAGCTGTAGAAGCCAGCCGTTCCTTCCACCTTGGCACGCGGCCAGCCGACGCCTTTAGCGATGGCGGTAAGGGTTGTGGGTGAGAGCCAGCCCAATGCTTCCTGCGTTTCGCGCAGAATTTGCATTAACCGGGTGCCGTCGTTGCCATGACGTAACAGGACGTCCTTGATTGCATCAGTATCGTTCATGATTTCCCCATGCTGCACTGCGACATTGGCTATCAGATTACCCTTTATCTATTAGTGTTTTTTGCGCTGGATCAACAAATAGTTCTTAATTTTTAGCAGATCTACTCGTTTCGTTACAAGTGATCCGTAGTCCCTCTGGCGCGTTAAGCATCCTGTGCGAATTTATGCGCGTGTTGAACAAGTTAGAATTCTCGCCATACTCAACAAGTTGGAGTTCCTGCCATGTGTCTCGCCATCCCTGCTCGTGTCGTCGAACTGCCTGCCGAGGACATGGCTATTGTCGAACTGGGCGGTGTACGCAAGGAGGTTTCACTGGCGCTGGTCGATGATGTCGCGGTGGGTGACTACGTGATCGTCCATGTCGGGTTTGCGCTTAGCCGGCTCGACCCGGAAGAAGCCGCCAAGACCCTCGAACTATTTGCCCTGATGGGCGCGCCGGTTTGAAATACATCGACGAATTCCGTGACGGCCAGTTGGCGCGTGGCCTGGCAGCGGCCATCGCGGCTGCCGTAGAGCCCGGGCGCCACTATGCCTTCATGGAGTTCTGCGGTGGCCATACGCATGCGATTTCGCGCTATGGCGTGACTGACTTGCTGCCGGCCAATGTGCGCATGGTGCATGGCCCCGGCTGCCCGGTTTGCGTGCTGCCGATTGGTCGTATCGACATGGCGATCACGCTGGCACTGGAACACGGTGCCATCCTGTGCAGTTATGGCGACTGCCTGCGCGTGCCGGCTTCGCAGGGCTTGTCACTGCTGAAGGCCAAGTCGCGGGGCGGCGATGTGCGCATGGTGTATTCGGCGGCGGATACGTTGAAGATTGCCCGCGAGAATCCGCAGCGCCAGGTGGTGTTCTTTGCCATTGGCTTCGAGACCACCACGCCACCGACGGCCGTCGTTATAAAGCAGGCGGCGGCTGAAGGCCTGAAAAATTTCAGCGTGTTGTGTAATCACGTGCTGACGCCTGCAGCAATGACACGGATTCTTGCCTCGCCCGAGGTGCAGATCGACGGTTTTGTTGGCCCCGCCCATGTATCGACGGTGATCGGCAGCCAGCCGTATGAGATTTTTGCGGCAGCATATCGCAAGCCTGTGGTGATCGCCGGCTTCGAGCCGCTCGACGTGATGCAGGCGATCCTGATGCTGATCCGCCAGGTCAATGAGGGGCGGGCTGAAGTGGAGAACGAATTCACCCGCGCCGTAACGCGCACGGGCAACCGCAAGGCGCAGGATATCGTCAGCGCGGTGCTGGAGATTCGCCCCAGCTTTGAGTGGCGTGGTCTGGGCACAATCGAAAAGTCGGCGCTGGCGATACGGCAAGAGTTTGCCGTATTCGATACCGAACGACGTTTCGATCTTATCTATCAGGCGGTGCCCGACCACAAAGGGTGCGATTGCGGCGCGATCTTACGTGGCGTCAAAGCACCGCGCGACTGCAAGCTCTTTGGCACGGTGTGCACGCCGGAAAACCCGATCGGCTCCTGCATGGTGTCGTCGGAAGGTGCATGTGCCGCACATTACACCTACGGTCGCTATCAGGGTGCCTGAGCGCATGATGAACAAAGTGGTGGTACTCGGGGTCGGTAATCTGATCATGGCCGATGAAGGCGTGGGGGTGCGCGTGATTGAGGCACTCGAGCGTGATTACGCGCTGCCGCCGCGGGTGGTCGCCATCGACGCCGGGACGTCGAGCATGGAATTGCTGGGGGATTTGTCGCATCTCGACTTTCTGCTGGTCGTCGATGCCATCGCTGCGGACAAGCCGCCGGGAACGCTGGTGAAGCTGGCCGGCGACGCTGTGCCGGTGTTTTTCCGTCGCAACCTTTCGCCGCACGGCATTGGCTTGTCGGATGTGTTGGCTGCGCTCGAATTTATGGATGCCGCGCCCCGCGAGGTCGTGATTATCGGCGTGCAACCGGTCGCGCTCGAGTTGTCCACCGAACTGACACCGACGATTGCCGCCCGCGTGCCTGAGTTGGTGGCGATGGTCGTGGCCGAATTGGTTGAACGCGGCCTTGCACCGATGGTTAAAATCTAAAAATCATGCATGAAATGTCGCTTGTCGAAGGGGTACGCCAACTGATCGAAGAGGCTGCCGTGCGCGAAGGATTTTCGCGCGTGCGCAGCGTGCGGGTCGAGATCGGCCAGCTTTCCGGCGTCGAGCGCGAGGCGTTTGAGTTTTGTTTCGAGCTGGCCATGCTGGACAGTATCGCGGCAGGTGCGCGTCTCGACATCGTGGCGACGCCTGGACGCGGACGTTGTCTGGAATGCGGCAGGGAAGGCATGCTGACGGTCGTCTATGATCCTTGCGAACATTGCGGTGCGCTGCCTGTCGAAGTTATCGGCGGCGTGGACATGCGTGTCATCGACCTTGAGGTGGAGTGAATCTATGTGTACAACGTGTGGTTGCGGCGAAGGCGAAACGAAGGTGGATGGCGCTGCGCTGCACGCCGACGAACACCTGCATACGCATGCGGATGGCACGACGCATAGTCATGCGCACGGCCATCCCTACACGCCGGGCCACGCACACGCGCCGGCGAGCGGCCGGCTCGTCAAGCTGGAACAAGACATCCTGGCGAAGAACGATGCCTATGCGGCAAAGAATCGCGACTGGCTGGCTGCGCGCAGTATTTTCACGCTCAACCTGGTTTCCAGCCCGGGTTCGGGCAAGACCTCCCTGCTCGTCAAGACCATTGAGGCACTGCGGGGCAAGCTGGAGATTGCCGTGATCGAGGGCGACCAGCAGACCAGTTATGACGCTGAACGCATTCGGGCCACTGGCGCGCCGGCCATTCAGATCAATACCGGCAAGGGCTGTCATCTCGACGCCCACATGGTCGGCCATGCGCTGGAAAAATTACCGCTCGCCGATAATAGCGTGCTGATGATCGAAAACGTCGGCAACCTAGTTTGTCCAGCGGCTTTCGACCTTGGCGAGGCGGGCAAAGTGGTGATCCTCTCGGTGACCGAGGGCGAAGACAAGCCGCTCAAGTATCCCGACATGTTCCGCGCCGCGCGGCTGATGCTGCTGAATAAATGCGACCTGCTGCCCTACCTGCAATTTGATGCCGAGTTGGCGATTGCCTATGCCCGTCGCGTCAATCCGCACATCGAAATCTTGCGCGTCTCGGCCACCAGCGGTGAGGGCATCGCTGACTGGCTGGTATGGATCGAACGGGGCGTGCTGGAGGCGCGTGGCCAGGACCACTGACGCCTGTCACCTCCGTGTGACCGGTGTTGTTCAGGGCGTCGGTTTTCGGCCTTTTGTTTGGCGAGTCGCCCATGATCTCAAACTTGTCGGCTGGGTAAAAAACGACGCGGCAGGCGTCGAGATTCATGCCGAGGGTGAGCTTGGCCAACTGCATGAACTTGCCCGCTGCTTGCGTGCTGACGCACCGCCACTCGCGCGTGTCGATGCAGTGACGCTTTCCCCGGTTGAGCCCAGCGGATATGCCGATTTCCAGATTTTGGAAAGTGGCGGTGGCAAAATTAGCACGGCCATCGGCCATGACACTGCCCCCTGTGCGGCTTGCCTGGCCGAGTTGTTTGACCCGGAAAGTCGGCGCTGGCGGCACGGCTTCATCACCTGCACGCATTGCGGGCCGCGTTATACGGTGACACGGCGCTTGCCCTATGACCGTGCGCAGACCAGCCTGGCGCCGTTTCCGCTGTGCCCGGACTGCCAGCGCGAATATACCGATCCTGCCGATCGCCGCTTTCATGCCGAGACGACTTGCTGCCCGGTTTGTGGCCCGCAATTGCAACTGGTCGATGTGCAGGGGCAGCCGTTGGCCGGCGATCCCATTGTCGCCACGCTTGCCTTGTTGCAGGCGGGGCAGATCATCGCCATCAAGGGACTCGGCGGCTTTCATCTCGCCTGCGATGCGCGCAATACGGCAGCCGTCGCTACCTTGCGTGAACGCAAGCAGCGCGAGGAAAAGCCATTTGCCGTGATGGTGGCCGCCGTCCCGTCAGCGCCGACTTTCGCTCGGCTAACTGAAGCCGATACGCAGCGGCTGACTAGTGCTGAACGTCCCGTCATTCTGGCGCAAAAACAGCCGGAAGCCGCTAGCCTCTTACCGGGAGTTGCCCCAGGACTGGCGGACATCGGGCTGATGTTGCCGGCGACGCCGATCCAATATCTGCTGTTTCACGAAGCCGCCGGCCGGCCGGTGGGAACCGGATGGTTGCAAGAACCACAGTCGCTGGCGCTGGTGATGACCAGCGCCAATCCGCATGGCGAACCGCTGGTGATCGGTAACGACGAAGCGCTAGCGCGCTTGGTGGGTATTGCCGATGCCTTCCTGCTGCATGATCGCGACATCGTCATCCGTTGCGATGATAGCGTGTGCCGCGGTGCCGGATTCATTCGCCGGGCGCGGGGTTACACGCCGCGCGCCATCAAGCTGAGCAAGGCAGGTCTGCCGGTGCTTGCGGTCGGCGGTTGGCTGAAAAACACGATTTGCGTGACGCGGGGCAACGAGGCGTTTGTCTCGCAGCACATCGGCGATCTTGATAATGCAGCGGCCTGTGGTTTCCTCGAGGAGTCTGTCGCACATTTACTGGCTATTCTCGATGTGGAACCGGCTCTGGTGGCCCATGATCTGCATCCCGATTTTCATTCGACGCGCTTTGCCGTGGACTTCGCCGCCGTGCGCGGTATTCCGGTGCGCGGCGTGCAGCATCATCATGCGCACATCGCGGCGGTGTGCGCTGAACATGGCATTGAGGGGCCCGTGTTGGGATTGGCGCTCGACGGCGTGGGGCTGGGTACGGATGGTACGGCGTGGGGTGGTGAGTTGTTGCGGATCGAGGGGGCAAAGTGTGATCGCCTCGGTCATTTGGCACCGCTCGCTCTGCCCGGTGGTGAGGTTGCTGCGCGCGAACCTTGGCGCATGGCGGCGGCGGCTCTGCACGCTCTGGGACTCAATGATCAGATTAGGGGGCGCTTTGCGGATGAAGCGGCGGCAGATACCGTCGCCACGATGCTGGCACGTGGCTTCAACTGCCCAGCGACATCGAGCGCCGGTCGCCTGTTCGATGCGGCAGCAGGCTTGCTGGAAGTACGGCGCCGCGCGAGTTTCGAGGGGCAGGCCGCGATGATTCTCGAAGGCTTGGCGGTGGGGCAGGTGGCCGTCCCCGCGTTGGACGGCGGGTGGCATATTGATGCGCAAGGCAGACTCGATCTGCTGCCCTTGCTGGCGCATCTGGCCGATGCTGATCCGGCAAGGAAAGCTTTTCTGGCGGCACAATTCCATGCCACGCTGGCGGCAGCGCTGGTCGATTGGGTTGAACGCGCGGCCCAACATACGGGAATAACGACGGTTGCCGCAGCGGGTGGCTGCCTGCTCAATCGCTTGCTGGCGGCCAGCCTACGCGCCGCGTTGCCTGCGCGTGGCTTGCGCTTTGTCGAGGCGAATGTCCTGCCGCCTAATGATGGCGGTCTTTCCCTCGGGCAGGCCTGGGTTGCGCTGCAGGCGCGGTAGTTGGGCCTGCTACTCGAACCAGCTCAGCTGGTCTTTTAGTCTGACCACCTCGCCGACGATGATCAGTGTCGGCGCCTTGAGCCCGGCGGCAGTGGCTAGGTCGGGCAGGGTGGCGAGCGTGCCGGTCACTGTACGCTGATTGGGCGTGGTGCCCTGCTGCACGATGGCGGCGGGCCAGTCGGTGGGTAGGCCATGCGCGATGAGTTGCTCGCACAGATGGGATAGTCCATGCAGACCCATGTAGATGATGACGGTCTGGCGGCGGCGCGCGAGGCCGGGCCAGTCGAGGTTCATGCTGCCATCCTTGAGATGGCCGGTAACGAAGACGCACGCCTGAGCGTAGTTGCGATGGGTGAGCGGTATGCCGGCAAAGGCGGCAACGCCAGCGGCGGCGGTGATGCCGGGGACAACTTCGAAAGGGATGCCGTGTTCCTTGAGTGTCTCGACTTCTTCGCCGCCACGACCGAAGGTATACGGGTCGCCGCCCTTGAGTCGCACTACGCGTAGGTTTTTCTTGGCGAGGTTGACCAGCAGGAGATTCAGATCGTCCTGTGGCACGGCGTGATTGCCGCGTTCCTTGCCGGCATAGATTCGTTCGGCGCCGGGTTTCACCAGAGACAGGATGGCATCAGAAACCAGATGGTCGAAGACCAGTACGTCGGCTTCGCCGATTAGGCGCAAGGCGCGCAGGGTCAGCAATTCCGGGTCGCCAGGGCCTGCGCCAACGAGATAAACCGTGCCGGGCTGCGCGGGTCCGCGGGTCGGGTAGTCGGGCAGTAATGGTGTCGTCATCTCAGTTGCATCCCCCGGCGCTGCCGCCCCCGCATGAGCCGCAACCGCTGGACTGACTGGCGCATCCACCGCCCGCCGTTGCGGGTTCGTTAGGGTTGATGAAGATGAATTGGAATTCACCAGGCCGTAATTCGACGAAATCGAGGGTGGCCCCCTCGAGTAATTCCTGGCTGCGCGGCGCGATGAGCAAGGTCACGCCAGCGGCTTCGATTACCACATCGTTTTCACGGCTGTCATCGAAGCCCATGCCATAAACAATCTCGCCTTCCTCGATTTTGGCGGCGATGCGCAGGCTGGGTAATGTGTGCTCGGTTTCCTGCAGTTCGGCGGCAGCGCGCAGGATTTGCTCGGCAGCGTTGGTGGTCAGGTTGAACATTACGCAATCTCCTGAGAGGGGCAGTTGGCGCGGCAAGCGCGGATAAATCGAACAAAGCGTGTTGGCCAATCACACCCGGCGGTTCCTCGCAAGTGCGTATAGGAAGCCAGTAGGTTATGAATGAGGATGCCATCCCGCTGGCCATCGACACCGTGCCCACGTTTGACGGCATAAGCATAGCGGGTGTTTTCTGGCAAGCCAAGAATTTCGGAGTAGTGAAATTCATGGGCATGAATGGCCGGCGCAAAGTCGGCGCTGGCAAGACGGTGAATGTTGTCAGTGTCGCCCTCTTGGCGCCAGGGATGCCCGGCTTGGGGTTCCAGGATGACATAGCCCCTACCGATGGGCTTGTCATGCATGACAATGTGGCCATCAATGGCGCCGACCATGGGCTGCTGCTGACCACGCCAGGTGATGCTGTTGGCCAAATACATCAGCCCGCCGCATTCGGCGTAGGTGGGCAGGCCGCCTGCGATGGCATGACGAATCTCTTCGCGCAGGCAGACGTTGGTACTGAGTGCGTCGAGGAAGGATTCGGGGAAACCGCCACCGATGAAC